>Ga0064014_10328_pt1 | contig 9797 bp, 10 predicted proteins | sample CrowatWCoCulture_2_FD_61584 | JGI IMG/M metagenome (GOLD analysis project Ga0064014, IMG submission 61584) | Marine cyanobacteria communities from the University of California, Santa Cruz, USA, analyzing cyanobacterial DNA methylation -... | ecosystem: Host-associated > Microbial > Bacteria >... | reverse complement strand
ATCTGCTTGCGATCTCTGGACTGCATATGGGGTTGATGACCGGCTTTGTCTTTGCAGCACTTCGGGTTGGCATGGCGCTGTTCCCGGCCTTCGCATTGCGGTGGCCGACGAAAAAGATCGCTGCGGTGGGCGCGCTCTTGGCGGGGCTGATCTATTTGATCCTCTCCGGGGGCGCGGTCGCAACCTTCCGCGCCTTTATCATGGTCGCAGTGATGTTCGCGGCCGTGCTTTTCGACCGCCGCGCGATCACGCTGCGCTCGGTCGCGATTGCAGCACTGATCGTGATGGCGACACGGCCGGAGGATATGCTCGGCCCCGGGTTTCAGATGTCATTCGCGGCCACCACGGCGCTGGTGGTAGTCTTTGGCGCGCTGCGAGAGGTGCCTTACGAGACGCGGGAAAAGGTCCCGCGCTGGCTTCGCCCGGCTCTCGTCTTGTTGCTGTCGTCCTTCGTTGCGGGGCTGGCGACTGCGCCGATTGCCGCGGTGCATTTCAATCAAGTGCCGCATTACGGGCTGATCGCAAACCTTTTGTCAGTGCCAGTGATGGGCGCGGTGATCATGCCGGCGGCCGTGTTGGCGGCGTGCCTTTCGCCGCTGGGGCTGCACTGGATCGGGCTGGCCATCATGCATCCTGCCATTGCGTGGATTCTGGAGGTGGCAGAGCGTGTCACCGCACTGCCTGGCGCGCTCAGCTTTCTTCCCACGCCGCCGATTGTGGTTCTGCCATTGCTGGCTTTGGGGGCGTTGACGGTCATTTTGTGGCAGGGGCGGGCGCGGTTCCTCGGGGCGATCCCGGTTCTGCTCTCCGGTCTCATATGGTTTCAGGGCGACCGGCCAGACATGCTGATCGCAGCGACCGGTGGATTGGTCGGTGTCATGACCGAAAGCGAGGGCCGCGTGCTGTCAAAGGCGCGGGGCGAGGGGTTTGTCGCCCGAAGCTGGCTAGAGAATGATGGCGACCCGGCCGATCAAGACGTGGCGCATGCGCGGGCTGAGGTCGAAGACGGGCGTGGCCGCGCGAACCTGTCCTTCGGGACGATGGAGGTCGTGCATCTCTGGGGCAAGTCGGGCCTCGCCGTTCTGGACGAGGCCTGCGCAGAGGCCGACCTCGTCATTCTGGGCTCGGTGCTGGAGGGTGGGGCGGGGCCGGCCGACTGCACCATTTTGGACGCGGACGTTCTGCGCGAACGGGGGGGCGCTTGCCCTCACACTCAACGCTGACGGATATACGATGCGCGCCGCCTATGACGTGGCGGGCGCGCGGCCTTGGAATGCTGTGCGCTAGGCGGCGTTAGTAGGTGCGGATCAATCCGACCAAACGTCCCTGAACCTTGACCTGATCATCGCGGAAAACACGCGTCTCATAGGCCGGGTTTGCGGCTTCCAGCGCGATGGCCGCACCATTGCGACGATAGCGTTTCAGCGTGGCTTCCTGATCTTCAACCAGTGCAACAACGATATCCCGTTGTCTGCCGTCGATGTCTCACGGATCACCACGACGTCGCCGTCATTGATGCCCGCATCGATCATCGAATCCCCCTTCACCTCAAGCGCATAGTGATGTCCGGCGCCCGACAGCATCTGTCCCGGCACCGCAACCGTGTGAGAGACGTGGCTGATCGCTTCGATCGGGACACCTGCAGCGATCCGGCCCATAACAGGCAATTCGGCGGCATGCATTTCCACCGGAATGGCTGCCGGAGGTGGCGGGGTTTTGTCTCCCTCGATCACCCGCGGAACGAACCCGCCGCCCGAGTTTTCCATCGCTTCTGGCAGTTTGATAATTTCCAGCGCGCGCGCCCGATGGGGCAGGCGCCGGATATAACCACGCTCTTCCAATGCGGTGATCAGGCGATGGATGCCGGATTTCGATCGAAGATCCAGCGCATCCTTCATTTCATCAAATGACGGCGGCACGCCATCGCGCGCCATTCTCTTATGGATGAACTCCAAAAGATCCATTTGCTTGCGGGTCAGCATCGCTCTGCTCCATCCTCAGATTTCGACCCGTCGCACGCGGGCGTTCAGGAGATGTTCTACCGATGTTCCCGTTTTGTGTCAACTTATGTCAGGAAAGGCGGATGATATCCACAGCCTCGCCCTGCGCACGAGGTGGGTCATGTGGTGCGCGCACGAGCAAAGCGTTGGCCGCTGACAGCACGCTCAGAAGCGAACTGTCCTGGCGGTCAAAGGCGGTGACGCCGTTCTCGGCCAACGTCGCCCGCATGTAGTGCTCGCGCGGACCATTCTTGCCCAAGGGTGCCGCAAGCGATGCGGTTTCGCGCGGGACCGGTTCCGCCGGAAGCCCAAGCATCACGCGCAGCATCGGGACCAGAAAGATTGTGCCACAGACCATGGCGGACACCGGATTGCCCGGCAGACCGACCATCGCCATCCCGTCCAGGCGACCTGCCATCAGCGGCTTACCCGGGCGCATGGCCACTTTGTAAAACGATTGTTCCATCTCGCGGGTCGCGGCCACCTGCGCCACGAGGTCATGGTCGCCCACGCTTGCACCACCAATGGTCACGACGAGGTCTGCCCCCGCCGCCAGATCAAAGGCCATGTTCAGTGATGCCTCGGAATCCCGCGCAATGGGCAACATCCGGGCATGGCCGCCCGCTGCGTCGATCATCGCGGCCAGCCCAAAGCTGTTCGACGCAACGATCTGATCGGGGGCAGGGTCTTCGCCCGGCATGACCAACTCGTCCCCTGTCGCAATCAGTGCGACCTCGGGACGGCGATAGACGACGACCTCCGGGATGTTCATCGAGGCCAGCAGGGCAAGATCCGATGGCGCAAGGCGGCGTGGTGCCTCGATTTTTTGTCCAATACGGAAGTCGCCGCCGGCGGGGCGAATGTGAAACCCTGTGTCAAGATCGGCGTTCAGCGTGATCACGTCACCGTCGCGGGTCACATCCTCCTGAATAATAACCCTGTCCGCGCCTTCGGGCACTGGCGCTCCTGTAAAGATGCGCGCGGCCTCACCTGGACCGACGGATTGTCCGAAGGCGTGGCCAGCGGCGGCTTCCCCGATCACGTTGAATGACGCGCCAACCTTCACATCCGCATCGCGCACCGCATAGCCATCCATGGCAGATGCGGCGAAGGGCGGTTGGTCGCGCCGCGCAACGGCAGGTTCAGCCAACATGCGACCCGCCGCGTCGCGCAGACTGACCGTCTCGGTCCCGAGCGGTGAGACAAGCTCAAACAGCGCCGATAGCGCCTCATTGGTGGTGATCACGCCGGGGCCTCGTAAAGACCGGATTTACCACCTTCTTTGCGCAGAAGCTTGATGTCGCCAATCTCCATGCCCTTCTCGGCGGCTTTCAGCATGTCGTAGAGCGTCAGACAGGCCACGCTCACAGCGGTCAACGCCTCCATCTCGACCCCGGTCTTGCCAGTTGTCTTGACTATCGCGGTGACGCGCACGCCGGGCAAACCCTCGTCGATCTCAAGTTCGACCGAGACTTTGGTGACGGGCAGGGGATGGCACAACGGGATGAGGTCCGCGGTCCGCTTCGCCCCCATAATCCCCGCGAGGCGCGCGGTGCCGATCACATCACCCTTGCCCGCGCGCCCCTCGCGCACGAGCGCCAGTGTGTCTGGTGACATCCGCACATGACCGCAGGCCGTAGCCGAACGATCGGTATCGGATTTGGCCGAGACATCGACCATATGCGCCGCACCGCTGGCGTCGAAATGGGTCAGCTTGGCATCGCTCATCCCCGGTTTCCCGTCGGATCAAGCGGGTTTTTCAGGATATCGCGCGTCGCTGCCATCACGTCGTCTGCGCGCATCAGGCTTTCCCCGATCAAAAACGCGCGGGCGCCAAAGACGGCAAGCTCGGCCAGATCATCTGCGGTCGACAGCCCGCTTTCCGCGACCAGCATGCGGTCGGGGGGCGCCAGCCGGGCCAGCCGTTTTGTCACATCGAGCGAAGTGACAAAGGTATTCAGATCGCGATTGTTCACGCCCAGCAAAGGCGAGCTAAGCCGCGCCGCGCGCTCAAGCTCTTCTTCGTTGTGAACTTCGATCAGCACGTCCATGCGCCAGTCCTGTGCGGCGGCTTCCAGCTCGGCTGCGAGACCATCTTCGACGCTGGCCATGATGATCAGGATCGCATCTGCGCCCCAGGCGCGCGCTTCGGCCACCTGATAGGTGTCGTACATAAAATCCTTGCGCAGCGCGGGCAGGGAGGTCGCTGCCCGTGCGGCGGTCAGAAATTCCGGCGCGCCTTGAAATGACGGCGTGTCCGTCAGCACCGAAAGACAGGCCGCTCCGCCATCTTCATAGGCCTTGGCAAGTGTCGGGGGATCGAAGTCTTCTCGGATCAACCCTTTGGATGGGCTGGCTTTTTTGACCTCTGCAATCAGGCCGTAACCTGTGCGCGTGGCCGATTTCAGCGCCTCGGCAAACCCCCGCGTTGCACCCGCATGGCGCGCTTCGCCTTCGACTTGCGACAGGGGGCGGGCGGCCTTTGCAGCGGCGATCTCTTCAAGCTTATAGGCTTTGATACGGTCGAGAATGGTCGTCATGCGTCTGCCTTAGCAACACCGCGCGCGCGAGGAAAGCAGGAAGCCACACGCCTAGGCCGCAATCGGACGCCCGATCCACCGCCCACCAAGATCAAGAACCCGCATCCGCGTAAAAGACCCGCGCGCAATTGCAGGGGCTGCCTTCACGTCCATGGCGCTTTTGTGCGGGTCGTTGCGATAGGCAGCCTTCATAATCGCGGTCTCGGAGGCCCAGACCGTTATCGTCGGCCCATCTAGCATTGGGAGGTCCGGCAGCATGTTTACGTCCAGAAGGCAGTCCGGCAGATCAGCAAAGGCGCGGCGCACGTCCCGCGTGCCAGCCCCAAACTCCGCATAACCGTCTGGGTTCTTTGTAAATCCAAGGGAGGTCACGACGGCGATAGGACCGTTTCTTGGGCGTTCCGCGAGAGCTGTGTAAATTCCGTTGGGGTCCCCGTTTGGGGACCAGTTGACCTCACCATGCGTGCGGTAGGGTTGCGCGATGAAATGGGCGGCATCCGTCGCGTCACGAATAAGGGGGATCGTGTCGTGCATGGTCTCGACATAGCCACGGGCCGCTGCCTCATCGGGCCAAAGCGCAATCCAGACCCGCTGATTGCGCACCCGTTTGGGCCGTCCTTCGGTCCATTCAACCTCGGTGCCGCCAGTGGCAAGAAGTGCGCCGTCCGGCTGGCCGGACGTATCTTCTCCGGCCGACAGGTCGCGGTCGAAGGTGGCGGCAACGCATGTAAACGTTGTTGGCATAGCTACCTCCCTTTCACTCAAGGATGATGGCGAAGTAGGTGCGCCGCGTCCAGCCCGCTTGACAGTACACCAACAAATCCGCCTGATGCGCACCGGAAGGAACCCCATGCAGAAAAAAGACCGCATCGACGCCACGGGCGCCGCCGCCCTGTTGGGCTTTACCGCCTTGCTCGCCTTCAATCAGGTGGTGATCAAGGTAGTAAACGAAGGCTTGCAGCCGGTCTTTTGGGCGGGGCTGCGCTCGGCAGGTGCAATCGTGTGTGTGGCGCTCTGGATGTGGGTGCGCGGCATCCCATTTCATATCGCGCCAGGCACCGTCCGATCGGGGCTGCTGATCGGCACGCTTTTCGCGGGTGAGTTCATTTTGCTGTTCCTCGCGCTCGATTTCACAACAGTCGCACGCTCGGCAGTGATCTTTTATTCGATGCCGGTCTGGCTGGCGCTGGCGGCGCATTTTCTTCTGGCCGGTGATCGGATGCACACTTCCAAGGCGCTTGGCCTTGGGCTCGCTTTTGCGGGGGTGGTCTGGGCGCTGTTTTACCGACCCGACGACCAATCGGGCGCGACGCTGTTGGGGGACATTCTGGCCCTCGCAGCCGCAATCATGTGGGCGGGCATCGCGCTGGTGGCCAAAGGCTCACCACTGTCGCGCACGCCACCCGAAATGCAGCTTTTGTGGCAAGTCACCGTGTCAGCGCCGCTTTTGCTGGGGGCTGCGTTCTTTTTCGGTCCGTTCGTGCGCGACCTGGAACCGATCCACCTTTGGGGTCTGCTGTTTCAGATTGTCGTTGTCGTCAGCTTTGGCTTTATCGGCTGGCTCACGCTGTTGTCGATCTATCCCGCCTCAGGCGTGGCGTCGTTCAGCTTTTTGGGCCCGATCTTCGGGCTGCTCTTCGGCTGGGCCTTCCTGAACGAACCCATCGGACTGCCGCTACTGGGCGCGCTTGTCCTCGTCGCGGCAGGGATTGCGCTGATCAACCGTCCCGCCCCTCAGGTGCCGCAAAAGGTCTGACGTACTTCTTCTTCGGGCATCGGCGGGCGGCGCAAGTCGCGCGCGTCCGGCTGATCGTCAAACGGGCGTTCCAGCACTGAAACGAGCCGCTCAAACGGGTCGAAATCCCCATAGACCGCGGATTGGATCGCTTCTTCGATGCGGTGGTTGCGCGGGATATAGGCCGGGTTGGCCTGGCTCAGCCTTTGCGCCTGAACTTCAGGCGCTATGCCTTCTTGCTTTAGCCGGTCTATCCAACGGGTTTTAACCGGTTCGGGCAGGGTGCTTAGATCGCGGAATGTATTGGTAAAATCCATCTCCGCTTCGGCCATGGCCGACAACACATCGAGGATCAGCGCCTCATCGTCGTCTTCCGCTGTCTCAAGCCCCAGCTTGGTCCGAAACACGTTCAACCATGCCGCGTTGAAAAGGTCAGGGAAACGGTGCACCGCCTCTGTCGCGATCTCAATCGAGCGGTCCTGATCGACATCGATTAACGGCAAAAGCGCGGTCGCAAGCTGGGCAAGGTTCCAGACCAGAATATCGGGCTGCTTGTCAAAGGCATACCGCCCGAACTGATCGATGGAGGAATAGACCTTGCCCGGTGAATAGACGTCCATGAAGGCACAAGGCCCATAGTCGATCGTTTCCCCCGAAATGGTCGTGTTGTCGGTGTTCATGACCCCGTGGATAAAACCCAAACCCATCCACTGCGCCACTAGCTCTGCCTGCCGTGCGATGACCCCGTTGAGCAGGTCCAGCGCCGTCTCGCCCCCGGGGTAATGGCGTGCCAACGCATGTGTCGTTAGCGCCTCAAGCGCCTCCACATCGCGGCGCGCAGCGAAAAACTGAAACGTGCCAACGCGAATGTGGCTTGACGCAACCCGCGTCAGAACCGCGCCCGGCATTGGCGCCTCGCGCAACACGTCTTCACCCGTGGCCACCGCGGCCAGCGCCCGGGTCGTGGGCACACCATAGGCCTGCATCGCCTCTGACACGATGTATTCACGCAGAACAGGCCCCAACCAGGCGCGCCCGTCGCCCATGCGGCTGTAAGGCGTCCGACCTGACCCTTTGAGTTGAATGTCGCGCCGTTGCCCGTCGCGGTCCACAACCTCGCCCAGAAGGATCGCGCGCCCATCGCCGAGCTGCGGCGACCATCCACCGAACTGGTGTCCGGCATAGACCTGTGCCAACGGGTCTGCGCCTTCGGGCACCGCGTTTCCGGCCAAAACGGCCACACCCTCGGGACTTTCCAGCGCCGCCGGATCCAGACCCAACTCCTGCGCCAGCGCGTGATTGACCTTGATCAACCGCGGCGCTTTCACAGGCTCAGGCGGCATTTTGGTGTAAAACCGGGCCGGCAAGCGGCCATAGGAATTGTCGAATGGAAAATGAATGGTCATGCGGGGCCCTCTTGGGTCACCAGATAGGCGGTCTGTCGCGCGCCCGCCACTTCATTGGTCGAAAAATACCTCTGCCGGAGGCGAGAAATCTAATCGATCGGTCCAGCCTTGCGCGTCATCAGCCGGTATTTGTCGCGGCGTTTGAAGCCGAACGCACCGTAAAGCGCGGCAGCGCGGTCATTGTCGGCATCCACCTCCAAATGCACGGCAGCCACGCCGTTCCGCTCCAACTCTGGCAAGAGGCTCGCCAGAACTTCTGTTCCCATTCCGCGCCCGCGCACCGCTTCGCGGATAAAGAATTCGTCCACGAACACATCCAGCCCGCCATGCTCGATCGACCAGCCAAAGCACAGCGCGATATACCCCACGGGCGCGCGCGCCGGACCAATCATGTAGACACAGGCATGGGGCGAGCCGTCGAGAAGCGGCGCTAGGGCCGCGCGCCTGTGGGCGGCGTCACTGTCGATCCCCTCGATGGCGTGAAAAGACGCCACCATCGGCTCGAGCCGGTCGAGGTCATCGGGCGTGGCAAGGCGCAGCTTGGCTGTCATATCTGTTCCTTCAAAGCGCGCGCCTCTGTCTCAGCAATCCAGCCCGATTTGCAAGCCCCATAGGAGGCGCCATCGGGGGATGTCTGGGCACATCGGCGTTTTACCGCTGCATAAGCGTCCCGGGTCTGCGGTTCCTTTCGGAGCAAATCGCGAAAGGCGAGGTGGCGGCGAATTTCCGTATCACCCGATACATACCCGTGCGCTTGAACGCGCCTTGCGCCGGTCTTGGAAACGTTCCGTCGGCAATAGCGCCGACGCGGCAACCCAAAGGCGCCCAGCCATTCGTATCCCATGCCCTCAATGGTCGTGCGTGCACCGTCCATCGCGGTTTCATCCACAAATTCCGACAGCACGTCGATGATAGGTTTTGCGTCCAACCCAGGTACGGCGGTCGATCCGATGTGATGGCATGCGACCAGCGCGTCTCCCAACTGCTCCTGCCACAGCGCGATCTCCAACTCGGCCCGCGCGGGCCAGCCGGGATCGTAAGGCGCGATGCGGATCACAACCGGGCCAGCCGCTCGGTCAAAAGTGCAAAGAACCCGTCGGCATCCACGTCACCCATGAACGTCGCGTTCGGCGCGCGTTTCGTCACGCGCCACCAGTCCGCGACCGTCATTCCCGCGTCAGATCGCTCTGCGTTTCGATCTCGACATTGATGTGCCGCCCCGAAAAGAGATCGGGCCGGATCAAATAGGCGATGACACAGGGATCATGAAGTGGCGCGCCTGCCGAGCCATATTTTTCCTTGTCAAAACGCTCAAAGAAATCGGTCCAGGCGGCGACCATCTCACCAACCTTGGTGCCCATATCGCGAAAGCCCTGCACATGCGGTGCGGTCGTCAGCGCCTTATGCGTCACATCAAGCGGCATAACCGTGATCGGGCGTCCACAGCCAAAGACCACCGCCGCCGCCTCGGGGTCGACAAAGATGTTGAACTCGGCGGCGGGCGTGATGTTGCCAACTTCGAAATAGGCCCCGCCCATCAGGACGATTTCCTGAACCTTTTCAATGATATCCGGTGCTTTCTGAAATGCGGTCGCAATATTGGTAAGCGGCCCCAAAGGACAGAGCGTCACGGTGTTGGGCGCCTCGGTCCGCAAAGCATTGATGATGAAATCGACCCCATGTTCCGCCTGGAGCGGCATGGTTGGGTCATCCATTTGCGGCCCATCCAGTCCGGTCTTGCCGTGCACGTGCTCGGCTGTGACAAGCTTCCGCCCCAACGGGGCGTCACACCCGCAAAAGACCTTGATATCTGGGCGCCTCGCCAGTTCGCACACAATCCGGGCGTTGCGTTCGGTCAGGGCAAGCGGCACGTTTCCGGCCACGGCGGTAATGCCCAGCACCTCGACCTCTTCGGGGCTGGCCAGCGCCAAAAGGATCGCGACCGCGTCGTCCTGACCGGGGTCTGTATCGATGATGATCTTGCGCACAGTCACGAAATGCCCTCCATATGCCGCGACACTGCCCCGGTGACCGGGCGATTGTAAAGGCGGGGAAAGATGGCCGAGATTTGGGAGCGTTCGGCGACAGATGTGTCGCGCCTCATCGCGGCGCGCGA
>Ga0064014_10327_pt1 | contig 9824 bp, 9 predicted proteins | sample CrowatWCoCulture_2_FD_61584 | JGI IMG/M metagenome (GOLD analysis project Ga0064014, IMG submission 61584) | Marine cyanobacteria communities from the University of California, Santa Cruz, USA, analyzing cyanobacterial DNA methylation -... | ecosystem: Host-associated > Microbial > Bacteria >... | reverse complement strand
CATGGCGATCACGCTATATGTGTGCGTAACCCATTCCATAGCATCGCGTGCCCGAGACGTATCCAGCGCACCTGAATTGAGAGTTTCGCGATAGTCTTGGTTTCGGGCCTCAAGCAAAGCGCGTTCCCGGTCCTCAAAGGTCGCGATCTGTCCACGGAAACGATCGAAGTAGGTCTTTCCACGTGCCTCGCCCACGATGCGCGCGACATCGTTCATCGTGCTGGCATCCCCGATTTCCCGTCGCAAGCGCGATCTGTTTTTCAGCCACTTCGGATTGCCAGTTTCGAATAACGGTTTCAGCTTCTTCCAGTCGGGCGACCTGGCCAGGATTGTCCGATACGGTCTCACGCAGCTCCGCCAAACCATCGAAGATACGCGTCTGACCTTCGTTGTAGGGTTCGAGGAATTCGTCTCGACCTGCGAGGAGGAAACCGCGCATCCCCGTCTCCATATCGACGGCGGCCCCAACGATCGCATCACCTTTAGCGAGCGCGTTGTGCGTGTGATCGACCCAACGCACGTTGAATGACACAAATTGCAAGGCCGCGATCCCGATCACGCCTACCACGGCGATCAGGGTCACAGGCACAGCCATCACGACGAGGATCTTGGACTTGATCGAGCTATCTTCGAACCATTGAAATTTCATAACATGCATCCGGAAAAATCGTTCCAGATGCGCATATTTCAGAGACACTAAGCCTTCGTTACCGGCTCCGCGATAGATTGAGTTTTAAGCTCTTTGTGGGCCCAGCTGGACGGAATTCTCAGGTGTTGAGAATTGCGGACACCGGAAGATGATCCGACGGACGAAGCTGACGGTTTTCGGCATCGTCGGGTTCGTCATTTTGTGCCTGGAAGGCGTCCGTTTCGACCCGGCAAGTCGCCTGATCAAGAGTGTAACCGCTGGATCCGGTCAGAAGACCGTTGGACATGACGATATGGTCGATCAGCTCTTCGGTCAGTTCCCCGTTCTTCATCGGATTGCGGAAGCGCGTTGTCGCAGAGGATGCGATAACGTCAGGTGTCATGCCATGGGTGAGGACGGCATGCGGTGCCATGATCGACCCGACCAATTCGTCGATGATGTTATTGACCAGAAACTCGCGTTCCATTTCCTCGGCCAGCGGTCCATCGTTAAAGTCACCCAGTATCAGGAAGGCGTGGTCGTTCCCGACCTCTGCAAGGCGCTTGATAAAGTATCGCCGCAGCATTTGCATTTCGACCGAAAGCTTCTTTCGCACCAAGAGCGCGTCCTTCACGGCCGCTGTTTCACGTTCTTCCCATTGTTGTGGTGTCTTCAGCTTTGAGAATTTTGACTTGGTGTGAACGGCCACAAGCTCCAACGCTGGTTCACCCGGTGGGGTGACATGCAAAACCAAAGGGTTGGCGGTGAAAGTTGTGAACCTTGCGATCGTCCAGCTTGATCGATCCCCACGGCTGATAAGGGGCGTTTTTCCAATTGCCGTTGAACGTATCGTCATCCCAATCCTCGGCGCGGCAATGCTGCGCCAGATCGTTTTTGACCAGTGCATAGTTGCGCTGCCACTGCCGGTTGGCGCCGAAAACGGTATAAGCACCGCCCAGGAACGTGTCGACAAACAGCTGCATCTGCTCTTCGCGCGGTGGGCCTTCCTGAACCGCAAGGATATCCGGGTCGACTGCTGTGATCACATTGGCGATCCGCGTGCAAAGCGCGGGTACGTCCGGGATGGCCTCGAGGTGGATGGAGCCAAGGCTTTTGCCCGGAAACGTGTCGACGATCGTCCCGTCCCACTGGTTCCAGTCCCCATCAAAGAAGGACACCATCCATTCGATATTAAATGTTGTTACCTTCAGCGACATGGTCCGCTCCTGCGATAGGCACTGTGATAAAGTCTGGCGTTCATTGCTTTTGCATAGACTAGCAAAGAACCGTCACAATTTCACGATACCCGTCCGGCGCGATTGCTCAGCTTTGCGGCAGCTCGCTCCAACGAACTTCCGCTGGCTGGTAAGTCTCACCGTCCCACGTGACCTCATGCGGTGCGTAGTTAAAGACGAACCGGTGCGTATCAGTGTCCCGGATGCGTAGCCCGTCCGGCAACGCCGCCATGGAAAGTCCGGCGCGTTTGGCCATATCGGTTACGATACCATCCCACGCCGCCGCATCGGGCCACCCGGCCAGATAGGCCATCGACCCTGCGGCAACGATGGCGGGGTCGCCGTTTGCCGTGCGGGCCTGACTTCCGCTGCCCCTTCGAGATGTTCAAACCACGACCGGAACACGCCACCATCGGCAAGCGCGATATCCAGACCCGGGGCAGGCTTTCCAGTCGCGACACAACCGTATCGAGACCCGGCAGATTTGGCGGCAGTGGGTTGGGCAGGGCAAAGTCCTCGTCCCGCGCATTTGCGCGCGGACCAGCCAGAATTTGCGCGTCGGTTCCCGCAAGTGCCTTAAGCGTTGAGGCTGAAAACTTGAACGTACCGGGGCCAGAACGATGGCGTAACCCGTCAGGTCCGCCCCCTGCGGCACGATGTCGATCGACAGTCCCGCGCGCCGCAGCGCCCGGTACGCATCAAACACCAAAGCAAAGTAGTCGAAATCTGCGCCTTGTGGTTGCGCCTCCCACGCCCATGCCGAGGGGTAATCAAAAATGATCGCTGCCTGTGCCTTGGCGGTGCCTACCGCGCGAGCGTCTCGATCTCTTGTGCGACTTGCGCGGCCTCGGCCAGCGCTGGTGCTGCAACACTGTCAGGGCGCAAGAGACCCGCATGCATCTGTTCCTGAGCAAACGGAGCTTGCCGCCAGCGGAAATAGCACACCGTTTCGGCGCCATGGGCAAAGGCCTCCCACGCCCAAAGGCGGGCCATACCGGGCATGGGTGCCGGGTTCCAAGGGGCCCAGTTCACTGGTCCGGGCTGCTGCTCCATGATCCACCAGCGCCCTTTGCCCACGCTGCGATAAAGATCGTGGTGAAATGCCTGAAAATCGGGGTCGCCTGATCGGGCGAACGTCAGTTTGTGATCCTCGGTCGCGGGCGTTCGATCAAGGAGGAAGCCCATCGGATAGCTGTCCCAGCTTGCGATTTCGAGGTCTTGACCAACGTCGAAATGGTCAAACTCGGTGATCTGGCCCATGTAGTTATGGATCAGCGGAGCATCGGTGCGGGCGTGCAGCACATCCGTCTGAACCCGGTTGAATGCGACCACTTCATCGCTGGCAAAGCGACGGAACGCCATGACATGCGCTGGGTTCGCCTCGGTGACTGTCAGGTTGGGAAGGTCGATTTCATCAAACTCGGTGTACTCCATCGACCAGAACACATTGCCCCATGCGCGATTGAGCGCCTGTGGTGACTGGTATCGCTGGGCAAGCCAGTCACGAAACCCAGCCAGAGCTGCGGCCGAATAGCTGAGCGTCGTGTCATGGCAGCCATATTCATTGTCTATCTGCCACGCCGCGACGCGCGGGTCGCGCCCGTACCTGTCCGCAAGAAGCGTCACGATCCGGCGACATTCCTCGCGGTAGCCCGTGTGGCTAAAGCAATAGTGCCGGCGCGACCCAAACCGGCGGGGTCGGCCTTCGGCGTCGATCGGCAGCATGTCGGGATGTTTGTCCAGCATCCAACGCGGCGGCGTCGCCGTGGGCGTGCCCAGAACGACCTTGAGCCCGGCACGCGCCAGAACATCAATGGCCCGGTCAAGCCATTCAAAGTCCAGTTGCCCGGGACTTGGTTCAAGCCGTGACCACGCAAACTCACCAATGCGCACCCAACTCAACCCGGTTTCAACCATGCGCCGGGCGTCCTCTGGCCACAGCGCCTCGTCCCAGTGTTCCGGGTAGTAGCAAACCCCGAGAGTTCTTTTCACAGGATCACCTGATGTTCGGCCTGACCCGTCGCGACATCAGCCACGGAAAAGGTCGCGCCGTTTGTCGGTAGTGCGACGATATCCGCGGCGGACAAACCCTGCTGCGCTGAGGTGCAAAACAGTGTCGAAAGCTCAGGTCCGCCGAAGGCCGGGCAAGACGTGTGCGCGGCGGGAAACTCAACGGCTTCGATGAAGTGACCCTGTGGGTCGTAGCAAGCGACCCGATGGGCGCCCCATTGCGCGTTCCAGAAATTGCCCTGAGCGTCAACGACTGACCCGTCGGGGTTTAAACTTTCGGCCCGCAGATCAAGCCAGACCTCTGGGTCGCCTTGTGGCCATCCGTTGGCGGGATCCAGTGCTTGGCGCATGACCTGCCCGGTGGGCGTGTCACAGAAGTATGCAAAATCCCCGCCCGGCGAAAAGCACATCGCATTGGGAATACTGATGCGTGGGAACAGCTTTCGCACTTCGCCCCGATAGTACCGATAGATCGCGCCGGCCTGCGGTTCAGCGTTCTTGCCCATCGTCCCGATCCAGAAACCTCCATACGGGTCCACACGCCCATCGTTTGAGCGTGTTTCGGCGCGATCATCTTCCAGCGCCACAACCCGGGTTTGCGTGCCCGTCGCAAGATTGAACAGGAAAAAGTCGGTCTCGGACGCAATCAGCATCTCGTCACGGCTGACCCATCCGGCAGCAGAGACATTCCGGTCGAATTGGAAAAACTGCGATTGACCGTCTTCGACTGTGTGCAATCGGTTGCCGAGAATGTCGAACCAGAAGAACTGACCACGCTCAGGATGCCAAAGCGGGCCTTCGCCCAACGCGCAGCGGGTATCGTCCAGAATGGTAACAGTCATGCCTGTGCCTCATCCCACGCGTCGACTGTTCGCTTGGCAGCAGAGGCGACCGTTTCGACACTGTCGCCCGGGCGGTATAACGCCGTCCCGATACCAAAGCCATTTGCCCCGGCTGCGATCCATTCGGCGAAGTTGTCGGCGCCTGCGCCCCCAACCGCAAAAACCGGCACATCCGGCGGCAAGACGGCCTTGAGCGCTTTGATGCCCGATGGGCCCGCCATGCTGGCCGGAAAGATCTTGAGCCCATCTGCACCCGCAGCAATCGCGGCAAAGCACTCCGTCGCTGTGAAGACGCCGGGGAAGCTTGCCAATCCCAGCGCCTTGGTCTCGGCAATCACCGCCGCATCCGCGTTGGGGGACACGATTAATTTGCCGCCCACATCCGCAACGCGCCGCACGTCATCCACGGTCAGAACAGTTCCCGCCCCGATTAGTGCGGTTTCACCAAAACGCTTGGCCATCAGAGCGATACTTTCAAACGGATCGGGCGAGTTTAGCGGCACTTCGATCCGGTCGATCCCCGCTTGGATGAGCGCATCGGCCACCTCGAGTGCATCGGCAGGGGTGATCCCGCGCAAAATGGCAATTATCGGTCGGCTCATGAGGCATGCTCCCGCAGACTGGCGCGATGGGCGGCGAGACCGTTGAGCGTCATATCGGTCGCATCGGCGCGTTCGGCCACGACACCCTGACTGGCCAAGGCCTGACCATAGGCGACCGACAACTCCTCGGCCCCGATCAGGACGACGCGCTGACCGAGCCAATAGGCACGCGCGGCGGCAAGTTCTGCGCCGATCAACAAACCCGAAACCGTCGCGGTGGCGGCGTCAGTTTCGGTTCCATTCAAAAGCCCGTCGGCACGCACCGAAAACAGGCGGGCAGCCAGAGATTCAGGTCGCGAAAGTGTCTCGGTCACGGCGGCGCCAAACGCGGCGGTATCCCACCCGTCCCCAACCGAGTGTTTGAGCACGGAGTATTTCGACAGCAGACTGAACATCTCGCCTGTCATGAATGTGCGGAAACTGACGATCTCTCCGGCCGAGATATGGACCCACTTCGTATGGGTGCCAGGCAGGCAGAGAATGCCATCAAACTCTGGGTTGAGCGCCAGGTATCCCGCGATCTGGGTTTCCTCGCCGCGCATCACATCCGCTGGCGTGTCCTGACGGATGCCGGACACAATCCGTACGGCGAGCTTTGAGCTCGCCGTCTCGACGGCGACACTGGGCAAGTGGCCCACCGCGCAAGGCACCGGCACGTAAGGTGCTTCTTTCCACCCTTGGCGCGAACCGGCCATGCCGCAAACGATGACCTCGGTGGCGTTGAGGCCCAGCCAAGGGTCAATCAGCGACAAAAGCGCGGGTTCAAAACCATCCCGCGAAAGCTTGCCCATGCCAGTGTCAGACGTCGCTGCGGCAATCGGGGCATCGCTTCGCATGGCCCAGGCGCGCAAATGGCTTGTGCCCCAATCAACCGCGATCCAGTCGGCATATGTTGCCTCGGAACTCACCCCGTCACCGCCACGCCGCCGTCGATGACCAGAGCTTGGCCTGTCATCATCTTGGAGACGTCCGAGGCCAAAAACAGCGTACCGCCCACGATATCCTCGGGGGCGAGCGTGTCTTTGAGACATTGTTTGTCGAGATGCGCCTGCAAGCCTTCTTCGGTGACCCACATATCCTTTTGCTTCTGCGTCAGAACCCAACCGGGGGCGAGTGCATTGACCCGGATCCGGTCTGGCCCAAATTCCCGCGCAAGCGACCGGGTCATTCCGTTGATGCCGGAATTGGACGACGTGTAAATCGGGTATCCCGCGCCGCCCATCATGTAAGAGATGGACGAGAAGTTCACGATGGACCCGCCGCCTGCCGCCTGCATGCCCGGCAAGACCGCCTGACAGGCGAAAAAGTAGGCTTTGAGATTGATTGCAATCGACCAATCCCAAAACGCCTCATCGACGTCCAAAGTGTCGTGTCTTTGGTCGTTGGCCGCGTTGTTCACCAGGGCCTCGATCGGGCCGTTCACGCGCGCCGCTTCGGCAACCGTTTCCTTGAGCCGGGGAATATCGGTGATGTCGCAAAGCTGAAAATGGGGCCGGACGCCATGCTTGGCTTCCATCTCATCACAAAACGCGCTGGCATCTGATTGTTGAACGAACGACACCTTTGCGCCTTGAGCCATGAATCCGTCAGTCAGCGCAGCACCGATGCCCGAGCCACCCCCGGTGATGTAGACGGATTTGCCTTTGAGATCTGGGAAAACGGGGCTGGTCATCAGTGGCTCTCCCGATCCGGAATGCGGGTGTCTTTTCCAACAAGGAAATCGAGGTCCGCGCCTGTGTTGGCTTGCGTCACGTGGTCGACGTACATCTTTGCGTAGCCGCGCGAATAACGTGGTGGATCGGGCTGCCAAGCAGCCCGGCGCATTGCTAACTCGGCGTCATCAACCAAAAGCTCAAGCACGCCGTTTGAGGCGGAGACACGAATGCGGTCGCCGGTTTTGACGAGGGCGAGGGTTCCGCCCGCCTGTGCTTCGGGTGCGACATGCAAGATCACGGTGCCATAGGCGGTGCCGGACATGCGCGCATCCGAGACACGGATCATATCGCGCACGCCCTCTTTGATCAGCTTGGCTGGGATCGGCATGTTGCCGACCTCGGCCATGCCCGGATAGCCCTTGGGACCGCAACCCTTGAGGACAAGGATCGTTTCAGGCGTTACTGGCAGATCGTCTCGATCAATATTGGCTTTGAGATCTTCGATGTTCTCAAACACAAAGGCCGGGCCTTCATGCTCCAAAAGCGCGTCTGTCGCCGCTGACGGTTTCACGATGGCCCCATCCGGCGCGAGGTTTCCCTTGAGAACCCGCAGGCCGGCCGCTGGTTTTAGCGGCTCGTCGAACGCATAGATCACGTCGCGGCTAAAGACTTCCGCACCTTCCGCATAGGCTGAGATGTCCGCTCCCATGACGGTTTGCGACTTGCGCAGATGGTCTGACAGTTCGTTCAAAACGGCAGGTATGCCACCCGCGTAGCAGAAGTCTTCCATCAAGTACTGGCCGGACGGCATACAGTTCACGAGAAGCGGGATTTCTGACCCGATTTCAAAATCATCGAGTGTCAAATCCACGCCGACGCGCCCTGCAAGCGCGAGCAAATGCACGACTGCATTGGTCGATCCACCAACTGCGGCGTTGGCGAGGATCGCATTTTCAAAAGCGGCTTTGGTCAAAACGTCCGAGGGTTTGAGGTCTTCTTCAACCATTTCGACAATTCGCCGCCCGGTCATATGAGCAAGCGCCTTGCGGCGCGCGTCAACGGCGGGAAGTGCGCCATTCGTGGGAAGACACATTCCCAATGCCTCGACCAAAGACGACATTGTCGATGCGGTGCCCATCGTCATGCACACGCCTGCCGAGCGCGACATGCCAGATTCCGCGGCCATGAATTCCTTGAGGGTCATCTTGCCCGCGCGAACCTCTTCGGAGAACTTCCACACATCGGTGCCCGAGCCGATGTCCTGCCCGCGGTATTTGCCGTTCAACATCGGGCCCGAAGACACGACGATGGCCGGAATATCGACGGAAGCCGCGCCCAAAAGTTGCCCGGGCGTGGTCTTGTCGCATCCACCCAACAAGACGACGCCGTCAATGCCATGGGCGCGGATCGCCTCTTCAACATCCATGGCAAGTAGATTGCGAAAAAGCATCGCCGTGGGCTTCATCTGTGTCTCGCCCAGCGATGAAACAGGGAATTCAACAGGGAACGCGCCCATTTCCCATACGCCACGCTTTACGGCTTCGGCCAGATCGCGAAGGCCGTGGTTGCAAGGGTTAAGCTCGGACCATGTGTTGCAAATCCCTATGATCGGGCGGCCATCAAAGACGTGATCTGGCCAGCCCTGGTTCTTCATCCACGAGCGGTGAATGAAGCCGTCTTTGTCGAGCTTGCCGTACCAGTGGGAAGAGCGGCGTTTGGTCATCTTAGGTTTTTGCCTCCGGCGGGAGTATTTTTGAAACAAAGACGTCAGGCAGCGCGGCGCGTGCGGGCCCATTCCGGCACCCAATCGCCATGCGCCGCGAGCAGATCATCCACAAGGCTACGGATCTGGCGCAAGTCCAGTTCAGCTGCCGTGTGTGGGTCCATATACGCGGCATGATACAGGTAATCGCGGTTTTCCTCGATCAGAGCGCGGACCGTGAGTTCTTGTACGTTGATTTGGGTGCGCATGAGCGCCACGAGCTGCGGCGGGATGTCGTCCACGACGCTCGGTTGCAGGCCATTGGCATCGACGAGACAGGGCACTTCGACTGCGGCGCCCATGGGCAGCTGCGGTATTTGGCCGGTGTTGGGCAGGTTGCCATAGGCCACATACGGTTGGTCGGTCACGATCGCATTCATCAGGTCTGCCGCGAACTCGTGGCTTTTCTCCACGGCGATCGTCGGCGCTGTCTTCAGCGCTTCGGCCTGTGCCTTCCAACCCGCCATCTGCTCTTCGCAGCGCTTGGGATATTCATCCAGAGGGATGCCGAAGGTGTCGATGATATCGCTGCGTCCGTTCTTGATGAACCACGGCACGTATTCGGCCAGATGTTCCGAGCTTTCGGTGCAGAAGTATCCCAGATGCTCCATGACCTCATAGCGGACACTGTTTGGGCAGCGCAGGTTGTGGAGCGGCGGCTTTGGTATGCGGCCTGCGCGGTACCCTTCACGCAAACGCGGTAAAGATCGTTCCCATGCGCGTCTTCAAGTTTGAGGAAGAAGGCGACGTGATTGACGCCTGCCACCTTGTACCGAAAATCAGGGATCGGCAGGTCGAGGTCGTGCGAAAACTCCTCGACCGTGTTCTGAACCGAATGGCACAAGCCCACCTGATTCACATGCGGGTATCGCTCGGCAAGTGCCCAGGTGTTGATGGCCATTGGGTTGACGTATTGCAGCATCAACGCATCGGGACAGACGGCTGCCATATCCTCGGCCACGCGCCACAAGTGTGGGACGGTCCGCAGGCCACGCATGATCCCTCCGACACCCAGCGTGTCCGCAATCGTCTGACGCAAGCCATAGGCGCGCGGAATTTCAAAGTCCGTGACCGTGCAAGGACGATATCC
>Ga0064014_10326_pt1 | contig 9935 bp, 11 predicted proteins | sample CrowatWCoCulture_2_FD_61584 | JGI IMG/M metagenome (GOLD analysis project Ga0064014, IMG submission 61584) | Marine cyanobacteria communities from the University of California, Santa Cruz, USA, analyzing cyanobacterial DNA methylation -... | ecosystem: Host-associated > Microbial > Bacteria >... | reverse complement strand
GCTCACACCTGTGGTGCGGACAAGATCCTCGCCATGGGCGGCGTTCAGGGCGTTGCCGCAATGACGTTTGGCCTTTTTGGCCTTCCCAAGGCCAACATTCTTGTGGGCCCAGGAAATCAGTTCGTGGCCGAAGCGAAGCGCATGCTGTTTGGGCGTGTCGGAATCGACATGATCGCGGGCCCGACCGATAGCCTCGTCCTTGCCGATGCAAGCGCCGATCCCGAAGTGGTCGCGGCCGATCTGGTGGGACAGGCCGAGCATGGCTACAACTCCCGGTCTGGCTGGTCACGGATCATCGTCCACTCGCGGAAGAGGTCATGACGCTAGTACCAAAGCTCATCGACGATCTACCCGAAACCAACCGCGAAAACGCAACAGCGGCATGGCGCGACTATGCTGAGGTCATTGTTTGCGCGGATCGCGAAGAAATGGCGGCAACGTCGGACGATTATGCGCCAGAGCACCTGACTGTGCAGGCGGAGGACCTTGACTGGTGGCTCAGCCGCCTCTCCTGCTACGGATCTCTCTTCCTTGGTGAAGAAACGACCGTTGCTTTTGGAGACAAGGCATCCGGTACGAACCACGTTCTGCCAACCTCCGGCGCAGCGAGCTACACAGGCGGTTTGAGCGTCCACAAATACATGAAGATCGTCACGTGGCAGCGCGCAACACGCCAGGGGTCGCGCGATGTGGCGCTGGCGACGGCGCGTATTTCTCGCCTTGAAGGGATGGAAGGGCACGCGCGCACAGCTGATATTCGCCTGCGCAAGTATTTCCCCACCGAGAACTTCGATCTCAGCGCCGAGGGGTAGCGTGACACTGAACGGCGATCTTTTCTCTGTCACAGGCCGCGTGGCGTGTGTGACGGGTGCAAGCTCGGGGCTTGGGCGCCGCGCAGCAGATGTTCTTGCCACTGCGGGTGCCAAGGTGGTGGGTATCGCCCGACGCCAAGATGCGTTGGAGGAGTGGCAGGCCGGTGTTGGCAACAACGGCGCCTACGTCACGGGAGATATCGCTGATCAGGCGAACTTGCCCGACCTTGTCGCGAAAATCTCAGAGCCTTTCGGATCGCCGGATATTCTTGTGCACGCCGCAGGGCTTAACATGCGCGAGGCCGCGGACGACGTGACGGCCGAAGGCTGGGACGCGACACTGGCCATCAATCTGTCGGCCCCATTCTTTCTCAGTCAGGCTTTCGTTCCGGCTATGAAGTCTCAGAGATGGGGGAGGATTGTGAACTTTGCTTCATTACAATCGTCCCGCGCATTTCCTGGTGGGATTGCTTATGGCGCAACAAAAGGTGGTATCGCACAACTCACACGTGCCATGGCACAAGCATGGTCTGAACAGGGGATCACAGCCAACGCCCTTGGCCCGGGTTTCTTCCCGACCGAGTTGACCGCGCCTGTGTTCGACGACAAAGATCGCGCCGCACGCAACGCCGCCCAGACCTGCATCGGACGCAACGGCGTCCCAGAGGATCTGGATGGTCCCCTGCTTTTCTTGTGTTCTGAGGCGTCAAGATACGTGACGGGGGCAGATCCTGATGGTCGACGGGGGGTACACAGCAAAATGAAGGCGCTTGTTTACACAGGGCCCGAGACACTCGAGATGCGAGATGCCCCAGACCCGACAGCGGGCGCGGGAGAAGTCCTTGTGGCCATCGACAGTGTCGGCATCTGCGGATCGGACATGCATGCCTATCTTGGCCATGACGATCGACGCCCTGCCCCTCTGATCCTTGGTCACGAAGCAGCAGGAACGATCGTTGGCGGGGCCAGAGACGGCGTACGTGTCACCATCAACCCGCTTGTTACCAATCCGACCAGCGCCGAGAGCCGCGCGGGCCGCGAAAACCTTGATCCATCGCGGCAGATCATTTCCATGCCGCCGCGCGAAGGGGCGTTTGCGCAATACGTCACGATGCCTGAACGAAATCTTGTGGAAGTCCCTGACGGTGTAAGCTTTTCGCAAGCCGCTCTTGCCGAACCGCTTGCGGTTAGTTGGCACGCTGTGCGTCTGGGTCTTGAAGCACTCCATCCTTCGATGGAGCAACGGGCCGTTGTCCTGGGCGGCGGCGCGATTGGTGTGGCCGCCTATCTGGCGCTACAGGGAATGGGCGTGAAAGACGTGATCCTGATTGAACCAAATCCCACGCGCAGGGACTATCTGACCAATCAACTGAGTATGGATGCCCGCGCCGAAACCAACGAAATGGCGCCCTTGATTGTGGACGCCGTTGGTTACTCGGTCACGCGTGCCACGGCGTCCGCTCTTGCCGCGCCCGGTGGCGTGATCGTTCACATCGGACTTGGCGAGGACGCCGGTGGGCTGGATATACGGCGCATGACGCTGCAGGAAATCACCTTCATCGGCACCTACACCTATACCAACCAGGACTTCCGCGACTGCGCCCAAGCGATGTGGGACGGCCGCCTTGGCCCGCTGAACTGGATCGAAGAACGCCCCTTGCGCGACGGCGCCCGTGCGTTTGCCCAGATCAAAGCGGGTGAGGTCCTTCCCCCGAAGATCATTCTGAAACCCTGACTCAAGAACCGGAGACGCTGATGTCAAATCCAGCACCAAATGAAATCCCCCATCTGCTCGTTCACGAGCACGACGACAATGTCGGTGTGGTTGTTGTCGAAGGGCTGACCGCTGGCACAGATATGCTGTGCTGTGTCACCCACGACAATTCGACCTTCCGCCTAACCGCCGGTGCGGATGTGCCCATTGGCCATAAGATCGCGCTCAAGGACCTCGCCGAAGGCGATACAGCCATGAAATACGGCGAGGATATCGGCAAGATCATCGCCAACATCCCGCAGGGCGGTCACGTCCACACACATAACTGCAAAACGAAACGCTGGTAAGGAACGCTCAGATGGCATCGAAATATTCAAACATGACCGTCATGGGCTATCGTCGGGAGAACGGGCGCGTCGGCGTACGCAACCATGTCCTGATCCTGCCTGTCGACGATATCTCTAACGCGGCTTGTGAGGCTGTTGCGAACAACGTGAAAGGGACAATGGCGATCCCGCATGCCTATGGTCGCTTGCAGTTTGGCGAAGACCTCGAGACACACTTCCGCACAATCATCGGCACCGGCGCAAATCCAAACGTGCACTCCGTCGTCGTGATCGGGATCGAACCCGATTGGACCAAGCGCATCGCCGATGGCATCCGCGAAACCGGCAAAGAAGTTGCCGAGTTTTCGATCGAACAAAAGGGCGATTTTGAAACGATCCGTGCGGCCAGCTGGGCGGCAAAGGACTTCGTTCACAAAGCCACCGAAATTCAGCGCGAAGAATGTTCGATCAGCGAGATCTGGGTTTCGACCAAATGCGGTGAAAGTGACACGACAACTGGCCTTGGGTCCTGCCCCACGGTCGGCAACATGTACGACAAGCTCCTGCCCGAAGGCATCACCGGCTTCTTCGGTGAAACGTCCGAGATCACTGGTGCAGAACACATCTGCCAAAAGCGTGCGATCAACGAAGAAGTTGGTGAGCGCTGGTACAAGATGTGGAAGGCCTATCAGGACGAAGTGATTTTTGCGCACCAGACCGATGACCTTTCTGACAGTCAGCCGACCAAAGGCAACATCCTGGGCGGTTTGACGACGATCGAAGAAAAGGCGCTTGGCAACCTCGAGAAGATCGGGCGCACGTCGCAGTATATCGACATCCTTGAACCCGCCGAGGCGCCAAAATCAGGCAACGGACTGTACTTCATGGACTCGTCCTCGGCTGCAGCAGAGTGCGTGACACTGATGGCTGCCGGTGGTGCTGTGATCCACACCTTCCCCACCGGGCAAGGTAACGTCGTCGGCAACCCAATCGTTCCAGTGATCAAGATTACGGCGAACCCGCGCACCGTTCGTACAATGGGCGAACACATCGACGTAGATGTTTCCGGCATCCTGCGCCGTGAACAGACGATTGACGAAGCCGGTGATGCGCTGATCGAAATGATCCGCCGCACCGCCAATGGCCGCAACACTGCTGCGGAAGCTTTGGGGCATCGTGAATTCTCGATGACCAAGCTCTATCGCAGCGCCTAAGCGCAAAGGAAGGCGGCCCTAAAATTGGGCCGCCTCACACTCTGATGACCACGGAAACGATCTCAATCGCCGATGCCGAGAGCCTCATTTCAATGGCGCTCCTGGCAAGCGACGTTTCCAAGGACAACGCAGACTCAGTTGCAAAAGCGCTGGTCGCGGCAGAGGCCGAGGGCCAGGTCGGCCACGGGTTCTCAAGGCTCGCTGACTATGCCGCGCAGGCTAGTTCCGGAAAAGTACAAGGGCATGCCAGACCATCGCTATCAGAGACCGGCAGTTCAGCAGCACTAATAGACGCGCACAACGGTTTCGCATTTCCCGCTTTGGACCGAGCGGTCGAATGGGGCATATCAACTGCGACCGAAACCGGCACCGCATCAATGTCAGTTACAAGCTCCCATCATTGCGGTGCGCTTTCGGTTCAGGTTGAACGCTTGGCGGAGGCTGGCCTTGTCGGCATGATGGTGGCGAACGCCCCAGCCGCGATTGCGCCATGGGGATCAAACACACCGATGTTTGGAACCAACCCAATTGCGTTTGCCGCGCCACGCGCCGCTGGTCCACCACTTGTCATTGATCTGTCGTTAAGTCGCGTGGCGCGCGGCAAAGTCATGCATGCCAAGAAATCCGGACAATCGATCCCGGAAGGTTGGGCGTTAGATTCAGACGGCAACCCAACAACCGACGCGGACGCGGCGCTTGCGGGATCTATGGTTCCAATCGGAGAGGCCAAGGGTACGGCTCTCGCTCTTGTTGTCGAAATCCTATCGGCAACGTTTACCTCTGCGAACCCTAGCACTGGCATCTCGTCATTTTTCACGGCAGATGGCCCACCGCCGGGCGCCGGGCAATTTCTGCTCGCATTAAAGCCGCATGACGGCCCCGCATTTACTGCACGGCTTGAACCCTTGCTCTCGATGATCGCGGGCCTTGAAGGCGCGCGCCTTCCGGGAACGCGGCGGATTGCGGCACGTGAAACCGCGCAGCGCGACGGCCTTACTGTCCCTAAACACTATCTGGATGGCGCGCGGGATCTCGCCGCATCCGCCTGATCCCGAAAGGAACGAATATGCATTCACATATCCTGATACCTGTTGCCCTAGACCATGAGGACATCGCACGGCAGAAGATTGATATCGCGCGTACGATGCTAAACGACGGTGGCAAGATCTCTCTGCTGACTGTTCTAGAGAACATTCCCGGTTTCGTGTCCGAACTCGTGGGCGATTTTCCCAAGGATCATGTCACAAACCGCGTCCGGGACAGCCTTGCCTCTGTCGCTGCCGGAGCCGGTGATATCTCAACGGATGTACGCTCGGGCAAAGCGGGCGTCGTTATCACCGCCTATGCCAAGGAAATCGGAGCAGACCTGATCATCGTCGGTTCGCACCACCCCGAGGCAGAGGACTATTTTCTGGGCTCGACCGCGGCACGGGTTGCGCGGCGCGCCCTGTGCTCAGTTTACATCTTGCGATAACGTCTGATCTTCCGTTGAAATACGCGTCGGATAGCGGCGCAACGCCGTGACCTCGCACCAAGAGGACAAGGGTCGCCGGACATGTTTATTTCTGCACCAGCCCATTCGTCGTATGACGTCGTGATCGTGGGCGGCGCGGCGATGGGTTCCGCGGCAGCGTGGTTTCTGGCAAGCAACCCTGATTTTGATGGCACTGTTCTGGTGGTTGAGCGCGACCCGACGTTTGAGTTTGCGTCAACCTCCCACACGACATCATGCATCCGCCAACAGTTCAGCACGGCCCTGAACGTCAAAATCTCTCAATTCGCCGCAGGATATATAAAGGACTTCCGCATACACATGGGGGGAGACCCTAGAATTCCCGATCTCGGAATTCGATCGTTTGGATACATGTACCTCGCCAGCGACCCTGCCTTTGCGAACACGCTGCGCAAGAATGCGGAGATACAGCAAGCATGTGGTGCGCGAACACAGCTTTTGTCGGCGGACGAAATTGCGGCACGGTATCCGTTCTATAAGGTCGACGATGTCGTGCTTGGGTCAATCAATACCGTGGACGAGGGTACTTTGACGCAGCAACGATTGTCGAATGGTGGCGTCGAAAAGCGCATGAGTCAGGCGTTGAGTTCGTCCAGGGTGAAGTCGTTGAAATGTCGAAGCACGCTAGTGAGGCGCGCGTCACCGCGGTAACACTCGCCTCGGGTTCACGGATCGGATGTGGTGTGGTGGTCAACGCGTCTGGTCCACGGGCCGCGCAAACTGCGGCACTGGCCGGTATCGAAATTCCAGTTGAGCCCAGAAAGCGCTTTTCATGGGTGTTCCGGGCCGAGCAACCTCTCGACCAGGATCTTCCTCTGACCGTTGATCCTTCCGGCATCCACGTCCGTGAAAACGGTGGCGGAACCTATCAGGCGGGTGGACATGGCCACTATGACCCGGCGGTCGCGTTTGACGACTTTGCGATGGATCATTCACTTTGGGAGGAACATGTCTGGCCCACCCTCGCCGACCGCATTCCTCAGTTTGAGGCCATCAAGGTTATATCGGAATGGGCCGGGCATTACGCGATGAATACGGTCGATCATAACGCCATTTTAGGACCGCATGACGAGGTTGAGAACTTCATCTTTCTTAATGGCTTTTCTGGTCACGGGTCACAACAAGCCCCGGCAATGGGCCGCGGGACGGCCGAGTGGTTGATCTATGGCGACTACCGCACGATCGACCTTAGGCCCTTCCACTTTGATAGGTTGCGGACCGGGACGCCTGAGGTTGAACTGGCCGTCATCTAGGCTTGCCAATACCAATCACTTAGCGCCGGGCGTCCCGTCGAACTTCTTCTCGATGCTTGTCCAGCAATCGATGTAGTCGTCCTGCAACGGTGCCTCTCGACCTGCGAACTCAGTCAGATGCTGAGGGAAGCGGGTTTCAAACATGAAGGACATCGTCCGGTCCAGCTTGTCCGGCCCAAGATTTGCGTTCGACGCCTTCTCGAATGCTTCTTGGTCAGGCCCATGTGGGAGCATCATGTTGTGCAGGCTGATGCCGCCGGGGACGAACCCCTGCGGCTTGGCATCATACTGCCCGTAAATATTGCCCATAAGCTCGGACATGATGTTCTTGTGGTACCAAGGTGGGCGAAATGTCGCCTCAGCCACCATCCAGCGTTCACGAAAGAGCACGAAGTCGATATTGGCCGTACCCGGAACCCCGGACGGCGCTGTAAGCACCGTAAATATCGAGGGATCGGGGTGATCAAACAGAACGGCCCCAACCGGGCAATAGGTCCGCAGGTCGTATTTCAACGGTGCATAGTTGCCATGCCAGGCGACTACGTCGAGCGGGCTTTGGTCAATTTGGGTCTCGTGAAATTGCCCGCACCATTTGACTGTAACGGTTGACGGGACTTCCCGATCCTCAAACGCGGCAACAGGTGCTTTGAAGTCTCGCGGGTTGGCCATGCAATTTGCACCAATTGGGCCGCGTCCGGGAAGCTCGAATTTTTGCCCGTAGTTTTCGCACACAAAGCCGCGACACGGACCGTCCAACACTTCGACGCGGTACAATAACCCCCGCGGAATGATCGCGATCTCCTTGGGTTCAAGGTCAATTATCCCCAATTCGGTGCAGAAGCGCAGCTTACCCTCCTGAGGCACAATCAAAAGCTCGCTATCGGCAGAAAAGAAGTAACTGTCCACCATGCTTTGTGTGACAAGATAGATGTGGCTCGCCATGCCAAGCTGCGTGTTCACATCACCGGCGGTCGTCATGGTTCGCATGCCCGACACCCATGTTAGCGCGCTATCGGTGTGTGGCACCGGATCCCAGCGATATTGCCCCAGCGAAGTCACGTCATCCACGATGCAAGGCGCACTCTTCCAGTAGGGAAAATCCACCTTGTGGTACCGATGCGAGTGTTTAACCGAGGGGCGAATTCTGTAACACCACGTGCGTTCGTTCTGATGACTGGGCGCCGTGAATGCCGTGCCCGAAAGCTGCTCGCCATAAAGGCCATAGTTGCATTTCTGTGGACTGTTCATGCCTTGCGGCAGGGCATCGGGCAGCGCTTCAGTCTCAAAGTCATTCCCAAATCCCGGCATGTAGCCTGCGTGGGGACCGGGCGCTGAAGGTGCTTGAACCATACCCGATGGCAGCGACTGGATGGTCATTTAATACTCCTCGCTTGTTGACGAACGGGCTATCAGTTACTTTTGTAACTAACAACTTTGATCTCTTCGCACGTGATGAAATGGCCGATGATCTTTCCGATTTCCTTCCCTACTTGCTCAACATCACAGCCGAGGATGTCGGTCGCGAGTTCGCGAGACACTACAAAGATCGCTACGGGATGCTCAGACCGGAGTGGAGGGTCCTGTTTCATCTTGGACGCCGGGGTGACATGACAGCCAAAGAGATTTGCCATCAAGCCGCGCTGCACAAGACCAAGGTAAGCCGTGCAGTGGCGGCGTTGGAACGAAAAAGATACCTGTCTCGCCGGACAATGGACACCGATCAGAGGTTTGAAATACTCAGCCTGACCAAAAGCGGACGCGCGGTTTTTGCGGACTTGTCCAAAGTCGCTACAAACTATGAGCGCAGTCTTGAAACCATGCTCGGCCCGCAGGACATGGCACAGGTAAAGCGGTTGCTCTCAACGCTACGAAAAATGACCGCCAAACGCGCGCGACCCTAAGAAACGATCTATGCCCGGTTCTGAGCCATCATTCCTACCGACTTGGCATCGCCAACGCCCGCCTGCATTTCGGCATGTTGCGCCTTTGCGACTTGAAGCTGTCGTTCTGTGCGGCCTTCCAGCATCGAGGTGAGATCTTCCACAATCATGCGCCCGATCGGATGCCGCCCACCCGGCACGGCGGCCGCGCGATGAGGCGAAAGAATAGCGTCATCCAAATGATGCACGGGGTCGTTTGCCGCAACAGGTTCGCTTGGGAAAACGTCGACGGCCGCTCGGATGCGCCCGGATTGCAGTTCGGCGACCAGCGCACCAAAGTCGACCAAATGGGCACGGCTGATCAAGACAAGAAGTGCGCCCTTTGGCATTGCGGCCAACTCGGCGGCGCCGATCATTCCTTTGTTTTCCGACGTGGGAGTTGCCGCGACGATGGTCACGCGACCTGCTGCCATGACCTCATTCAGGGTACGCAATTCGACGCCCGCCTCGCGCGCAACTTCGTCCGGTAACCATGGATCATAGGCAACCACTTTCGGGGCAAACGGGCGGATCAGCCGGTGAATCTCACGCGCAATCGAGCCGTATCCGACAAACCCCACCGTCTGGCCGTAAAGCGTGAAGTCCGTTTCGTAGTCGTCCGCCAACCAGTTTTCTTGGCCCTTTCGGAACGCTTCATGCTCGGCCACAAGTCCACGACCTCCTGCGAGCATCATGGCCAATGTCATCTCGGCGACCGAATACTTGAAGCTAGGCGCGCAGGACAAAACCTCGACCCCACGCGCGGCGCAAGCCGCATAGTCGATAGTTGCTGGGAACGACCCAGAGACCTCAATAATCGCCTTGAGTCTTGGTGCGGCTGCCAACGTCGCGGCATCAACTTCCGGGGTCGCTGAGATCAGCACATCGATCTCTGGCAAGCTCGCTTTGATCTCTGCCGCACTGGCTTTGTCGTCTCTGGCCCAAATCAGATTTGTCTTGAGGGGTCTGCAGCAGAGTTTTCTTCAAATAGAACCACGAAGGTTCGTTTCATCGCAAATGACCTTTCAATCCAATCTTGCGTTCTGCCAACTTCACAAGCTGTCCCGCTGAAAAAACGCAAGAGTGGCTCCAAGTCCAATCAGTAGACCGCCGCATGAACGATTTAGCCAAACGGCACCACTTTCACTCAGAAAGCGGATCGCTCTTGATCCCAGGCCAGCGTA
>Ga0064014_10325_pt1 | contig 9951 bp, 8 predicted proteins | sample CrowatWCoCulture_2_FD_61584 | JGI IMG/M metagenome (GOLD analysis project Ga0064014, IMG submission 61584) | Marine cyanobacteria communities from the University of California, Santa Cruz, USA, analyzing cyanobacterial DNA methylation -... | ecosystem: Host-associated > Microbial > Bacteria >... | reverse complement strand
CTGTCTCAACGTCGTGCGGAAGCTGTTCAAGCAGCGGTCTCACGCCAACTCACCGAGTCGGATGCAGAATTTGTTGATCTCGACGCGACCGGGTTTGGTGAAGCGGTGCCAATCGTCTGCAATGAAACGCCCGAAAATCGACGCATCAACAGGCGAGTCGAGATCTGGGTAGATCAAAGGTAACCTTCTGATCGGAAGGACGTTTCCTTGGATTTTCCAATGATCAGATGATCGTGGAGCGTAATGCCAAGTGCCTGCGCGCCATCGTCAATCTGCCGCGTCATATCAAGATCTTGCGTCGACGGCGAAGGATCGCCAGAGGGATGATTGTGGACCAGTATTATCGCTGATGCGCCAAGCTCCAGCGCACGTTTGAGCACTTCGCGCGGGTAGACCGGAACGTGGTCAACAGTTCCCTGCGACTGCGCCTCATCCGCGATCAGGACGTTTTTGCGATCAAGGTACAACACCCTGAACTGCTCGATGGATTTGTGTGCCATTCGGATGTGGCAATAGTCGATCAACTGATCCCAACTAGAGATCACGTCGCGGTCGATGACCTTTGCCCGTGCGAGGCGTTGTGCGGCCGCTTCCACAAGCTTCAAAGCGTGAACGGCGCCACCTCCGATGCCCTTTACTTCGGTAAGTCGCGCTTCGTCGGCGGAGAGTACCCCATTGAAGTCATCAAATTTGTCGATCAGCGCGTGCGCCAAGGGCTTCACGTCTTGCCTCGGTATGGCTTGAAACAAAAGCAGCTCAAGCAGTTCGTAGTCAGGAATGGCATCCGCACCACCTTTGGCAAACCGCTCTTTCAATCGCTTTCGGGGGTCAGCAATGTAACTGGGTTGCTTGACGGGGGTAACCGGAACTGCCCCTTCGAACATCGGAAGGGGCGGTTCACTTAGCTTGCGCTCAAGTCGGGACATGCGCCAGTCATCCCGAAAAATGGTTTATGGGATGTTAATCCCTGCGATCAGCTTTTGATGCCGTCCCAGAAATTTTTCACTTTCGCAAAGAACTTTGACGACATCGGGCTGTTTTCATCACTTAGTGATTCAAACTCGCGCAAAAGCTCTTTCTGGCGTCCGGTCAGGTTGACCGGCGTTTCGACATTCAGCTCGATATACATGTCGCCAGCGGCGCCACCGCGAAGGGCTGGCATCCCCTTGCTACGCAGACGCATCTGTCGACCGGACTGGCTGCCTGCCGGGACTTTGACACGGCTTCGGCCTCCGTCGATCGTCGGAACTTCGATCTCACCACCGATCGCGGCTGACGTCATGCTGACCGGGACGCGGCAGTACAAATTCGTTCCATCTCGCTGGAACAGAGCGTGCTCTTCCACCTCAATAAAGATGTAGAGATCGCCCGATGGACCGCCGCGAAGTCCGGCTTCGCCTTCGCCCGAAAGCCGAATGCGCGTTCCCGTCTCGACGCCGGCAGGGATGTTCACGCTAAGCGCGCGCTCTTTCTCAACCCGGCCTGCACCGCCGCAGTTGTCGCAAGGGTTCTGGACGATCTGTCCTGAGCCACCACAGGTTGGGCATGTGCGTTCGACAGTGAAAAAGCCCTGCTGCGCACGAACCTTACCCATGCCTGAGCAAGTCGGACATGTCTGAGGTTCAGCGCCCCCTTTGGAGCCGGTGCCGTTGCAGACATCACACTCGACAGCAGTCGTGACCTTGATGGTCTTTTGCATGCCGCTGAACGCTTCCTCCAAGGAAATGCGCAAGTTGTAGCGAAGGTCGGATCCCCGCGTCGCACGCTGTCCGCCGCCACGACCTCGGCCACCCATGAAGTCGCCAAAAAGGTCGTCAAAGACGTCCGAAAATGCGCTTGCGAAATCACCTTGGCCCGGATGTCCGCCACGTGGGCCACCGCCGCCCATGCCGCCTTCAAACGCCGCATGACCAAACCGGTCATACGCCGCCTTTTTCTCGGCGTCCTTCAGCACTTCGTAGGCTTCGTTCGCTTCCTTGAACTGGGCCTCGGCATCTGGATTATCGGCGTTTCGGTCCGGGTGAAGCTCTTTGGCTTTGGTGCGGTAGGCTTTCTTGATCTCGTCGGCGTTTGCACCTTTGGCAACGCCCAAGACCTCATAATAGTCGCGTTTTGCCATACGGTCTTACCTTTTCAAATGGCAGGACCGGCCCAAGGGGTCTTGGGGCCGGTCCACCAAGTGGCAATCGCCCTTACGACGCGCGTTTGTCGTCGTCGAGGTCCTCGAAATCAGCGTCGACGATATCGTCATCGACGCCACGCGGTTCGTCACCATCAGCGTCAGGAGCGGCCTCACCGGACTTTTCCTGTTCCGCCTTGTAGATGGCTTCGCCCAGCTTCATCGCTGCTTCGGTCACATTTTGGATGCCCGACTTGATCTTGCCAGCATCTTCGCTTTCCATTGTGTCCTTGAGGGCAGCAATGGCCAGTTCGATGGCTTCGATCGTCGTCGGATCAACCTTGTCCGAATGCTCTTCCATCGACTTTTCGGTCGAATGGATAAGGCTCTCGGCCTGGTTTTTGGCTTCGACGAGTTCTTTCCGATCCTTGTCAGCCTCAGCATTTGCCTCAGCGTCTTTGACCATGGCGTCGATTTCGTCATCAGACAGGCCGCCGGACGCTTGGATCGTGATCACCTGCTCTTTGCCGGTGCCCTTGTCCTTGGCGCTGACCGACACGATGCCGTTGGCGTCGATGTCAAACGTCACCTCGATCTGAGGGAGACCGCGCGGTGCCGGTGGGATTTCTTCAAGGTTGAACTGGCCCAACATTTTGTTGTCGGCAGCCATTTCGCGTTCACCTTGGAAGACCCGGATGGTCACGGCGTTCTGGTTGTCCTCAGCGGTCGAGAAGATCTGGCTCTTCTTCGTCGGGATCGTCGTATTGCGGTCGATCAGACGGGTGAACACGCCACCCAGCGTCTCGATACCCAGCGACAACGGCGTCACATCGAGAAGAACAACGTCCTTCACGTCGCCTTGCAGAACACCGGCCTGGATGGCCGCACCCATTGCGACAACCTCATCCGGGTTCACACCCTTATGTGGTTCTTTGCCAAAGAACTTGGTCACTTCGTCAACGACCTTGGGCATACGCGTCATACCACCGACAAGGACCACCTCGTCGATATCGCTGGTCGACAGGCCGGCGTCTTTGAGCGCAGCTTTACAAGGATCGATCGACTTCTTGATCAGGTCCGAAACAAGGCTTTCCAGCTTTGCGCGGGTGAGCTTCATCACCATGTGAAGCGGCGTCCCCGATGCCGCGTCCATCGAGATGAACGGCTGGTTGATCTCGGTCTGGCTTGAGCTCGACAACTCGATCTTGGCTTTCTCAGCAGCTTCCTTGAGCCGCTGAAGCGCCATCTTGTCTTTCGTCAGATCGACACCGTTTTCCTTTTTGAACTCGTCAGCAAGGTACGAGACGATTCGCATGTCAAAGTCTTCACCGCCAAGGAACGTGTCACCGTTGGTGGATTTCACTTCGAACAGGCCGTCGTCGATCTCAAGGATCGTGATGTCGAACGTACCACCGCCAAGGTCATAGACAGCGATCGTGCGGGTCTCTTTCTTGTCGAGACCATAGGCTAGGGCAGCCGCGGTCGGCTCGTTGATGATGCGGAGAACTTCCAGCCCAGCAATCTTACCAGCATCTTTGGTCGCCTGACGCTGCGCGTCATTAAAGTACGCAGGCACCGTGATCACGGCTTGCGTCACATCCTCACCAAGATAGCTCTCGGCGGTTTCTTTCATCTTTTGAAGCGTGAACGCTGAAATTTGTGCGGGCGAGTATTTCTCACCGCGTGCTTCAACCCATGCATCGCCGTTGCCGCCATCGACGATGTCGTATGGGACGATGTCTTTGTCTTTGGTCACGGCTGGATCGTCGACGCGACGACCAATCAGGCGCTTGACCGCAAAGACGGTGTTTTCAGGGTTTGTCACCGCCTGCCGCTTGGCAGGTTGCCCGACAAGGCGTTCGTCTTCAGTGAACGCGACGATTGACGGGGTGGTGCGTGCGCCTTCGGCATTTTCTATGACGCGAGGCTGCGAGCCGTCCATGATGGCAACACAGCTGTTGGTGGTTCCAAGGTCGATTCCGATGACTTTGGCCATTCTTGATTCCTTTCTATCGGCAATATCCGGCGCGGCCCATTATGGCACCGGCGCCATATCCCTAAGGTGTTCACCGACCCGTGAGGTCGGCATCTCATCGGTGGGTATATAAGGTCGCCGATTGGTCGCCGCAAGGCGTCTAATTATGGGAATTTTCGCTTCGTGAAACTTGCGCAAAGCGTTAAGAGAAAGGCTGCAAACAGGAGGGTCATCGGTGGAGTTTCAGGGAACGCGTGTTCTTCCGGGTTACCTCGACAAATCCAGACAAATGGCCTTGGTGGAAACGGTGCGAGATGTCGCTCGGCACGCGCCGCTAAATCGGTTCTTGACGCCCTATGGCAAACAGATGAGCGTCAGAATGACCGCTGCGGGTCGTGTTGGATGGGTCGCAGATCAGACAGGTTATCGTTACAGCGCGTTCCAGCCCAGCGGAGTGCCATGGCCACCTATCCCGCAGGATATCTTGTCCATTTGGACAGATATCACGGATCTCGCGCGCGCACCGGATTGCTGTTTGATCAACTTCTATGACGAGAACGCTCGCATGGGGCTTCATCAGGACAAGGATGAAGGCAATTTTGACTGGCCGGTTGTGTCCATTTCGCTTGGAGATGACGCGCTTTTTCGTGTCGGAACAAATGACCGCCGCGGCCCCACCCGGAGTGTGTGGCTAAAGTCCGGGGATGTTGTCGTCTTAGAGGGACCTTCCCGGCTTGCGTATCACGGCATTGATCGACTTAAGCCGCGAAGCTCAACACTCCTTAGGGAAGACGGGCGCCTGAACCTAACGCTTCGCGTGGTTGAGGACCCGATCTAGCGCCGCGCGCTCCAGCTGAGCGACGCATGTTTGCGGGTGTAATACTCACCGAGAAGCCCGACCGTGATCAGCACCGCCGACAGCACGAGCGGGTATGTGATGCTGGTGGTGTGGGGCGTATAGTTCAAAAAAACGAACCCACGCGCCTGATCGATGACGTGGAACAAAGGGTGCCAGGAAAAGAACATCCAAAGCGATGTCGGCAGTGAATTCGCCAAAAACATCTTGCCCGACGCGATCATCGAAATCCTCGAATAAATCGTCGAAAGAGTGCTCGAAACACCCGGCGCCCATGGCTTGATCGCCAGAAACACCAACCCCACGGACACGCCAGTCAGCCATGCCAACAGCAGCATGCCCAACGCACCGATCGGGTTCTGTATGTAAATGGGCCCCGCAGCCAAATGATAGACCGTCAGGATCAAAACGACCGACAGCACCTGAACATAAAGCGCGCCCAGCGCCGCTGAGGCGATTGCAATCGACGTGTTCATCGGCAGATGCTTCATCATAGCCGATGACGGGCCCTCGGACCCTGCAACCGCACCGACCGATTTTACATGCAGCATGAACAGGAAAATCCCGCTCATCAAAAACAGGATGAAATCGCCCCGGATCATTGTCCCGCGCAAGCCAAGCACCGAGAACATGACGTAAAACACGGCCACCAAAGTAAGGTTTTGGAAGATGTTGCTGACAATACTGACCAAAGCATGGTTGTGCCCACGGCGCACGCTGCGCACCGTGTTGTGAAAGATCAGCTCCAACATCGTCGCGGCAGAGGCCACGGCACCTTGACGTCGGTCGTGCGAAAACATCTCTCAGATCACCTCGGGCATCAGGGTTCTTGCTGTCCTGCGCGGAATAAAGAATAAGCCAAGCAGCTTTATAAAGAAATAAGACTGATGACAGATCAAATACAGCGCGACGAAATGGTCACGCGGCTTTGCGACATAGCCCTCTCAGCGGGCTCGGTCATCATGGAAGTGTACAACGGCGACGACTTTGACGTGTCGCTGAAGTCTGATGAAAGCCCGGTCACGGTTGCCGACCAACGTGCGGACGCGTTGATCTCCGAAGCCCTTCTGGCCACTTGGCCCGATATCCCCATCGTGACCGAAGAACAGGCCTCAACTCACAGCCTGTCGGCTTCGACTTTCCTGATCGTGGATCCGTTGGATGGCACTAAGGAATTCATAAAGCGTGGCGGGGATTTTACCGTAAATATTGCTTTGGTGGAGGATGGCCTGCCGACGCTTGGGGTAGTTTATGCTCCAGCCAAGGGGCGGCTTTTTTCAGGCGATGTGGCGACAGGGGCTTTTGAGGCGCAAGTCTCTGCAGAAAACGTCGTTTCGAACCAGCAATCCATATCTGTGGCGCCTGAGCGGTCGGGGCCCTTGTCGGCTGTTGCCAGCCTGTCTCACAGAACGCCCGAAACGGACGCCTACCTCGAAAAGTTTGAGATCGGGTCGCTGAAAAGCGCGGGCTCGTCTCTGAAATTCTGCCTTGTCGCAACCGGGGAAGCCGATCTTTATCCCCGGCTCGGCCCGACGATGGAGTGGGACACCGCGGCCGGGCATGCAGTTTTGCGTGCAGCCGGTGGTGAAGTCGCCGACCTGGCCACTTTGGACCCACTGACTTACGGTAAGGCGAATTTCCGCAATCCTCACTTTGTTGCTTTCCCGCCTTGGGTGCCCGTATCGCGCGCATGAGCAGAGAACACCGGGTTTCCGTTGTTGTGGTCAGCCGGAAACGGCCCAAGCACCTTGCAAAACTCCTCACTGCGCTGGATCAGCTCTACTTACGTAACTTTGAGGTCGTCGTTGTCGCGGATGCGAACAGTCTTGACCATTTGCCGGCCGGCGTGTTGCAGCGAGTCAAGGCCATGCCCTTCGACGTTCCCAATATTTCACGTGCCCGGAACCTTGGCACGCAGAACGCGGCAGGCGACATCATCGCATTCATCGACGATGACGCGGTTCCAGAGCCCACCTGGCTCAACCACCTCATCGCCCCCTTCAGCGACACAGGCATATCCGCAACCGCTGGGTATGTAAGAGGACGGAACGGGATCAGCTTTCAGTCCCAAACTGATTATGTGGACCACCTCGGTTGGACCCATTCAGGCACGGAAACTCACCCGTCGATGGCGCTAAAGCTGATAGGCACAAACTTTGCAGTCCGGCGGGAAAGCCTCATCGCGCTCGGTGGCTTCGACGAAGTCTTTGAATTCTACATGGACGACACGGACCTCAGCTTGCGGCTATACGAAAGCGGCCAAAAGGCGGTTCCGGTCGCTGCGGCCCAAGTCCACCACGCATTTGCTGCGTCAGAACGGCGGCATAAAAACAGACGCCCCTTCAGCTTGTTTCACAATGGAAGAAGCCTCGCGGCCTTCTTGCGCAAACATGCGCCTGTTTCCGATCACAAAAGCACCCTCGCGAACTATCGGCAATCACAGGTCAACCGGATGCTAGACCACATGATCCGAGGGACCTGCGAGCCAGGTGACGTTCAGAGCGTTCTGAAAAGCTTTGATGATGGCGTGTCCGCCGGAATTTCGGCTGAACTGGATGCACATGCGGACCTGCAAACAGGCTCGAGCTTCGTTGAATTCCGCGAACACGGGTTGGACGACCCAAAGATGACCACATTGGCAGGGCGGATTTGGTCGCGGTCACGCCTGTTTTCTCAAGCGACCGAACTGGTGGCGTCCGGTCAGCGGTGCAGCGTCATGATCCTTGATCCATCACCGCGCTATCACCGCGTCTATTTTCATCGCGATGGGTTTTGGGTCCAATCCGGGGGAATGTTTGGCAAATCTGATCGTAACGATCCGCTGATTTATCCGTGGCGTTTTGCCTTGCGTGAGCAGCGTGAAATTGTGCGCACGTTAACCATCCGGCAACCCTAATCAGAGATGGCGACAACAAACAGGACTTGCACAAAGGCCGCGACTGCCACATGAAACTCACCGATAGTATGGTTAATGCATTTCCAATGCCTCGTTCGGAGAAACGCACGATGAAAAGGGTTACCAAGGCTGTTTTTCCAGTCGCAGGTCTGGGAACTCGTTTTTTGCCGGCAACCAAGTCGATCCCGAAAGAGATCATGACGCTGGTCGACCGACCCCTGATTCAATACACAATTGACGAAGCCCGGGCGGCAGGCATCACCGAGTTCATTTTTGTGACGTCGCGCGGCAAATCGGCTCTTGAAGACTATTTCGACATGGCGCCCGAGCTTGAGGCCTCCCTCCAATCCAAAGGGAAAACCGAGCTGCTCGACGCACTTGGGTCCACGTACATGGATTCCGGCGCGATCGCTTATGTGCGGCAACATAAACCCCTTGGATTGGGCCACGCCGTGTGGTGCGCGCGCCGCCTGATCGGAGATGAGCCATTCGCCGTAATTCTTCCAGACGATGTGATCGCCGCAGAGCGCCCCTGTCTCAAACAAATGGTCGAAGCACATAGCGAAACCGGCGGATGCATGGTCGCCACGATGGAAGTACCCAAAGATCAAACGTCCTCTTACGGCATTCTGGATGTGGCGCAGAACGGCGGGTCGATCGCCCACGTAAAAGGGATGGTTGAAAAACCAGCTCCGGGAACGGAACCTTCAAACCTTGCCGTGATTGGCCGTTACATTCTGACGCCGTCCGTGCTCGACAACCTCAACTCTATGAAGAACGGGGCCGGTGGTGAAATTCAACTTACCGACGCCATCGCAGACGAGATTGCAAGCGGGCGCGATGTCTTTGGTCTAAAGTTCGAAGGCCGGCGTTTCGATTGCGGATCCAAGTCAGGTTTCTTGCGCGCCACCGTGGCCTTCGGGTTGGATCGTGCCGACCTTAAAGAAGACCTTAAGCACTACCTTTCCGACCTCGTCGCGTCCGGCGAACTCGACGCTTGAATGCCTTAGCGAAGGCAATTTGTCTTGATCTGACCCGCTCCGTCAGGCGACTGGGCGCAGCGCCGTTGACCGGCATTGATCGCGTCGAACTGGCCTATCTCGACCATCTTCTTCACCAAGACCGACACCCCGCCTTTGGATTGGTCCGAACCAAACCGGGTTATCTTCTGTTGGATCGGACGGGTCTCAACCGACTTCGCGAACAGATTCTCTCGCGCAAGGCACTCTCCAAAAGAGACACGCTGTCGTGGATGACGCTACCTGGTTCAAACGAGCGCGCACAGGCTGAGACCACAGCGCGCCAATTCGCGGCCCAAAGGTGCACGCGCTTCGGTCTTGCCAAACTACTCAAGAAGGCATTTCCGTGCGGTGTGGATTACCGAAATGTCGGACACAGCAACTTAACTCACACCACTCTGGCGGTATTCACCAAGCACCCCGCAACGACAATTACGGTTCTTCTTCACGACACGATACCGCTGGACTTTCCTCAGTTTCAGCGCCCGGGCGCAGCGCAGGATTTCCGGGTCAAGCTGGACGCCGTCCTTGGATTTGCGCATCAGATCGACGTGTCCTCGAGAGCTGTTCAAGCGGATCTGACGCGACATGCCGCGAACTCTCCACCTGTGCGCGTTGCCCCGCTTGGTGTTGATCTGCCCGCGCCAAAGTCGCGCCGAATGCAGTTGCCGGTTCCGTATTTTGTCACGTTGGGCACGATCGAGCCGCGCAAGAACCATCGCGTCTTGTTAGATGCGTGGGAGGTCCTGCGTGTCGAGCATAGCCAAGACACCTTACCAAAACTCGTGGTGATCGGGCGGCGGGGCTGGAACAATGACGATGTCTTCCGAAAACTCGACCAGATGAGCGACCCATCTCAGGGCATCATTGAACTCAACGCGACCTCTGACAAAGAGCGCAACGCTTGGATCCGCGGTGCAACCGCGCTGTTGAATCCAAGTTGGGCAGAGGGTTTTGGTCTTCCGGTTTTTGAGGCTGCGGGCGCAGGCATTCCCGTTGTCGCCGCACCCCTTCCTGTCTTTGAGGAATGGTTTGGCGACGGGCTTATTTACGCAGCGCCGGACAAACCCTATCAATGGGCACAAG
>Ga0064014_10324_pt1 | contig 10019 bp, 11 predicted proteins | sample CrowatWCoCulture_2_FD_61584 | JGI IMG/M metagenome (GOLD analysis project Ga0064014, IMG submission 61584) | Marine cyanobacteria communities from the University of California, Santa Cruz, USA, analyzing cyanobacterial DNA methylation -... | ecosystem: Host-associated > Microbial > Bacteria >... | reverse complement strand
CGGCGTGTTCCTTGGAATGCTTCTTGTGGGCATTGCGGCGACAGGGTTCCGACTCGGGTCACTGCGACTCTGGGTCTTTGCGGGATGCTTGGGCTCGGCATTGATGCTCACGATCATCTCGGCAATCGGTCAGACAGGCACCGAGATTCTCGTACCGTCTGTGGCCTTGCTTGGGTTCTTTAACGGGATGTTCGCCGTCGCCGCTATTGGCTCCATGATGGCGCTGGCAGGTAAGGGTCGCGAACGCCGTGAAGGTACCCGAATGGGTCTTTGGGGTGCGGCGCAGCGGTCGCGGCCGGGTTCGGCGGTTTGCTGGGCGCAGCTGCGGTTGACGGCCTGCGCCAGAGCCTTCCCACACCAACAGCCTTTGGCGCGGTCTTTATCGCCGAAGCGTTGCTCTTCGTTCTCGCGGCTGCCCTCGCCCTTCGCGTGATGCAGCAACCCACTTCACGCGTTCCAACGCAACTCGTTCCGGGGGAATAGATATGACCTACGATGTCGTCGTTGTTGGCGGAGGCCCATCGGGCGCAACAGCCGCCCATGATCTCGCCACTGCGGGCCGATCCGTTGCCTTTATAGATCGCGAAGGCCGCATCAAACCTTGCGGAGGCGCGATCCCACCGCGTTTGATTGAGGACTTCAATATCCCCGACAGTCAACTCGTGGCCAAGATCAACACAGCACGCATGATCTCACCCACGCAGCGACAAGTCGACATTCCAATCGAGAACGGCTTCGTTGGCATGGTCGACCGTGAGCACTTTGACGAGTATCTGCGGCGCCGGGCAGCAGGGGCAGGCGCTGAGCGCTTTGCCGGCACGTTTCTACGGATCGACCGCGACGAGGATGGCACTCATGTTGTGTTTCGCAACAAGGCCGATGGTGTCGAGAAAAGCCTGACGACGCGGATCGTAATCGGCGCGGATGGCGCTCGTTCGAACGTCGCCCGGCAAGAAGTTCCGGGCAGCGATCAGATCCCCTATGTCATCGCGTATCATGAAATCATCAAGGCCCCTGCCCTCGCGGACGCCACAGTTGGGGACCCTCGCGCCTATGACCCGACCCGATGCGATGTTGTCTATGACGGTGCCATTAGCCCAGATTTCTACGGCTGGGTTTTCCCGCATGGTGGCAGCGCAAGCGTCGGCATGGGGACGGAGGACACCTCGTTCGACATTAAGAAAGCGACCGCTGACCTGCGCGCGGTGAGCGGACTGGCTGATTGCGAAACCATCCGCAAAGAAGGCGCGCCCATCCCGCTCAAGCCGATGGACAAGTGGGACAACGACAAAGACGTCGTACTCGCGGGCGACGCAGCCGGTGTTGTTGCCCCCTCCTCGGGCGAAGGGATCTACTATGCCATGGTTGGCGGGCGGGTGGCCGCCACCGCGGCGCAGGCTGCCCTGGCATCAGGTCGCGCTAAGGATCTGGGGCTCGCGCGGAAGCTCTTCATGAAAGAGCATAAGACCGTCTTTAAGGTCCTCCGTTCGATGCAGGACGCCTATTACCGATCTGATGAACGGCGCGAGCGCTTTGTCTCCCTGTGTCATGATGTCGACGTGCAAAAGCTGACCTTTGAAGCGTATATGAACAAAAAGCTCGTCAAGGCCCGGCCCATGGCCCACATCAAAATCGGCATTAAAAACATAGCCCATCTGACCCGTCTCGTTTCTCCGGTGCATACATGACAATCATGATCCCCGCCTGGGTCGACGGCCGTCTGACCCCTATTGAAAAGCTCGAAGCGCATGAGCGTGGGCTGCGGCACAAGGCTGTATCGGTTTTCCTCCTGACGGGGAACCGCGTGCTAATCCAGAAACGCGCGGCGGTGAAGTATCACACCCCTGGCCTTTGGACGAACACCTGCTGCACGCATCCTGACTTTGAAGAAAAGTCGATTGATTGCGCCATTCGTCGATTGAATGAGGAATTGGGGATCACAGGGGTTTTCCCAGCGTTCCGGGATCAGGTTGAATATCGTGCGAACGTGGGCAACGGCCTGATCGAGCACGAGGTTGTCGATATATTTGTCGCTGAAGTCGATGAGAACCTGCCCGTCACGCCAAACCCGGACGAAGTTGAAGATGTGCGCTGGATCGACCTATATGATCTACGCGCACAGGTAGAGCGGCGGCCAGAGGCGTTCACGCCGTGGCTCAAAATCTATCTTGAACAACACAGCGATGTGATTTTCGGAGCGCTGGCGCGCGTGTGATGCTTGTCCGGTTAAGGACGAGGTTCAATCATGGCTTTGCTTAAATCATTCCTTACCGCGATCATCGTGGGTCTTGGGAGCGTCGCGCATGCAGAACAGACTCCACTGACCGCACAAGACATCGAAGCATTGCTCACGGACAATACCGCCATCGGCGCGTGGTCAGGAACACCGTATCGGCAGTTCGTCGCGGCGGATGGCACGACCTATTACAAGGCCGAAGGTGCGCGGGAAGAGCGTGGGCGCTGGCAGACCAATAGCGAGACCAACCAATACGAAAGCTATTGGGATCGCTCAGGCTGGTCGCGGTTCCCCGTGACGTCTGACGGTGAAAGCTACTACTGGATTGAACTCGACGGAACGGCGCAGGCCTTTACCGTCGAGCCGGGCAATACACTCAGAGAGTAACCCAATCAGGCGCGCGCTGCGCCAAAATCTGCGGTTGCCAATCCTATAACATCGAGGACGGTCGCCTTAATGTCGTCGGCGGTCAGTCCAGCCTCCTCATACATCCGCGCAGGCGACGCCTGATCAATGAACCGGTCAGGCAGCGTCATTGTGCGCACCTTGAGGCCGTGGTCCAGCGCACCCGAATTGGCGAGGTGGTGCAGGACCAGTGCCCCAAAGCCACCCGTTGCCCCCTGCTCGATCGTGATGATCGCATCATGAGTTTCGGACAGCTCCGCCAGAAGGTCGGTATCCAGCGGCTTGGCAAACCGCGCGTCGGCGACGGTGACGCTAAGCCCAACCGCCTCAAGCGCTTCTGCCGCTGACATCGTTTCGGCCAGATGCGCGCCAAAGGAAAGAAGCGCCACGCCGCTGCCCTCTCGCATGATCCGCCCCTTGCCGATCTCCAGCGGGACGCCGCGTTCGGGCATCTCAACGCCGATACCTTCGCCGCGCGGATAACGGAAGGCGATGGGTCCATCGTTATATTCCGCGGCGGTGGCCACCATGTGCTTCAGCTCGGCCTCGTCCCCGGCAGCCATCACAACCATGTTCGGCAGGTTGGCGAGGTAACCGATATCGAAACTCCCGGCGTGGGTCGCTCCATCGGCACCGACGAGTCCGGCGCGGTCGATGGCAAAGCGAACGGGCAGATTCTGAAGCGCGACGTCGTGCACCACCTGGTCGTATCCGCGCTGCAGGAATGTCGAATAGATCGCGCAAAATGGTTTCAGGCCCGAAGCCGCCATACCAGCGGCAAAGGTCACGCCGTGCTGTTCGGCGATACCCACGTCGAACACCCGCGCTGGAAAGCGATCGGCCATGATATTCAGGCCGGTGCCAGACGGCATTGCGGCCGTCACGGCAACCACGCGCGGATCGCGCGCTGCCTCTTCTGTCAGGCTGTTGCCAAAAACAGACGTGTAACTCGGCGCATTGCTTTTGCCCTTCTTCTGCGTACCCGAGATGACATCGAATTTGGCCACGCCATGATACTTATCAGCCGAGTTCTCCGCAGGGGCGTATCCCTTGCCTTTCACTGTGCAGACATGGATCAGAACGGGACCTGTTGCACGGGCGTGCGCGGCGCGCAGAACTGGCAGAAGCTGCCCCATGTCGTGCCCGTCGATTGGGCCGATATAGGAAAACCCAAGCTCCTCGAACAACGTGCCGCCACCAGGGAACCCTGTCACAAGCTGGCGCGCACGTCGGGCACCTTCGCGCAGCGGGCCAGGCAACGCGGCCTCGAAACCTTCTGCCATCTTTTCAAACGCAGCACCTTGCGGGCTGGAATAGAGGCCCGAAAGGTAAGACGACATCGCACCGACTGGTGGGGCAATCGACATTTCATTGTCGTTGAGGATCACAAACATCCGCCGCCCTTCGTGGCCGGCGTTGTTCATCGCTTCATAGGCCATCCCCGCGCTAATGGACCCATCGCCGATCACCGCAACCGCATCACCCGTTGGCTGGCCCATATCGCGGCCAACCGTGAAGCCAAGTGCAGCGGAGATGGAAGTTGAGGAATGAGCCGCGCCAAAGGGGTCGTATTCACTTTCGGCGCGTTTGGTGAAGCCGCTCAGACCGCCTTCTTGGCGCAAGGTGCGAATGCGATCGCGCCGACCTGTAAGGATTTTGTGCGGATAGCATTGGTGTCCGACATCCCAGACCAGCTTATCGACCGGTGTATTGAAGACGGCGTGGATCGCGACGGAAAGCTCGACCACGCCAAGCGACGATCCCAGATGCCCGCCCGTTTCCGACACGGCCGAGATCACTTCGGACCGCAACTCATCCGCAAGGCGCGATAACTCCACATCGCTCAACGCCTTGAGGTCGGCAGGGCCTGCAACGCGATCAAGGGTCGGAGTGTCTGGACGGGTCATGGCAGCCTCATCAATCAAAAAGACGTCGCAAGGGGGGTTGCCCCAAGCGACGTCAAGTGTCCTGTAGCCAACAGGAAGGGAACCGGGGTGTGGAGGCCCCGAGGGACGGGCGCGGCTAGTCGCCCGATCCCGGTGGAGATAGCGGCGGAGGGTTCCACCGCCATCCCTCAGACGATTGCGCTGATCAGCGTCCTGCCCGTTTCAAGAGCCGCGAACGGATCTTCAGGCAGCAGGAAGCCGACGGCGCGGATTAGGAGGATGAATGCGATCAATCCAAACAGGACAAGTCCCGCCCAAACTGCCCCCATCGCCATATTGCGGAAGATCCACATGCCCAGCGACGGGTCCTTTTCATCCTTGAGATACCACTTGGTGTCGGACATGGCTTAATTCTCCGGTGGCAAGTAGGGGAAGAAGTCTTCTGGCGTATTTGCCGGGGCATAGTTGAATTCGGCCCCATAGCCGTGCTCTTGAGCCCAAACAAACCAGTTATCGACGACTGTCCCGGTCAGAAGAATCCCGATCCCGCCTGTGAGCGTGCACAGAACGGCGAACCACCAGGCCCAGCGGTGGATCCCCTCCATCGTGGCGTTAAAGCCCATCGTCCAGCGCCAGAAGAGCCCGGCGCGTTCCGAAGCCGTCCCGCGGTCATAGATTTGCTCCAACTCGCGGTCTCCGCCAAATCGAGAGACAGCAAGAATGGTCGCCCCATGCATCGCAAAGAGCAGGGTCGAGCCATAAAGGAACGCGATCGAAAGCGCGTGGAACGGATTGTAGAAAAGGTTCCCGTAGGTCAGTGAGAACAGGTTCGTCCAATCGAGGTGTGTGAAGATGCCGTAGGGCACCGCCTCGGACCAGCTGCCCATCAGCACGGGCCGGATGAGACCCAGCACGAGGAACAACCAGATCGCGCTCGCAAAGGCATAGCACACATGCTTGCCCATCTTGAGTTGCTCAGCGAGCAGGTAAGACCGGATCCACCAGCTGATCACCGACACCAGCAATAAGAAGGACGCGATGAGCCAAAGGCCTCCCTCCCAAAGCGGTGCCATGCCAAGACCGTATTCCGGCCCCGGAGGATCGAGCGATAGATAGAAGAGATCGCGCACGAACACCGCCGGGTTGAAACCCGCCTGTACCCAAAAGCTGATCCCAACGAGGAAGAACCAGAGCCCACCGGTGGCCAGTGACACGACGCCGAAGGCACCGAGGTAAACCGGCCCCAGCTGCGCGTTGCCGAACCACCCGAACAGCGACGAAAAACTCGTCCCTTTGGTGCGCTCTCTCAGGTCGACATCTTCGACCGCGCCCATTTCAGGCGGTCCCTGAACTTGGACCTGAGCAAAGATATTCTGATACTCAGCCATTGGGGCCTCCTTCGATGTCGCTCCAGATCGGAAGATCGATGTACCAATCCCACCAGAACACCCACTGGTCGAACCAGACCGTGCCCGAGATCACGATACAAACCGCACTCCAGAACCCTGCGTTCAGCGCCAGGAGAAGCCCAAGACGGTGAATACCGAGGGGCCCGATCGAATACCCGATGAAATCGCGGAAGAACGTGTCTTCGTGCTCTGGAGTTTTCGACTCGCTGCCCTTTTCCGGGTTTGCCGCCGACAGGATCAACGACCCGTGAAGCGCGAGCGCGAGCGTCGTCGTAAAGAACAACGAAACAGCCAGCATGTGCGCAGGGTTATAGTGGAAGTTTCCGTAAAGATATCCGGTGTAGCTCACCCAATCGAGGTGGCTCCAGATACCGTAAGGGAACGCATGTCCCCAAGCGCCCATGAGCACGGGGCGAATGATGACCAGCGTCGTGTAAGCAAAGATTGCAACGCCGAACGCGAAAGGCACGTGATAGCCCATCCCGAGTTTTCGGCAGATCTCAACCTCGCGCAGCGCCCAACTTATGAACGCACCGTGCGCACATATGGTGATGACTTGCCAAAGCCCGCCTTCATCCAGCGGTGCAGGCCCTAACCCATAACTAAGCGGTGGCGGGTTGATGGAGATCAGCCACGGGTTCCAAGTTCCCTGAAGCGTCGCTCCGTAAAAGATCAGGATCGTCCCAAGCCCGGCGAAAAAGATCGTCGTGACCCCGAAGAACCCCACAAAAAACGGCCCGACCCAAAAGTCGAAAAGGTCGCCGCCGACGAGCGTGCCCCCCGGCACGCGATATTTTCGCTCGAAGCTGAGCAAAGCCATCCGTCTGTCTCCGTTCCTTACCGGCGGTTAGGGATCGCCCCTGCAGTGCCGTCTTGTTTTGGTAGCCGCGGGCGAAACAGGCGCCCCGCCCGCAGCGTTTGTCAGAGCAAGCCGGATCGGCCTGACCACGCTTACTGCGCAGCCAGAACGAACCAGTTGTAGTGGTCCGTGCTCAGCAGGACGAGGTGAATCATCGCTGCCAGCAAGAAGAGGAAGACCCCCTGCGCCACGAAGACGCGACGGGGATCAAAGACCAGCCAGATCTTGTAGAATTTAGCCATTCTTCAATCTCCCTCAGAACCACGGACGCCAGATGAACACTGCCAAATGAGCAACCACGGCAACGGCTACGAATAGCCAAAGCCCGCTCATATAGACGGAGTGCAACTCTTGCGCCTGCTCGTCGGTAAGACCTGTGAAAGACAGGTCGGTTCTATCAGTCATGAACTCTCCTCCGGATCGTTTGACTGACGCCGCGAACCCCGCGGCCGGGTTCCTTCAGGGCCTCATACCCTTCGGGGATCCGCCTCTGCCCAAGGGAAGAGACGAATTGCGAAATCGACCCCTATCGGGCCGAAAAGATGATGGGCGTTATGATCCGCGCCTGGCTCCAGGCGCGGGCCACTGGCCCTTTGTCGGTCAGGCTGCAGCTGCGGATCGCGGTCAACATCCAAGTGAATGTCGCCAGCGGCAGCGTCGCCAGAAAGATGATGGCGAAGTAGACGTAAAACTCGGTCGGAATGCGCCGGGTCTTCCGGGCCGCCGGTTTGAACGTCAGATCGGTTGTTTGATCCGTCATTCGCTTTCTCCTCCTTGTTGTGTCATCGGACCCCGTGGCGCGAGCGCTGCGATGGTCTCTTTCACGACGCGCTCGGCGCCGGATTCGAGGGCCGATTTCTCCGCCGCATCGCGCAACGTCTTGGCTGCGGAAATGCGCGTCAAAATCGGGTGTTGTGCGACAATTCGGTCAAGCTCTGCTTGTGCGTCTTCATCCCAGGGAAAATCGCGGCGCAACGTGGTGGGCGTCGCTTCGGCGCTGTCCATCTCTGACCCAAGCGGCAGGATGTGGAACAGCGCATCGAACAAGCCGTTGCACACCTCTTGCAGCAGATAGGTCGCACCGGCGTACCCCATGAACGGTGTGCCAGTCGCGCGTCTGATCGCGGCACCGGGGAAACTTGCGGGAATGAACACCGGGCTCGGGCCATGACCCGCCTTTAGCTCGGCGAGGTACATCTTCTCGTTGATCGATCCCATCACAACGAGCGGACGATGCGACCCAATCATCGCGCGCACTTCCTCGTTGTTGGTTTTTTTACCGGCGACCCGCGCGACAGAAAACGCACACGGCAGACCCAAATCACCTTCAAGGTAATTGCGGATGCCGCGGGCATAGGTCTCATTCGCGACGATGCCGAAGGTGGCCGTCGCAAAGAAATCTTGCGTGACCGATCGCCATAAATCCCAGACCGGTTTGATCGTGGAATGTTTCTCTTGCTCGATGAAGGGTTCGGGGTCGAGACCCAGCATTTCACCGAGTTTGCGCAGGAATTTCGTCGTTGAATCAATACCGATAGGCGCTTGCAGATACGGCTTGCCCAGCACCTCGGCCAAGCCACGCCCAAATTCGCGGTACATCACGACATTGGCGTCGGCATTCACCAGACCACGCATTTCGGCCAAATGGGCCCCCTGAGGCATGACCATGTTGATCTCGGCCCCGATCCCTTCGATCAGGCGCCGGATCTCGGCCAAATCGCTCGGCATGTTGAACGTGCCGTACATGGGCCCGAGGATGTTCACGCGCGGCTTCGCGCCCTCTTCCCTCTTCTTCTCGGGCGGCATCCGCCCTTTGGTCATCCCAAACTCGGTAAAGAGCCACGTCATGGCGCGGTCCGCGCTTTCCCACTGATCCTCATCAATGGTGCGCGGCAGGAAACGTTGGATGTTGGTGCCTTGTGGCGTGACGCCGCCGCCGATCATTTCGGCAATCGACCCTGTAACCACGACGGCAGGCAGCGCGGGATCAAGCGTGTTCCACGCGCGCTTCATTGCGCCTTCGGTTCCGTCACGGCCAAGTTCTTCTTCACCGAGACCGGTCACGACAATCGGCAATTCATGCGGCGGCAGCGCATCGGTGTAATGCAGGATCGACGTCACAGGCAGGTTTTCGCACCCCACCGGTCCGTCGATCACGACCTGCAACCCCTTCACTGCGGTAAAGGCGTAAACCGCCCCCCAATATCCGCCCGCGCGATCATGATCCTGGATCAGCATGTCGCGCACCCCTCGACTTGGGGCACGGGCCCGCAATTGGCTGCGCCAATCGCTTTCGCCCGCCGCGGCGATATTTGAGCAAACATCGCCACTAAATCATCTCCGCCGCTTTTGCCGCGCGCGCTTGCTTGTCGAGCTTCTTTTGATGTTGGGCGCGGAAATCAGGGCGTAGGTTGGGCGCGCCCTCCCAGACACCAGCGGTATCGTCCGTACCGACCCCTTCAAAGAACTCGTTCATCGCCTCCATGCGATCTTTGTTGGCAATGGCGGCGTTCACGACTTGCGCAAGGCTCCCCGCACCTGCCGGCCCCATCAAAGGACGCGCTGAAATAAGGTTCGTGAAATAGAGCGAGGGAATCCTGAGTTCTTTGCCCTTTTGGACAACCGGAGTTGTGCCAATGGCAAGGTCCGGCTTGATCGCCTCCATTGCGGCGCAGTCATCTTCCAGCGACGCGCGGAACTTGACCTTGGTCCCCCGCGCCTCAAGCCAATCGCGGTCAGCTTCGGAGTACGGTGTCTTTGCGCAGGCCGTGCCGACATAGGGAATATTCGCGCCACTCTCGATCAACAGCCGCGCAACAATCAGCTCAGACCCTTCATAACCCGACAAGGTGATCGTTCCGTCGATCCGGGTCTCTGAAAGCGCCCCTTTGATCGCAGGCAGGAACGCATTTTGTGCCGCAGCAACCTGATCGGCCGAGACGCCAAACGCGTCGCCAATTCCGGCAAGCCACGCTGCCGTTCCATCCTCACCCACAGGCGCGGATCCCACGATCGGGCGACCCGCAGCCGTGAATTCCCGCATCGCGGACGTGTAGAACGGATGGATCGCCGCCACCGCGCCGCAATCCAAAGCGGAATAGAGCTCCCGCCACTCCCGGCAGGGAACAACCGGTCCAGCGGCAAGGCCCATTGGCGCCAGCATCGCGCCGATCATCATCGGATCTGCGGGGAACATCTCACCCAAAAGGGTGACCGTCGGACGG
>Ga0064014_10323_pt1 | contig 10030 bp, 12 predicted proteins | sample CrowatWCoCulture_2_FD_61584 | JGI IMG/M metagenome (GOLD analysis project Ga0064014, IMG submission 61584) | Marine cyanobacteria communities from the University of California, Santa Cruz, USA, analyzing cyanobacterial DNA methylation -... | ecosystem: Host-associated > Microbial > Bacteria >... | reverse complement strand
TTGGGCGGGCCTCCATCAACTCCTCTCGGATGATCTGCTCGGCGCAATGTCGGCGCGGCTCACAAAATCGCCCGCCCCCTTGGACGAGACCTGAAGATTCTCAACCTCACGGAAGTCTTTCACAAGGCTCCGCCCGCCAATCGCGCGGCCTTGATCATGATATTGAGATTTGCGCTGCCCTGCTGCATGGCCGAACTCCGAAAACTGCAAGCGGTGTCTATAGGCGCTTCTGCTGGGCTTGCCAACCATGCAAAAGGCTCATGCGGTTTGTGGCTTTGCTGGCAACACCACTCGGAACGCGACGAGGCAGAGTGCCGTCAGCCCCAATGCCGCAATGGCAAGCATCAAAACGCTTGTGTCCTGACCGGTCGCCGCGATTGTGGCCGCCGCCACGGGCGGACCCAAAGGCATGACGATGTAGTAGATCGTAAAGTAAATTGCGAACCCGATTGAGCGGGCTGGCCCCTCTACAGCACGCGCGGGCAACGCCATGATCAACCCGCCCGGCACACCGAACAAAAGCCCGACCACCAACCAGACCCAAAGCTCGGTCCCCGAAACTCCGATCAACGTGATCGCAGCAGCGATGGCCGCGAAACTTACCAGCATTGTCGTATCGTGGACCCACACGCGCCGCGACCCAGCCGCCGCCGATAAGACCGGGCACCAGCGCCCACCCCTAAACGCTAACCAAAGCCGAGGCTTCGACCGGCCCCATCCCCTGCCCGGCAACGACACTCGGTCCAAAGGCCAACAACACAATCAGCGCGACATTGTAGAACGCCCAAACACACCCTGCCAAAGTCACAAGAACCAAACCGCGCGCATCTGGCCATGGCGTTGCGGGCGTGCGGCCGCAGGCTCAGGCGTCGCTCCGGGTCGGATCATCGCCAAGCAAGTCGCGGACAAAAGAACCGGCAACGCCATCGCTATGCGCAATCCCGCCGCGCCTTCCAGCATCGGCAAAACAGCGAGCGCGAGCGCCAGCCCAATTGGCCAGCTGGAGATCAGAATACCCATCGCCGTTGGCAAGCGCTCTGGCGGGAACAGGTCGGCTACGATCTTGGTCACAAGCACGTTCAGCAAGATCGCACCGGACCCTGCCAGAATTCGCCCCACGAACTCCGGGACCGGGGCGAAGACCAGCATGATCACACCGCACGCAACCATCATCGCCAAGCCTGCGCGCACGATGCGCAAATCACCGTGTCGCGCACCAAGCCAGCCACCGGCAAACGAAATCACGATGCCCGGCAACAGGTAGAGGCCGATCAACCACCCCATCGCCACCGGACCAAGCCCCGTGGCGGCAGCCAAAGGGTCTGCCAAGGCTGGGACCGACTGGAACTGAATGCCCATTGTTGCGCGTGCCAGCGTCAAAATTGCCAGCGCCCGCCACGCAGCCCCCATACCTGTCACGCCCCTGCCCTCACTTGTCCCGGACTGCGTCCCGTCCACCGCCGAAAGGCCGTCGAAAACGTGGACGTGTCCGCATAGCCCAATAGATATCCAATCTCAGAAACGGACAGGTCGCTATCGGTCAGATACCGATCTGCCAATGCTTGCCGCAGCCCTTCCAGCGTTTCGGTATAAGTTGTGTTCACCTCGCGCAACCGACGCGCCAACGTGCGGCGGCTCATGCCCATGGCGGCGGCAACCTCCTCGATCCCGGTGCGCCCCGCAGAGAGGCGTTCCGCCATGGCACGCTCTAATTCGACCAAAAGCGGGCTGGCCTGCTGACCGATATCGGCCAATGCATCTTCGCAGCAGCGCCGCAGGACCGCTGCCAGCCGCTCATCCGCGCTGTGAATCGGGAGGCTCAGTTGCGCATCCGTGAAGTAGAGCGCGTTTTCCTCCGTGTCGAACTCGACCTCGCCGCCAAAAAACTGCCCGAACTCGCCAAGGTCGCGCCGTCGTGGGTGAGACAGGCGAACCCGGTGAATAGCGAGCGGCATGCCCGTCGCCTCGCGGGCCGACAACGTAAAGATTGCCGCTGACCACTCTACCAACTGCCGCCGTTTGACACTGACAGGGGCCAAATACCGCCATGAGAATCGGCCCTCGGTCTCAAGACGGTCCAGATCAAAGGCCATCGCTTGCGTGAAAACGCCATAGTAGCGAGCCATCGCCGACAGCCCGTCAAAAAGCGTCGGTTGCGACATCGCGACATAGGCGATCAACCCGGCGTCTCGCACATTCTGCCGCTGCACGAGATGGAGCGCCAAGCTTGGATCGCCTGTCACTTGTGCGGCCGCCTGAAACACTGCGATGACCTGATCGAGTGGCAGCGTTGGCGTTTCACCCTCCAAGGCGCGCCTGCGCACGCCCGCTTTGCGAAGAATTTTGCCCGTCTCTTGACCTTGCTCTTCAAGCTCAAGCAAAAGACGTTTCGCCCAAATCCCACTGTGCATCACTGGCGCTGACACGCTCTGGCACCTCCCCTGGCCCCAAGTCCAAACAGATTGGCCCGAAATCCAAAGCGGCGCCAGCAGGAATCGCCAATATAGCGTCATGTTCAGAGGCGAACGGAAATCTCCGCGCCGCTGAATTCGGGAGCCGCGCGTGTGTGAGGCGGCGCCGAGGTATCGGGTGCGGGCGACTTTAGCGAGTGTCGCTGTATTGGGTGGGGACCCGCATCCCAGTTACCCGTCTTCGTGGGCACGCTGAAGCTTGACGGGTTCGGTACGCGCCAATTTCAAAAGATGCGACATGTAAGGTTTGGCCGCTTCATCCTCTCGGATGGCCGCATACAGCCTGCGCGTTATGCCCGTTTCAGTCAAAGGACGCGTCACGTAGTCTGAGTTGTAGCTGACCTCGCGCACAACCCAATCCGGTAACACGGCAACACCTCGGTTCGACGCGACCAGAAGCAGGATCACCGCCGTCAATTCCGCTTGCCGTATCGCGGCCGGTTCCACCTTGGCAGGCATCAACAACTGCGAAAACACATCAAGCCGTGACCGTTCCACCGGATAGGTAATCAGCGTCTCATCCCGAAAATCTTCCGCGACCACGAATTCCTTCTGCGCCAACGGGTGCTGAGACGACGCGACAAAGACAGGTTCGTAATCAAAAAGCGGGCTGAACGTGACGCCGTCAAGATCTTCAGGATCGGACGACACCACCAGATCTACCTCTTCCTTCTGCAACGCTGGCAACGCGCCAAACGCGAGACCTGGACGAATGTCCACATCGACATCCGGCCAAGCCTTCCGGAATTGCTCAAGCACCGGAAACAACCATTCGAAACAGGCGTGGCATTCGATGGCGATATGCATCCGTCCCGATTTGCCCGACCGCAAGCCGCTGAACTCTTCTTCGAGCGCGGCCACCTCCGGCAAAATCCTCTCCGCGGCGCGCAAAAGCTTCTTCCCAGCCGCCGAGAGCTTCAAAGGCTTTGATCGGCGGACGAACAGTTCGACACCCGTTTGCTCTTCCAACCCTTTGATCTGATGCGACAACGCGGATTGCGTGATGTGCAAAACATCTGCCGCACGGGCCAATCCGCCCGTGTCATGGATGGCCTTGATGGTCCTGAGATGGCGGAATTCGATGTGCAACCTTCACTCGATTCATAATGGTATTGAAGATTATGAATTTGTTTCACGAAGCGCGCAGTGAGACAAGGGCGCAATCCTGAAAGGTTGTCTCATGCCCGCACCGCGCATTTCGTTCGAATTCTTCCCGCCCAAAGACATCGAAGGCGGTTTTCGCCTTTGGGACACGGTCAGCACGCTCGCACCGCTCAACCCTGAATTCGTATCAGTGACTTATGGCGCAGGTGGGACCACGCGCGACCTGACCCATGACGCCGTAACCTCGATCGAAGACCACTTTGGCCTGAACGTGGCCGCACACCTGACCTGTGTGGACGCAACGCGCGCTGAGACTTTGGAGATCGCGAAACGCTACGCGGCTGCGGGCGTCTCAGAAATCGTGGCGCTCCGTGGAGACCCACCCAAGGGGTCAACCGGATTCACGCCCCATCCCGACGGCTTTGCAGATAGCTGTGAACTGATCTCGGCACTTGCCGACACCGGCAAATTCCACATTCGCGTTGGCGCCTATCCCGACCCACATCCAGAAGCCACATCCATCGGGTCAGATGTCGATTGGCTCAAACGCAAAATCGACGCCGGCGCAGGATCTGCCATCACGCAGTTCTTTTTTGAGGCCGACACGTTCTTCCGGTTCCGCGATGCCTGCGCCGCAGCGGGCATCACCGCACCAATCATTCCCGGCATTCTGCCCATCGAAAACTGGTCTGGCGTCATGCGCTTTGCCCAGCGCTGCGGGACGGCCGTTCCGCAATGGCTGACGGACGCCTTCGAAAAGGCAATGCGCGACAACCGGGCCGAGCTTCTGGCGACCGCGCTGTGCACCGAGCTGTGCTCAGACCTGATTGATGGCGGCGTAGAAGATCTGCACTTCTACACGCTCAATAAACCTGGCCTCACGAGAGAGGTCTGTCACGCGCTCGGGATCACGCCCGATGTTGCGTTGGAAAACGTGGCCTGATCCAAATGGTTGCGCGCGACGGCCGCGCGCGACAAAAAAGGGGCGCACCAAAACAAAAATCGCGCACGCCCCATGTTCTTTGCCCAATCACCTGACGACCTCGCAACCAAAGAGGACGTTATCTCGGTCTCTGGTCTTGAATTCATGCAAATGATGCTGGCGGGCAAGGTCTCTGGACCGCCAATCGCCAACACATTGAATTACCGTCTCCACAGCGTCGAAGATGGCCGCGTATCGGTGCGCGGCACCCCGCCATTTGCGGGCTTCAACCCCTTCGGTGTCCCTCATGGTGGATGGTATGGCGCGTTCCTGGATACCTGCTTGGGATGCGCGGTCATGACGGGTGTGCCAAAGGGATCAGTATATACGACGCTTGAATACAAGGTGAAGATCCTCCGCCCTGTGCCGGCGGATGTCGAAGTTGAAGGTATCGGCATTTTGCAGCATGCCGGACGCTCCACAGGCATTGCCACGGCCGAGACGCGCGGGCTCGAAGATGCGCGCCTCTACGCGACCGGATCCACGACCTGCATCATCATGAAACGCGGCTGACGCAAAACTCGTCCCTCCAAACCTGCGTTCTATCTGTTATCATGCAAACAGACCCTGCGGAGACAACCGCAGGCAAGGGAGGACAGTCTTGACCATTTTCACCAGCAACCTGCCCCCGGTTTCGCTGACCGGGCAATCTATCACTGAGCGTCTGTTCGAGGGGCTTGAGGGCGACCCGGACCGCGTCGTGCTGACCGACGGGCCCACGGGGCGAACGGTCACGGCCGGAAAACTCAAATCTTCAATTCAGGCGCTGGCTGGTGGACTGGTCGAACGGGGTCTTGGCAAGGGTTCCGTTACCGCGCTAATGGCGCCGAACCTGCCCGAATATGCAACCGTTTTTCATGGCGTGGCTTATGCAGGCGGCACAGTGACGACCGTCAATCCCACCTATACGCCGGACGAACTGACCCATCAGCTCAAAGACAGCGGCGCGACCCTCCTCGTCACGATCCCGCAGTTTCTTGAAACTGCACGCGCGGGGGCCGAAGGCACCGGTGTGACCGAAATTGTTGTTATTGGAGAGGCTGACGGCGTTGCACCGCTGTCGTCGCTCATGGGAACACCGCTAAAAGCCCAAGTTCCCGTCAACGTCGAAGAAGATGTCGTCGTCCTCCCCTATTCGTCGGGCACAACGGGCGTCCCCAAAGGTGTGATGCTGACCCACCGCAATCTGGTTGTGAACGTGGACCAGGCGCTGGCCCTTAGCGACATTCAGGTTGGTGAAGTCACGGTCGCCTTCCTGCCGTTCTTCCATATCTACGGGCAGACGGTTCTGATGAACGTCTATATCGCCAATGGCGGCGGTCTGGTCACCATGCCGCGCTTTGATCTTGAGCTTTTTCTCAAACTCAATGCGGAACACGGCTGTCGTCATATGTGGTGCGTGCCACCGGTGGCCATCGCCATGGCCAAACACCCGCTCGTGGACCAGTTCGACCTCTCCGCTGTCGAGATCTTCTGTTCCGCTGCGGCCCCCTTGGGCGCTGAATTGGGTGAGGCTGTCAGCCAGCGCCTCAACTGCACGGCCATTCAGGGCTATGGCATGACCGAGCTTAGTCCGATCACGCATCTCGTGCGCCTTCAAACTCCGCATCCCGGTTCGGTGGGTGAGACAACGCCCAACACCGAATGCCGCATCGTCGATCCCGAAACCGGGAATAGCCTCGGTGTAGGAGAAGAAGGCGAGGTCTGGATCAAAGGTCCGCAAGTCATGAAGGGCTATCTCGGCCGCCCCGACGCAACAGCTGAAACGATCACGCCCGACGGCTGGCTCCGCACCGGCGATCTGGGCAGTTTCGACGGCGATGGGTACCTCACCATTCACGACCGACTAAAGGAACTGATCAAAGTCAAAGGGTTTCAGGTTGCCCCGGCCGAGCTGGAAGCCATGCTTCTCAACCACGCCGCCGTGGCCGATGCTGCTGTCTTTGGTGTGCCTGATGATGAGGCGGGCGAACGGCCAGTGGCACATGTGGTGCTAAAGCCCGATGTCACAGCGACCGAAGAAGACCTTCAGGCGCATATTCTGGCACACCTGTCCTCCTACAAAGGCCTCAAAGAGGTTCACATGGTGGACAGCATCCCGCAATCAGCTTCAGGAAAGATTCTGCGCCGACTTCTCCGCGCCAGCGCCTAAACCTCACCCGGCTGCGCCGACATCTCAAGCGTTGCGGTCGCGCCCTCGCGCGGTCCAACGCTGGGGTGGACGCGCTCGGACGGGTCCTGCCCCACCACGCGAGACTTTCGGGCCAGAAAGAACCGCCCCCACCCGCGCCATGACCCCGCTGACGGGGCGGTGGCGTCGGTCTCAATCCCCGCGCGCCATGTTTCAGGAAGCCCCAGCCCGCATCGTTCGGCCCGCTCCAACATCCAGACCAGAGGAATATTCGAAAGCGGCCGCGCCGCGGAGAATCCCAAAAGCTGCCCGCCCACATCACCATGCCCGCCACGGAACCAGCACTGTTCAACCTCGTTGGCGTTGTGGTCCGAGGTCGTGTCCCACAGAACAGGCGCATAGGCCGCGCGCGTCTCATCAAGGGCCAGTGCATGGAATCCATGCTTGATCGATGACCCAAGCGTGTGGCTGTGAAAGGCGTGCTTCATCTCGGCCCACCGCCAGATCACCGGGGCGCGGAATCCCAGAGCTTTGACCGTGTCCCAGACGCCCACCATCTCGATTTCCACATGTGGGTGGCAGTATAGTCGCTGAAATTCTGCCAGAGCTTCGGCACTTCCGGGGTGTTGGTAGTGGCGATAGGCATTTCGGATCATCGAGACGGTCGCATGTTCCGGCGTCAAAAGCCCAACGCGATCGATCACACCCGCCAGAGACCGCACAGCATAGGCCCCGCGCGAATACCCAAAAAGGAAGATCCGGTCACCTGGTTTGTAGCGTGACGCGATAAACCCATAGGCCCGCCGGATCGCCCGGTTGATACCCCGACCCTCGATCACATCCAGAGTCTCAGACCAGTCGCGCCATTGCACGCCCGCCTCATACATCAAGGAGACATCGCGTCGATCGGCGGAGCACAGCATCTTGTAAGTCAGCCCGGCGTTGGTCTCATGCCCCGGCTCCAGCGACGACATGGTTCCATCAAGAATGACCACATGTGTGATCGCCCCCCGCGTCTTGGGTGGCGGGCTTTTGGCCGAAAAACCAATGCGATCCAAAAGACCGCGCAGGCGGGCGGTCAGGCGCATATCTGCACCCCTAATTTGCGGCGCGAACCAGTCATAGCACTCAACCTGTGCGGCTGACCTGCGCCTGTAAACCCCCTACACCAGCCCGTTAACAGTCGTCATCAAGATGTGACCGTATCCGTTGAAATGTGTCACTGTGGCTGTCGAATAGGCCCCCATGCCTTGGAAAATGACATAGTCCCCTTCGCGTGCATCCCCGGGAAAGGCCAGTGCATCAGGCAACTTGTCGAGGCTGTCACAAGTCGGTCCGAAAATCGTGCGCGGTTGCGAAGCCGACTGCCGCAGCGCGCCATCCGGGCCCATGACGGCAAACCGTTCGATCGCTCCCAACACCGGCGCCTCCGCCAGCGCGCCATAGATCCCATCGTTCAGAAACACCGCCCCATCCCGGTCCCGGATCGCCTTGATCCGCACCGCCAATGCAAAGGCATCCGCCACCATGGCCCGCCCCGGCTCGCAAACAAGCGCGGGCGCCGCCGCGCCGAAGGCCGCCGTCGTTCGCCTGCGCACCATCTCAAAGATCACTTCTAGATCGGGCGCGCGCCCACCGCGATGCGCCGCGAACCCGCCCCCGACATTAAGCCGCCATAGCCGGGTACCTGCCGCCTGCGCGACCCGAGCTGCCGCATCGATATACGCGCCCCAGGCCTCGGGCGCGTCACACTGCGTGCCGGGATGAAAGGTGAGCGCGGGCCGATACCCCGCCGCCGCAATCGCGCGCAACAGCTCCGCACACGACGCCTCACCCGCCCCAAACTTGGATCCGAAATCATAGGCCGCACCCGCTACGGGAAGTTTCAGGCGTGCGCTTACTTCCGTGCCTGCGGGCACAACGCCCTGCAATTTGGTGAGTTCACTGGGGCAATCGACCGAGTAACTCGCCACACCCAGATCGGCGGCTTCCTGGATCTCGGCCTCTGACCGGACTGGATTGTTGTAATGCAAAACCGCGCCTCGTGCCGCACGGCGTACGGCCCGCATCTCTTTCGGTGAGGCAACATCAAACGCCGTCATCCCGAGACTTGAAAGGTTTTCCAGAACTTCCCCTCGGTCATTTGCTTTGACGGCATAAGTCACCTGCCCGGGGAAGCCGTCGCGAAACCTTTGGTATGTCGCGGCCAAGGTGGCCGGGCAAAAGAACAGAACCGGTTGATCGGGACGCTCGCTGCGCAAGAACGCATCCGGCGCGGGCCAAAGGGCGGGTTGTCTGCTCATGACATCGGATCCTGTGCTGTGCCTGCTCCGTTTCAGTGTTGCGCACAGCACCGTCACTTGCACTTGTCATATCAGCATAATATCTGGTAATTTTCGTCATAATGACGGGGACTATACACATATGGACGAAACCGACCGCGCCCTGATGCAAGCGCTCGCCGACGACGCGCGACTTCCCGTGGCCACACTCGCCAAACGGCTGGGCATCGCGCGCACAACCGTTCAGTCCCGCCTCGAACGTTTGGAAAGCTCCGGCGCGATTGCTGGGTACACGCTGCGCCGTGGCCCGGCGCGGACCCGGTGCGCATCCGTGCAACGGTCCTGCTTCAGGTTGAACCGCGCGCCACCCCGGCGCTTTTGTCACGTCTTTCGGCCGTTCCGCAGGTCGAACGCGTGCACACAAGCTCGGGTCGCTTCGACCTCATCCTGCTGATCGCGGCCCACACGACCGAGGAATTGGACCAGATGCTGGACAAAATCGGCGGCTTTCCCGGTGTCAAAAGTTCCGAAAGCCTCATCCACCTCTCCACCCGCATCGACCGTGCTTACTAAGGCGCGTTTGTCGGCTTCATTGGTCCAAAAATTCCTCACCACGACCGTCAACCGCCAAGCGCATCGCCCAGAACTTCGATCGTGCCATCCACGCCCAGTGAAATGACCTGACCCGGCGTAAGCGTATCGGCCCGCCCAAATTGATCCCCCGCCAAAAGCCGGTCCCCCACCAACTTCACGAACTCATCGCTTTCAGAGAACTTTGAGTGATGCGAAGACGTGACATTGCTGACCTCGCTGAGATCGATCACCGCCACGCCAAGCGCGGCGAGCTCCTCGGGGTCCGCGCGCCCCACTCTAACCTGACCGCCCGCCAATCGTTGCGACAGGGTCAGAGCCCGATCATCTTTTGACGTTAAAACCACAAACGCGCGATCCTCAACCGGAATGGCGGCCAATTGCGTTTTGAACAGGTCAAAATCGATATCGGGCGAGGCCATCACGATCCCGCGCAGCTTGGGTGACCGCACAGGCGTTCCCGTCAGCG
>Ga0064014_10322_pt1 | contig 10161 bp, 7 predicted proteins | sample CrowatWCoCulture_2_FD_61584 | JGI IMG/M metagenome (GOLD analysis project Ga0064014, IMG submission 61584) | Marine cyanobacteria communities from the University of California, Santa Cruz, USA, analyzing cyanobacterial DNA methylation -... | ecosystem: Host-associated > Microbial > Bacteria >... | reverse complement strand
CCACGAGCCGTCGCCACGCGCAAAAAAACCTGCGCCCGCTGACGGAAGGCGTCGCAGATCGCTTCTGCCCGTGGGGCAAGATCCGCACGAACGTCCTTTTCCATCCACGTCGGCACATCGTTCTGCACCGACCAAGGTGCGTCCTCTATCGGCGGCGGCGACTTACACTCCTGCGCCGATAACGGTGCCGGGGCATATCCCTCGCCAGAAAACACAGTTTGCGGGTCAATTCCGGACTGGCGAAGCATCCCAATCATCAACCCGCGCCCCGTCATCGCCCCGCCAATCCAGGCGAGGCTGCTGCGTTGTCTCAGCGCCGAATACACATGATCGCGGATCTCGGCGCGATCTTTTGAACCAGCAAAACGGTGCCCCCGCGCCCAGCGTGTCAAACACTGCTCGGCCGGCTGACCCGCCAAGATCTCGTCAAGGCATTCGATCGCGGCCTGGATCCGGGCAGCTGGCGTCATGTCACCGCGCGCGTCTGATCATTAAATGGCGCGATAGTTCGGGGCTTCTCGCGTGATCTGAACGTCATGAACGTGGCTTTCCTTTAGCCCGGCACCCGTTATCTTGACGAAGCGGCAGTTCTTGCGCATCTCCTCGACGGTCGCACAGCCCGTGTAACCCATGGCCGCGCGCAAGCCGCCGACCAATTGATGCACGACGGTGCCCGCAGGCCCCTTATATGGGACCTGACCCTCAATCCCTTCCGGAACAAGCTTGTCGCTGGCCGCATCTTTTTGGAAATACCGGTCTGCCGACCCACGTGCCATCGCGCCAAGCGATCCCATACCGCGATAGGACTTAAATGAACGACCCTGATAAAGGATCACCTCGCCCGGGCTTTCATCCGTCCCTGCGATCATGGAACCGACCATCGCGCAGGACGCACCCGCCGCGATTGCCTTTGCAAAATCGCCCGAGAACTTGATCCCGCCATCTGCGATGACGGGCGTGCCGTCCGCTGCTGCAGCGCACTCCATAATCGCGGTGAGTTGTGGCACGCCAACACCGGCCACCATGCGCGTGGTACAGATCGAACCGGGGCCGATCCCGACCTTAACCGCGTCCGCCCCGGCCCCGATCAGCGCCTTGGTGGCCTCACCCGTGGCCACGTTTCCGGCTATGATCTGGACCTCGTTTGAGAGTTTCTTGGCCCGCTCAACAGCATGGGCGACGCCCTCGGAATGTCCATGCGCTGTATCGATCACGATGATATCGCAACCCGCATCGACCAGCGCCTCCGAGCGTTCGAACCCAGCATCTCCGACCGTCGTCGCGGCCGCCACGCGCAGGCGCCCCAATTGATCTTTGCAAGCGTTAGGGTTCAAAACCGCCTGTTCGGTGTCCTTCAACGTCAAAAGCCCGGTTAGCTTGCCCGCGCCGTCGGTAATAAGAAGCTTTTCGATGCGGCGCGCCTTCATCAGGCTCTTGGCCTCATCCAGATCAGCAGGTTCGGTCATCAAAGCAAGGTTGTCCGACGTCATCATCACGCGTACCGGCGTGCTATCGTCGTCGGCAAATCGCATATCGCGGTTTGTGACGATTCCAACGACGCGACCGTCGTCACCCACCACCGGAAATCCACTGATCCGATACCGCTCCTGGAGCGCTTTGGCATCCGCCAACGTTTGGTCCGCGGTGAGGGTTATCGGGTTATAGACGATCCCGCTTTCAAACCGTTTGACCCGCCGGATTTCGCGCGCCTGTTCTTCAACGGACAGATTGCGGTGCACCACGCCGATCCCGCCTGCTTGGGCCATGGCGATGGCCATGCGCGCCTCTGTCACCGTGTCCATTGCCGATGACAAAAGCGGGATGTTCATCGCTATGTCGCGCGTCACAAACGTCCGCGTATCCGCAGTGGACGGCAGAACACTGGATGCTCCGGGTACGAGCAAAACGTCATCGAAGGTAAGAGCCTCGCGAATCTCCATTGGGGCACTCCTTGGGAGGGTTCGTTTGGCAGTTTCCTATTGCACGTGCAGCTATTGGCGGAAACCCCTTTTTGGGGCTTCTCGGCAAGTTGTCACAAATTATTGTGCCGCACCGGGCGAAACCTAGCGGTAAAGCAGCGAAGTTCCGTTCGCGAACAGATGCACCTTGGATGGGTCGGCCGTGATGCGAACGGTCTTGCCACGGATGTCACTATGGATACCCGAAAGCTTGGCAATCGCCGGGTCCTTGCCCGCGTCGGCCATAAAGTACAGCAGCGTCACCTCCCCCAACGCCTCGACGATGTTGACGGTCCCTTCAAAGGCATAGTCATCGCCTTCGGTCAGCAAGGCGTCCTCGGGCCGCACACCGACATTGACCTTAAGACCCATGTCCGCGTCCGCCGTCGAGATGCTCGATACGGCTGTGCCGCCATTGTCCATCTTGATGGTCGTCTGCGCGCCGGTTCCAACAATCTCCCCGGGCATCAGGTTCATGGCGGGTGAGCCAATGAACTGCGCGACAAACTCACTGTTGGGCGTCTCATAAAGTTCAAGCGGCGTACCGACCTGTGCAATGCCCTTATTGGCAAGCACCACGATCCGGCTGGCCAATGTCATGGCTTCCACCTGATCGTGCGTCACATAAATCATGGTCGATTCCGGCATCGCCTCTTTGAGCTGCGCGATCTCGATCCGCGTTGCGACCCGAAGCGCTGCGTCAAGGTTCGAGAGCGGCTCATCAAAGAGGTAGACCTTGGGGTCACGGACGATCGAACGCCCAATCGCCACGCGTTGACGTTGACCACCGGACAGCGCTTTGGGAAGCCGGTCAAGATATTGGGTCAACTGGAGCTTCTCAGCCGCTGCCGTCACCGCTTCCTTGATCTCAGCTTCGGACTTTTTCGCCAGACGAAGTGCAAAGGCCATGTTGTCGTAGACGGTCATGTGCGGATAGAGCGCGTAGGATTGAAACACCATCGCTATGCCACGCTCCGACGGCGGGACATCGTTCACAACCGTTCCGTCAATTTCCATGACACCGGAGGTGATCTTTTCCAAACCGGCCACCATCCGCAGCAAGGTTGATTTGCCGCATCCCGAAGGTCCGACAAAGACGATCAGCTCACCCTGATCAATGTCGAGATTGATGTCTTTGAGGACTTCGACTGTGCCGCCATAGGCCTTGCCGACGTCCGTCATTTTCAAATTGGCCATGGGTTCCCTCCCTCGGATTATTCGACCGTTCCGAGACCAAAAAAGGCCTCCCATGCGTCCAGCATGACGGTTTTGTTTTTGATATCAGCCTTGAACGGGGCGCCCTTGTCGGGCGAAACTACGCCGTCGGGCACCGTGACTTCGCATCCATCCCCACTGAGATTGAACGCGCAAAAGATCGCCTCACCCTCGAACACGCGACGGAAGGACAGGAAGTCCTCGCGCGCTTCAACGATCTCGATGGAGCCCTTCGCGAAGACTTCACGCGATTTTCTGTAGGCCAGCATCTTGCGGTAAAACGCCAGTGTCGACGCGCCGTCGCCGGATTGCCGCATCACCGAGCGGTCGAGATGCTCCATTGCCATGGGCAACCACGGCTTGGCGTCGGAGAATCCACCGTTCTGATTATCGGTCACCCAAGGTATGGGCGTGCGACATCCGTCCCGGCCTTTGAACTTTGGCCAGAATTGAATGCCGTAGGGATCCTGAAGGTCCTCAAATGGGACATAGGCCTCGGTCAGGCCCAACTCCTCGCCTTGATACAGGCAGACAGACCCCCGCAAGGACAGCAAAAGCGCCGCATAGGCCCGCCGGGCGGGCTCGTCCAAAGACCAGCGCGACGCATGCCGCATTACGTCATGGTTTGAGAACGCCCAGCATGCCCAACTGTCGGGTCCAATCCGGTCATAATCTGCAAGAACCTCGGCAAAGCGCGTTCCCGTCGGCGGTGCGGCTGACAAGAAATCAAAGCCATAGCACATGTGAACCTTGTCGGTTCCCTCTGTGTATTCGGCTTGAATTTCGACACCACGCTGCGCGTCGCCTACTTCGCCCACTGACGTCGCTGCAGGGTACTTATCCAAAAGTGCACGGAAGCGCTTTAGGAACGCCAGGTTTTCCGGACGGTTCTTGTCGTAGAGATGGTCCTGCCAATTGTAAGGATTGACCGCGGGCGCGATGGAGTCATTGCGGTCTTCCGGTTTCAGAGCCGGATTGGCCCGCAATTCCTGATCGTGGAAATAGAAGTTAATCGTATCTAGCCGGAAGCCGTCCACACCCCGATCCAACCAAAAGCGGACGACGTCCAAAAGCTCGTCTTGAACAGCGGGATTGTGCAGGTTCAGATCAGGCTGCTCTTTGAGGAAGTTGTGCAGATAGTACTGCATCCGCTCCCCATCCCACTCCCACGCAGAGCCACCGAAGATCGACAGCCAGTTGTTGGGCGGCGATCCGTCGGGTTTTGCGTCGGCCCAGACATACCAATCGGCATACTGACCGGTCGGGTTCGAGCGGCTGTCCTTGAACCACGGATGAACAGACGATGTATGGCTCAGGACAAGGTCGATCAGCACCTTCAGACCAAGCTCGTGCGCCCGCTGCAAAAGCGCATCGAAGTCGGCCAGCGTGCCAAACATCGGGTCCACGTCCCGGTAGTCGCTCACGTCATAGCCGAAGTCGAGCATCGGCGAGGTAAAGAACGGTGAGATCCAAATGCCATCCACGCCCAGATCGGCAATATGCGGAAGCCGGTGAATTATCCCTGACAGATCGCCGATGCCATCTCCATTCGAGTCCTGGTAACTGCGCGGATAGATCTGATAGATCACCGCGCCGCGCCACCAATCCTTGTCCGCAGCAATCTCAGGCGCAGGCGCCATAACTGGGTCGATAAGGTTCATGTGAAGCGCCCTATTTCACGGACCCGGCCAACAGACCGCGCACGAGATAACGTTGCATGGCAAAGAAGACCGCAAGCGGCACCGCCATCGACACGAATGCTGCGGTCGCAAGAATCTCCCAATTACCGCCACGTGTCCCCAGCAGTTCGACAATCTGGTTGGTCATAACTGTCGTCGAGCCTGTCGAGTCGATCAAGAACACCTTGGCGACCAGCAGGTCATTCCACGTCCACAGGAACTGGAAGATTGCGAAGGCTGCGAGCGCCGGAAAGCTCAAAGGCAGGATGATTTTTACGAAAATCTGGAAGTCCGTCGCGCCATCTACGCGGGCGTTCTCAATGATGTCCTTCGGAAGGCCCACCATGTAATTCCGCAGGAGATAAATGGCGAGCGGCATCCCAAAGCCGGTATGGGCCAGCCAGACACCGAGATACCCTTTTCCGATGCCAATCCCCAAGTGGAGCTTGAGCAAGGGAATGAGCGCAAGCTGCAGCGGAACCACAAGCAAGCCGACGACCATGGTAATTAGTAATGCGCGCCCCGGGAAATCCATCCACGCCAGTGCATAGGCCGCGAATGCAGCAATCAGGATTGGGATGATCGTGGCTGGGATTGTCACCGTCAGCGTGTTAAAGAACGCCTTGGCCATATTGTCTTGTCCCTGCCCGCTGAACAGAATCGTGCGATAGTTATCGAGCGTGAATTCAGGTGGTGTCGTCGCAGTCACGAAGACACGCTGCCCTCGGCGACCGGGTTCTTCCACGCTGGTATAGCGATACGACCCGTCTGCCATCAGCGTCAGTTCTTCACCATCCCCGGCAGGCGCTGTTTCACCGGCTTGGAACGCGCCAATCGCCCGCGATGATACGCCAAATGCCGAGATGGTCGCCTCGGTTCCCGGCCCCTCCCCGTCGGTCAAAAGGTTGCCCTCGACGACAAACACTCCGTCCAGCTGAGTTGCGGCATCAGCTCCACCAGTGCGCAGCTGAATGATTTGCTCTGTCGGAAAGAGAGAGTTCCACCACCCCGACGCGGAAATTTGGTCTGCAGTTCGGAAGGACGAGACAAACAGGCCAACGGTCGGGAATAGCCATAGTGCCACGAGAAACGCGACAGAAATATGGACGGCCCAGGTCAGAGAGGACTTACCGCCCGCGATACCGTCATCCGATTGCGCCTTGCCTTTGAAAAGCCCCGACAGGAATTGCGAGGATGCGGCCTGAATTTCTCCGCGATCTACATTCTGATCAGTCATCAGCGCATCTCCTTGCGGACATTGTAGACGTTCCAGACGAGGATCGGCATGACCATCAGCATAATGATGATGGCGCTGGCAGAGCCCACGCCCCAGTCGTTCGCCCGGAAGAGTTTGTCATACATGTAATTGGCGAGAACCTGCGTCTCCCACTGACCATTGGTCATGGCAAACACGATGTCGAAGACCTTAAGCACGGTCAGTGTGATCGTCGTCCAGACGACAACGATCGTGCCAATGATCTGAGGTACCTTGATCTTAAAGAAAATCTGGAACGGGTTGGCGCCGTCTACGATGGCAGCCTCAACGGTCTCTTCGGGAATGCCGCGAAGCGCTGCGGACAGGATCACCATGGCAAATCCGGTTTGAATCCAGATGAGCACAACCATCAAAAGGAAACTGTTCCAGAAGGGAATAGTCAGCCACTGTTGAGGTTCGCCATAAGGGAAACTGGCGGTCCACAAACCAAGCGCTGAACTGGCGCACTCCCACACCAACAAGACCGCTGCAACCGCAACCAAGATCCGCAAAGGGAGAAGCGCCGCCGAATGATCTCCGTCCCGCTGCCACATCGGGCGCAGAAAGACGTATCCAAAATACGCCACGAATGTCGCAAAGCACAGAAGGATCAACGATGGCAGAAGCTGCAGGAACAAGATCGAGCCGATCCCACCCTCAAACTGCATCCAAACGGCATTCATGACGCCGATCTGAGCGGTGTCCGCGGGGCGTGCATCATAGATCAGCTTAAAGATCACCGATGCACCGACGAGAGAGATCGCCATAGGCATAAAGATCAGCGATTTGGCGACATTGCCCCACGATATCCGGTCGGTAAGCTGCGCAGCCAGAAGACCAAAGCCGGTTGAAACGGCAGGCACGATGATCAGCCAGAGCATATTGTTGCGAATGGCTTCCCAGAATTTCGGCTCCGAGAACATCTGGCTGTAATTCGACAGCCCGGCCCATTCGTAGCCGCCAGGCACGCGGTCGGTCAGGGAAAGGCGCAGTGTTTCGAACACCGGATACCCGAGATAAAGACCAAGTGCGAAAATCGCAGGAAACAAGAACAACCAAGGGCGCACCATGTTTGCCCGATTGATGTTACGCCCGGCGTTTTCGCCACGGGCGGGAAAGATCACTTTGTCGAGGATCTGATTGGAAAAATAGAAGTATCCAATGCAGCCACCGACACCGACGATAATCGTGATCAGGCCTTGAATTGCCGGATTATCCATTGACTCCCCTCCCGGAAGAAATGGCTTCTTATTTTATCGTATTGGATCGCAGCGATCTTGCCGCTGCGCCCGGTATTTTTGACTTGGACAAGCAGCTTACTTAAGCGCGTCCCAACTCGACTGGATTTCGTCGGCGACAGTCTGGGCGTCTTTGCCGCCCGTGAAGTCAACCATGCCGGTCCAGAACGTGCCTGCACCAACACCACCCGGCATCAGGTCAGATCCGTCAAAGCGGAACGTCGTCGCGTTGACGAGGATCTCGGCCTGACCGCGCAGCGCATCGTTGAGATAGGTGTCGGGGTTCACCGACTTGAGCGGCGTCAGGAAGCCTGACTGTGCCCCGAAGATCTCGTGTGCCAAAGGCAGCTCAAAGAACTTCATCACTTCGGTCGTCGCATCCGAAGGATCAGTGATCGCCATCAGCGTACCACCGCCCAGAACCGGGTTGCCGAGGTCTTTGCCCTCGTACGACGGGAAGTAGAAGAAGTCGACGTCTTCACCGAACTCGATACCTTCTGGGAAGAAGGCCGGAACGAACGATGCCTGACGGTGCATGTAGCACTGAGGTGGCGATGCGAACATGCCTTTCGGGCTGTCGCGGAAGTCGGTCGAAGCAACTGCGCCTGCGCCACCCGAGACCTTTGCGTCATCACGTGCAAACCAACCGAACTCTTCGATGGCCGCAACAACGCGTTCGTCGTTGAACGGCATCTCGTTCGTTGTCCATGCGTCGTAGACGTCTGCAGGCTGAGTGCGGAGCATGATGTCTTCCACCCAGTCCGTTGCAGGCCAGCCGGTTGCAGCACCCGAACCAAGCCCAATGCACCACGGCACCTCGCCATCAGCAACAATTTGCTCGGTCAAAGCACGCAGGCCTTCCATCGTTTCAGGCACTTCGTAGTCTGCATCTTCGAAGTTCTCAGGAACGTACCAGACAAGGCTCTTGACGTTGACGTTGTAGAAGAAGCCGAAGTGCTGGTCTGCGCCGCTTTCGTCAGCGTAGGTCCCCAGATCAACCCACGACGAACCCGCGCCGTAGTTGTCGGCCACAAAGTCGTCCATGCCTTCTGGCAGCGGCGACAAAAGACCACGCGCAGCCATATCAGCCGCAAGGCCAGGCTGCGGGAAGACCGCGATATTCGGAGCGGCACCAGCTTCGGCGTCGATCACAATGTTCTGCTCAAATGAATCCGAACCCGTGTAGATCACTTCGGCGCCAGTGGCCTCCATGAAATACGCCAGAACGCTGCGGAAAACATCGTCTTCCGGCTGCAGCCACGGACCCGAGATGGTGACCGTCTGCCCGCTGAGATCGGGCGCATTTGCCGCCCACTCGTTGTAGCTGTCCCAGCTGAAGTCGCCGTCACCCGGCGCGAATGGCAAATGCCCGCCCGCATGGGCCAGACCAGCCGAAAGCGCCACTGTCGCCACGCTGGCGTACAGTACTTTTTTCATGGAATTTTCCTCCCGGTTCAGCGCACCCTTGATGCGCAAGTGTTCCCTCGCCCGCGCCAGTTTCCAAAGCGCTTTGGGCGTGCCGAACAATCGCGCAGGTTTCTGTAGGAGTCAACGACTTCGTGAAAAACTACAATAAACTCAGCTTTCTGCGCATACAACGCTGCATCGCAGCAAAACATCTCTTTGACGTCTTTGAGTTTAGCCGCCTATGGTGCGTCGGAATTGAAAGCGCTTTGAAACGTGATCCAAAGATGAACCTCAAGGAACTCTCACGACAGTTGGGCCTGTCTCAAACGACGGTCAGCCGCGCGCTGAACGGGTATCCTGAGGTCAATGAGACCACGCGCGAACGCGTGATTGCTGCTGCAAATCGTTTGAATTATCGACCCAACATGCGGGCCCGTTCGCTCGCCACGGGACGTGCAATGGCGATCGGCCATGTCATTCCAATCTCAACAAAACATGAGATGCTAAACCCGATTTTTGCTGATTTCATCGCGGGCGCTGGAGAGACATATCAGAAAAGCGGCTATGACATGGTCTTGTCAGTCGTAAATGACGAAGAAGAGATCGGGGTGTACAATGACCTCGCCGCCAAACGCGGTGTGGATGGCATCATGGTTCATGCTCCCCGCCAGAACGATCCGCGGATGGAGATTCTCCGAAATCTGAATTTACCTTTTGTGGTGCACGGACGGGCCACCAACGAAACGGGCGACTACAACTGGCTTGATATCAACAATCGGCGCGCATTTGTGCGGGCCACGGAGTTCTTGATCGATCTGGGTCACCAGGACATTGCGCTGGTCAATGGACTTGAGAACATGGATTTTGCGGTGCGGCGCCGGCGCGGATATCTCGAAGCTTTGGCATCGCGCGGATACCCGAGCGACCCGAGCTTATGCGGTCAGAAGAGATGACCGAAAGCTATGGGTATGAGGCAGCAAATGCACTTTTGGAGGCCGACACGCCGCCTACGGCGTTTTTGGCGTCCTCGATCATCACCGCAAACGGTATTCGTCGCGCGATCGAAGCACGCGGGCTGGTCCTTGGCCGTGACGTGTCCGTTGTCACCCATGACGACGATTTGAGTTATTTCCGCAACGGGGCAGACACGCCCATTTTCACAGCACTCCGCTCATCCGTCCGGCAGGCCGGTAGACGCGCAGCCGAAATGTTGCTGGATCTGATCGAGGATCGAAGACGCGCGCCGATGCAGGAGTTGATGGAAGTCGATTTCATACTTGGCGAATCAACCGTCCTGCGCCATTCACGCGCGGTATCCCCCCCGACCGGAGAAAGACATGAAATTCACACGCGCTGATTTCCCAGCGAAGTTTGTATTCGGCGCCGCAACGTCGGCCTATCAAATCGAA
>Ga0064014_10321_pt1 | contig 10203 bp, 9 predicted proteins | sample CrowatWCoCulture_2_FD_61584 | JGI IMG/M metagenome (GOLD analysis project Ga0064014, IMG submission 61584) | Marine cyanobacteria communities from the University of California, Santa Cruz, USA, analyzing cyanobacterial DNA methylation -... | ecosystem: Host-associated > Microbial > Bacteria >... | reverse complement strand
GGGTGTCCAGTTCGACCATCCGCTGCGTTTGCGGGCTGTCACCAAAACCTTCGATCTCGGCTTTTTGGATGTTGCTGTTCAGCTCACGCGAGTCCGCCTCCAGCTCTCGGATGCGGGCATAGATGTCTTCGATTCGGTTTTTCGGGTCGACTTCCTGATGCTCGAATTGCAGCGCGACAAGCCGGGCCTGCGCTTCCTGGACCTGCTGTTCGGCAACCATACGCATGTCTGACGCGTAGACGCGGCGCGTATCGAAGAGTTTTTGGGACAGTCGCGCGACCCGATCTTCGGCATAGCGCAACACCGCGTCCGATACTTCGACGGCCCGCTCTGGGCTGGGTGAACGAACATAAAGCGTCATCAGTCCGCTTTGAATATCAATCGATGCCTCAACGAAACGATAGAAGGAGTCATGCTCGGCGCGCGACAATATCGGGATTGCGCGCAAGCGGCGCAACGGATCGATAGCGGGGCCGCTGAGTTCCGTGACGAGACCGAGTTCTGCCTCAAGCGTGTCCATCAGCGCTTGGCTGTTGATGAACGTGCCCGCTCGCAACACCTCCTGAAGGCTCGATCCGTCGTCAAGCCGCCCAAGCAAGCCCGCCGACGCACCATCGCCACTGTCGGACGGTTTGGTGATCGCCACGACGGCGCGCGCCTCATAAAGCGGCGTTGCAACGGCAGAAAGATAAAATCCGATAAGCAGCATCGGAGCGACGACCATCCAGAAGAACCGTCGATTTTTGAAAAGCCGGCGCCCCGATCCATCGCCTGCTTTGGACTTGTGTCGCGGTGGTGGAACGGATGACAAGAACTGTTCAGCCGCGCTTGCAGGCTCTGTGGTGGGGGCAGCTTGTGCCGGAGCGGCGGTAGAAGCCACGGCAGCAACAGGTGTTGCTTCCTCAGCGGCGCTTTCTGCCTCAAGCCGTGCTGCACGTTCGCGCGCAGCAATGCGCACGCGCTCCGCCCGGAGTGCGATTATTCTGGCTTCTTCTAGTTCGTTGCGCTCTGCCATAGCGTGCCTCAATGCCGCATTCTTTTGTTTTTGGCTTCGATTTCCAACGCTTCCTTCGCCACGTCCAAGTCTTCGCATGGGACGAGTTGCTGATTGATCACAACGTAAAAGCGGTCGCAGTACTGTTTTAGCTGGCGCACGTTGCGCGACATGAAGACCAAACCACCGTCATTCAGTCGCTCTTCCAGCACCTTGTTGCAGCGTTCTCTTTCCTGCGGTTCGCCCACCGAAATGACCTCATCCGCGATCCACATCGCGGGGCCGGGGACCGACACCGCACAGGCATAGGCGAGCAGGGCCCGTTGCGTTGGTGTCAGGTTTTCCATCACGCGTTCGCCCAAACCTGCGATCCCGCAGAATTCGTCGCAAAACTCAGCGACTGCAGCGTCATGCACGCCGGTCATTCGTGAAAAAATCTTAAGATTGTCCCCGACCGTCAGCTTCGGGTGAAGAAAGCCTGCAAAACCGATTGGCCAACTCACCCGGCCTTCGGAGTGCACCGTGCCAGCATCAGGCGCGTCGACCCCCGCCAAAACGCGCGCAAGTGAACTTTTGCCTGTTCCCGGCGTCGCGAGAATACCAACGCGTTCGTGGCTGCCAAAAGTCGCGGTCGCGTCCACGAGGATTGGATCGCGATCGAACACGCCCGGTTTGAGGATGCTGACGTTGTCCAGCGCAATCATAGCCGGCCTCGCATGATACGGTGGCGTTTTGCAAAGCTCTCAAGCGGGATCGACGCGAGATAGAACAGCGCCGCGACCATGATCGGGTACCATGCCTCGGCAAAGTTCGATTCAAACCCAAGGAAGTACCCAGAGCGCAGGATCTCCGTCACGTGCATGAAAGGGCTGTACCAAAGCAAATCCTGCGCACGCGCAGGCAGTTCTGCCGCCGTGTAGAAGATGCCCGAAAGCCAAAAGAACGGGCGCAGAGCCAGCGGTACAAAGCGCGCGAAGGTATCGCTCAACTGGCATCCGATGGCGACGAAACGCCCGATCCCGCAGCCAAGCATCCATGCCAGCCCAAGACCAAACAGAACGGTGGGAAAGGACGCGGGCAGTGGCGCGTCGAAGAAGATGGTCAGGCCGCCAAAGATCAATAGGGACGTTACAAGGAAGTTGAACCCCTCCAAGAGCATCGACGCCCAGAGGATGTCGTTCTCGGATACGTCCGAAAAGTATCGCATGTATCGCTGCGCGCTCAGTACACGGCTCAGCGCAGTGACCGTCTGCCGGAAGATCACGTAGGTGAGCACGCCGGTTGCCACAAAGATTTCAAGACCCGCATCAATCGGCGGCGTTCCTTCGAGATACCAAAACAGCGCGAGGATTAAACCAATCCAGACGACGGGCGTAATATAGGCCCAGAAATACCCAAGCAGCCCGCCTGCAAAGCGCGACTTTCGCTCGCGTTCCATCAAGATCAGGATGCGTCCGAACGGTCCAGGAGGACGGATATGGGTGTCAGCGATCATCAATCAGACCTGATAGTAATCCCGGTACCACGCGACAAACTCACGGATACCCTTTGAAACGGGTGTGTTGGGGCGATAGCCGGTGAGCGCTTCAAGCAAATCGGTGCTGGCCCACGTCGCGGGTACATCGCCCTTCTGCATTTCCATCATGTTCTTCTCGATGGGCTGACCCAGAACGGTCTCAAGTTCTTCAATGAATTCCATCAGTGGAACCGAGCCGCCGTTGCCAATGTTGATCGAGCGAAACGGCGCAACGGGGCTTAGGCTGTCCCCGGGGATCGTGTGACCGCGACCCTCGACTTGGGCCGGTGGCGTGTCGATCAGCAGACGGATGGCGTGGACAAGGTCGCCCACGAAAGTGAAATCCCGCGCCATTCGGCCGTGGTTGTAGACGTCGATGGCCTCATCAGCGAGCGCGGCGCGCACGAACTTGTAAAGCGCCAGATCAGGCCGTCCGTAGCTGCCATAGACGGTAAAGAACCGGAACATCGTCGTCGGCAAGTGCCACAGATGCGCATAGGAATGCGCCATTGCCTCATTCGCCTTCTTGGTGGCGGCATAGAGCGTCAAAGGCAGATCCGTTTTCTGCGTCTCATCAAACGGCATCTGCGTGTTGCCGCCATAGACCGAAGACGTTGAAGCCATCAGCAGGTGATCGACCTTTTGTTCCCGGGCCGCTTCCATCAGGTTGAACGTGCCGACCAAGTTGGAATCCACATAAGCGCGTGGGTTTTCAAGGCTGTAGCGGACACCAGCTTGGGCGGCGAGGTGCACAATCACATCCGGGTCTGCCTCAGTAACAGCCTTTGACAGGCGGTCATTATCCTCAAGCATACCCGTCACCGCGCGGAAACTCGGGTTTTCAGCCAGAACCGCATGACGTGCTTCCTTCAGAGACACGTCATAGTAATCCGTCATCCCGTCATAACCCACGACGGCAAAGCCCTCGTCCAACAAATGGCGGGACAGATGGAAGCCAATGAACCCGGCGGTTCCAGTGACAAAAACGGTTCTCATGAGGGGGTCTTTCGCATTTGGTCAAAGAGCGCAGCGGTTCGGTCTAGGATCGTATCCTCGGCAAACCGTTCGCGCGAGTGTTCTTGTGCTGCTTGGCCAAGGGCGGCCAGGCGTTCGGGGTCAGAGAGGAGCGTGGCGAGTGTGCGATCCAACTCGTCCTCGGGCAATTCATGTGCGTCAGACAGCAGGAGCCCCGTTACACCAGCTTCAACGACTTCATCGGTCCCGCCGGCGGGCGTTGCAAGCACGGTTGTGCCCGCCAGTTGCGCTTCGATCAGCACATTTGGCAGCCCTTCCATTTGGGCGAGATGCATCACCAAGTCAGCGCGATGCATATAAAAGCCGACATTGCTGCGAATCCCGGTGAGGAAAACACGATCGGATAGTCCGCGCTCCGCGATTGCACGGGCGCAATCATGATAAAGCGGCCCGTTGCCCAGCATGACAAAGCGCGTGTCGTCGGATTTGGCCAGATACCGTTCAGCGGCCTCGATCCACCGTAGTGGCCGCTTGTTCTCGTCAAAACGAAACACCCCAAGCACGGTTCTGGTGCAGTCGCGCGACGCCATCTCGATCCGGTTCCAAAGCGTTTCGTCCGTTGCATCACCATCCGCCAAAACTGGCGGCGTGGCATTTGGAATGACCCCACGCTTCCTTTGGGAAGTGACAACCAGTCCTCGTATGCTGTCGCAGTTTTCTGACTGTTGGCGGTAAAGGTAACGTGCGGCAGCCGGGCCAGCGCCGAATAAAGGACAGGCAGTTCGTCGCGGAAGAAATGCGGGCGCAGATTGGGCGGAAGCCCCCGGAACGAAGTCACGATGCGCGGCACTCCAGCGATCACGGCAGCAATCGCTGACTGCACAATTCCGCCATCCTGCCAAAGATAGGCGACGTCGGTGTCATGCGCGCGGAACATCGAAATCAATTGTCCGGTGTGTTTCCGCAAATCCGGAGCCATCAGGCTCAGGATAGCTTTAAGATCGTCACTCAGCCCGTCGAGGGTTTGGATGTCGTATTCCGGCTCTTCAGTCAGAACGCGCGTTTCCACGCTAGCCACTGCAAGCGTCGGGCGGAAGAAATCAGCACCCGTAGCCGGGTTCGCATGTTTGACCCAGACCTGAGGCGCGGCGCCGCCCGCGCGCGCGCGCTTTTGGTACCCACAGGCGATGCGGGTCATCTGCCGTTCTGCACCGCCCGTGCCGAGTTGGCCCGAAAAGAACACGACGCTGCGCGTTTGAGTGTGCGGGCGGGGCGCGCCGGCAAGACGGATCACATCCTCAATTAACTCTGATGTGTGCGTGCGCTCGAACCTGGTGAGAACCTTTGCGCTCGCCTCAACCGACGACAAAAGAGCGCGAGATGCATCGCCCATCTTTTCACGGCCCGTGACATGGCGCGCCATCTCGGCGGCCTCAAGGTAGCGCGATTGTTCATTCAAAGTCTTGATATAGGCCATCCGCAAGGACCGATCGCGGGGATGGATCTCAAGGATACCTTCCATAACCGCGTCGATCTCGTCCCACGCCTTCAACTCAGCCAAAGCGACGACCGCGTTGCGGGCTTGGGCGATGTCTGTCCAGCGAGCGGGTAAAGCGAGCGGATGTGTTCGATCCCATCGACCGTTTTGCCGTCCCGCCGATACCACCGCATCAGCATGCGGAGCGAGGTCGCATCTTCGGGAAAGAGCCCCTGCAGGTCGCCCCAAAGTGCGACCATGTTTACGTCTGTCTTTTGCTTTTCCAGAAGCATGCCACAGGCCAAGGCAAGGTTCTTGTCGGCACGGTAGTTTTTCAGCAAGGGCTGAAGCCGCTCGAACACGTCCCGCGCCGTTTGAGGCGAAGAGATGCCACGGCACATCTCGAAAACCTCGTCGGATACTCCGGCGGGCAACGGCGACGCATTTGCCGTAAAATCGAGTTGTTGTGACAAAAGCTCCATGGTTAGGCTCTCATAAGCTCCTGATCCAGAACAGCTTCCGCCTCATGTCGCAGCTTTTGGGTTTTCTCGGACGCAAGATCGATAACCTTGTGAGCAAAGGTCTTTGCGTCACTTGTGCGCTCCAGTTTCACGGCGGACCGCATGAGCAGTACCCAAAGGTTGATGTTCTCGGGCAAAAGCGCAGTCGCAGGCTCTCCGATCTCCAAAGCCTGCTCAAAAGCACCGGTATTGAACCGAAGTCGTGCGCGCCAGAAGTCAAACTCGGCAATCGGTGTCGGAAAGAGCGCGGCCTCGTCCATGAGCGCCTCGACCCCTTTCAGATCGTTTGATTTGCCGGCGGCTCTGACGCGCTGAGTGAAGTCTTTTTTCAACGATTGTAGCGCTTTGCGCACGTCGGTGTGCTTAGGATCGGCTTCCATAACAGCCGCGATGGCCTCGATACGGTCGCGCGGGTCGGGCAACGATAGCGCGGCATCAACCCAATCGCACAACAGCGCGGTAATCGTCTTGTCGCGCAAACGGTCGACGTCATGCCATTTCCGCCAGGCGGCCATAAGATCAATTGCGCCTTCGATCTGGTCCATATCCGCCAGATGGCTGACCATTTCGGCCAGAGCCTTTTGATCAGTTGCGGGGGTGAGTGCGTGCTGCACCGGAAGCTTTTGGATGCGCAGAACCTCCAGCCGGTAGAGCGGGCTGAGGCTTGTCATCAATTGCAACATGTCTGCATCGTTGCATGCAGCAAAGGCCGCGACAGGCCTACTGATCAACAGTGTCTCAATGAATTTGAGCGCGGGTATCAGCGTCGTGTCGTTTAGGAATGCCCGGTGTGCCAGCGAAAATGCAGCATCCAGATCGCGTGTCAGAACCGCCTGGCGGGCGGAAGACATCAGAACGTATCCCGGGATTTTTGCGGCCTGTGCCGGATATTTCGCCAGGATCTCTTGTGCAAGGTCAGCATGTCCCGACGCTGCCGCGGTCGCCACAAGTTCTGAAACTTCGTTAGGGTCGGTCTTTGCGGTCAGTGAGGCGATGCGCCGCGTTATTTCGGCCAGCTGTTCAGCCTGCATCGACTGGGTGGCTTGTGCCATATCGCCAATCGCTGCGCTCGTTTCGTCCAGACCCGCGAGCCGGGACAGGGGCAGGGCGAGGCGCCCATTCCTTTGCGCGGCAGCAATCTGATGCTCAAAGGCGCGAAGCGCCGGTTCGCTCTCGGTGTCCCGCAGCGCGGCGTCGGTCAAGGGCGCAATCACATCATCCATCCAGCGATCCATGACCGCGTCCGAGAATGGCTTTGTGAAATGTGCAAGACTGGTAGAGTGGTCTTCAATCGCGGCTGTCTGACCAAATTCAGCCATCAGATCGGTTGGGTCGAAGCAATAGAAGCTTGCGCGCGCCACTTCCTCTCGCACCATTTTGATGAAGCCTGAGCGTGACCCGATCACCTGTCCGTCTGCCTTGCGCGCATCGACATGCGTCACAAACATCACGTTCGGGAGCCGTTCGACCAGCGTTTGAATATCCTGCCAAAGGCTTTCGCGCGTGACATAGTTCAGGCGAATGCGCCCAAGCACAGCCGCATCCTCGGCCTGATCCGCCGATCCGACCACGCAGTTTCAAGAAACCTGGCAACCGGCGCGCGATCTTCCATCGCGGCCAGGGCCCAGAATTCTTGCGCGCGCGCCACATCCGTGAAAAAGTCGCGGTAACTGGCATTGAGATAGTTCAATTGGATCGACACGCCGTCGATCGTCAGCTCCTTCGCGGACGCCAACTCGATCACATAAAGGTCCGAGGCCTCCGCGGATTGATTGACCATTTCACGGTATGTGTTGCTCCGGGACACGAGCGGCCAGACATCCTCGGGGATTTCGATGTCACTCTGCATGAAGCGCGCCATCTGGACGGCTTCAGCGGGCGAATGGCAGTAGCCATAGCACCGCGACAGGTTAAGACCGATTCCGTACGCCTCCTGACCGTGGCGCAAAGGCCCTGTGATCCGACAGGATCCGATTGGTGTGATAGTGAACATGTCGTTTTGCCCCGCGAACCCTAGTCGATCAAAGTGCCCAGTATTGCCGCCCCTTGGCCTTTTCCGAGGTGCGATAGACGCCCTTGACGTCCATAAGCACACCGTCTGGTTTCAGGCGGTCGAGGAAGGCGGGGTCGTTGACATACTTGCTGTGCGGCGTGGCAAGGATCAGCACATCGAGCGTCTTGAACTCTTCGGTCTTGCACAGCACATACCCAAGATCAGCAGCTTCGTCCGGATCGCAATGTGGGTCATGGATCAATGGTTTGATCCCAAATCCGCGAAGGAGTTCAACCAGTTCCAGCGTCTTTGAATTCCGCAGATCTGGGACGTCCTCTTTGAACGTCACGCCGCAGACGCCAACGCGCAGATCGCGGACCGAGGCACCGCGATCGATCATGAGGCGCAGCGCTGCATCAGCGACGTGGCGCACCATGCCATCATTGGTGCGGCGTCCGGCAAGGATCACCTGCGGATGAAGGTCAACCTTTTCCGCGAGCGTCGCGAGGTAATAGGGGTCCACGCCAATGCAGTGGCCGCCCACAAGGCCCGGCGTAAACGGCAGGAAATTCCATTTGGTTGCGGCCGCCTCGATCACCTCATTGGTGGAAATGCCGACCTTGTCGCAGATCAGCGACATCTCGTTCATCAGGGCGATGTTGATATCGCGCTGCGTGTTCTCAAGAACCTTTGCGGCCTCAGCAACCTTGATGTTGGGCGCGGCATGAAGGCCGGCTTCGACCACGGTGTCATAGACGGCGCGAACACGTTCCAGAGTTTCAGGCGTGTCGCCCGAGACAATCTTGGTCACGTTTTGCAGCGTGTTAACTTTGTCCCCGGGGTTGATCCGTTCCGGGCTATAACCCAGACCGAAGTCTTCGCCTGCTTTCAGACCCGACACTTGTTCAAGGATCGGGGCGCAAACGTCTTCGGTCACGCCGGGATACACGGTGGATTCAAAAACAACGATATCGCCCTTGGTCAAACGTTGGCCGACCATTTGGCAGGCCGAACGCAATGGCGACAGTTCAGGTTGGCGCGCGTCGTTGATCGGGGTTGGAACGGTCACAATGTAGAACGAAGCGTCCTTAATCGACGTTTGATTGCGACTTGCCGTCAGGCCGGACTGGCGAAGCTCTTTGCTACCGATTTCCTTTGTGGCGTCATACCCAAAGTTGATCTCGTCCACGCGCTGTTGAGAAATGTCGAAACCGGCGACGTTTTCAAACTGCTCGGCCAGGCGCACGGCCAGTGGCAACCCGACATATCCCAACCCGATCACGGCGATATGCTCGAACGTTGCCTTTGACGGCGCGGTTTCGGGGACAAGGTGAATGGCTCGGTCCGCGATCTGGACCTTTGCGAGGTCTGCTGTGCTGACCTGCCGTAAAGTCGTTGCCACCATTTTCCCAACTCTCCTACGAAGTTAGGAAAAATTTAGGCTTCAAATGTGGCTCAAATTTGCGCCAATCGGGGAGCAACGTGGGATTTGTTGTGGATCGTGTCCAATCCGGCTGATCGGTCACGATTGGCGCGTTTTCAAGAACAGGTTTGCAGGGCAAAAGCCTTGTTTTTAAGCAAATTCTTGCGGTTCGACGGAAACCAGAAGACCCGACCGAAAAACTGATCTGACAACACCAGAAGGGCGGTCGCCTTCACGCCGCCACATTCTGAGCTGAGTTTCGCGCGAAAGGCGCGATCGATGTCGGAAAAGATCGTTAAAGAATGAAGAAGTCCGTTTCGTCGATAATCGGCGTTGTGGAAAGTGTTGCAAACTCAATACCTTCCGCCGCTTCGCCCGACCCATCAGCATCATATCTGAGCGATCCCGTGGTTTGATCGTAGATGATGAAGTGATCAAAGCTTTCGGCCAAACCACCTTCGCTGACGTGGAAATTCTGAGCGCTTAGACCACCGGCAGCGAGGCCTGAAAAGATCAGACTGTCCAGGATAAGGCTATCGAGACTCGCTTCAAAATCGATGATGCGGTCAACGTTACCGTCGCCAAGCTCGGTCCGGAACACGAAGTCATCTGCACCCGCGCCGCCGCGCAGGACATCCGCGCCAAGGCCACCGTCAAGTGTGTCTTCGCCGGAGTAACCGTAAAGAATGTTGCGGTTGTCGTCGCCGGTCAAACGGTCATTTCCGTTGCTGGCATAGACATTCTCAAATCCTGAGATGACGTCGCCTTCGGCTTCGCCGCCCGCGGCGCTTTGGAACCCGTTCTCGTCTGCTTCGAGCGACACGGTCACGCCAACTGAGCCACCTGTGTAAAGAAGCGTATCCGCATCCGCGCCACCCTCGAGCGTATCGCTGCCCAGACCGCCGCGAATGATGTCACGCCCGGCGCCGCCGTCGATCTCATCATCCCCGCCATTACCGATCAGGTAATTGGCGTCATCGCCACCAATCAGAACGTCGCCAAATTCCGAACCCTGAACGTTCTCAAAATTCGAAATGACGTCGCCTTCGGCATCTCCACCAGCGGCGTCTTGGAACCCGTCTTCGCCTGTTGTCAGGTAAATCGAAACGCCGTCGACCGAGGTCAAATAGCGCAGCCAATCCGCGCCCTCGCCACCGTCCATCGTGTCGGCGCCTGCACCGCCCCGGATAACGTCGTCATCGCCATGGCCCAGAATGACGTCATCGCCGTCATAGCCAAAGAGGATGTTACGATCATCGTTGCCGGTGATGTTATCGGCAAAGTTTGAGGCATAGACATGCTCG
>Ga0064014_10320_pt1 | contig 10220 bp, 9 predicted proteins | sample CrowatWCoCulture_2_FD_61584 | JGI IMG/M metagenome (GOLD analysis project Ga0064014, IMG submission 61584) | Marine cyanobacteria communities from the University of California, Santa Cruz, USA, analyzing cyanobacterial DNA methylation -... | ecosystem: Host-associated > Microbial > Bacteria >... | reverse complement strand
TGGATTTCAAAGTCGAAGTCTGGAATGGATTCATGGAAAACCACAGCGGCATCACCGCGAGCAGGATCCAGGGTCAGGTATTGTTCGATGTATTCCCGGATATCCCCCAAGCCTGGCTGACCCGAAAAGTAGACGCCGTGGCCTTACTTAACACCAAAGCCTTTACCTCCTGGGAGCAACGCCCTTACCTGTTCCAGTTCCGCAATACCCGGCCCATCACCGGCACCGAAGAGTACATGTTCCAGAACCTGACCATCAGTCCACTCTCCGGCACCACGGGGGAAGTGAACAAAGTGTGCCTGATGGTGTACGACGTGACCGACATTGCCAGCAGCAAAATGGCCCTGGAACGGGCCAACGAACAGCTGGCCAAACTGAGCATGACCGACCGCCTCACCGGCCTGCTCAACCGGGGCACCTGGGAAAACCTGGTGGACGCCGAATTCGAACGCTTCCGCCGCTACGGCCACACCACCAGCCTGGTAATGTTTGATATCGACCACTTCAAGCCGGTGAACGACACCCACGGCCACCTGGCCGGGGATGAAGTGATTAAACACACCGCCAGCATCACCCGCAATGCCATCCGCCAATCCGACAGCGCCGGCCGCTACGGGGGTGAGGAATTCGGCATCATACTGCCGGAAACCGACGCCGAGGGCGCGCGCATTATCTGCGAGCGGATACGGGAAAGCATTGAACAGAGTGTGGTGGAAACTAGCGTGGCACAGATCCGCTATACCATCAGTATTGGTATAGCTCAGTTAACGGAAGAGCCGGAGAATTATATGCAGTGGATGCAGAAGGCGGACGAAGCATTGTATGCCGCCAAGGAAGGGGGAAGAAACAGAGTGGTGGTTGGTTAATCCCCCCTCTCCCCAACCCCTCTCCCGCCAGGGGAGAGGGGCTAAAGAAGAACTTTGATTTTGAGCTCCCCTCTCCCCCTGCGGGAGAGGGGCTAAAGAAGAACTTTGATTTTGAGCTCCCCTCTCCCCCTGCGGGAGAGGGGCCGGGGGAGAGGGGGGAAGCAAATGCAGACTTGAATCAGTCCTGCTGCCAGCTCTGCACAGCTTCCTTACCATGCTTCTGGCGCCACTCATTCAGCGTCTTATGATTGCCACCACGGGTTTTGACCACTTCACCGGTGTGCGGGTTCTTGTAGGTCTTCATCGGGCGCTTCGGGCGGCTGCCAGCAGTTGAATCGGCCTTGCCGCTGGCCACCGAGGGATCAATTGCAGAAAGAATCTGAAGAACATCCTTCGGTGACTTGTCATACTCCTTCATCAATGCGCGAACCTTGTTTTCAAACTCCAGTTCACCTTTCAGAGCCTGGTCTTCTTCAAGCTGTTCCAGCTCTGCAGCAAGCTTTTCCATAAGCTGTTTTTTCTGGTAATAATCGTTGATCTTTGCCATGGAATTAAAACCTTATTCAATTAGGGGTTTTAAAAACTTAAGTGGAGTTGACTAAAAGTCAGGAACAATAATAATAAAATAAATGTAGTCTGGCAAAATTATTTATTTACGAGCCCTTAATAAAAAAGCCGATCAACTTGACCGACTCTTAAAATACACGCTGTACGAAAATTGTACTTACAATCTGAGATCCGCCTCGCCCAACGGCAAAACACCCTTCAGATCAAACAGAACCCCATTATCTTTCAAATAAGCACGCAACTCTTTCGACGATTTAGCGGCATATTCACGATGAGGCACAGCCAGAAACAGCGCATCGTAGTCACCGGCTTTCGGAGCCTCCACCAGTGAAATCCCATATTCATGCTCGGCTTCCGTATTATCCGCCCAGCAGTCTGTCACATCCACGGAACAGCCGAAATCCTGCAATTCACGGATAACATCAATCACCCGGGTGTTCCGCAAATCCGGGCAATTTTCCTTGAAGGCCAGCCCCATCACCAACACTTTTGACGATGCCACGGTATGCCCGGTTTTAATCATTGCTTTAACCAGCTCGGCCGCCGCATACGGGCCCATATTGTCGTTTACCCGCCGGCCGGACAGAATAATCTCCGGGTGATAACCAATGGCCTGGGCCTTGTGGGTCAGATAATACGGATCCACACCAATACAGTGGCCACCAACAAGCCCCGGTTTAAACGGCAGGAAATTCCATTTTGTGCCCGCTGCCGCCAGCACTTCGTGGGTATCAATTTTCAGGCGCGAGAAAATCATTGAAAGCTCGTTCATCAGCGCGATATTCAAATCACGCTGGGTATTTTCGATAACCTTCGCCGCTTCGGCCACTTTAATGGAACTGGCTTTATGGGTGCCTGCCTTAATAACACTGGCATAAAGCGCATCCACTTCATCCGCAATATCCGGAGTGGAGCCAGAAGTAACCTTCATAATGCTGGTCACCCGATGCTCTTTATCGCCCGGATTGATTCGTTCAGGACTGTAGCCAGCAAAGAAATCCTTGTTAAACGTAAGGCCGGAGACTTTCTCCAATACCGGAACACAAACTTCTTCCGTGGCGCCGGGATATACCGTGGATTCGTAAATCACGATATCGCCCTGCTTCAGAACCTGCCCAACCGTTTCACTGGCTTTTACCAGAGGCGTTAAGTCCGGCGTTTTGAACTCATCAATAGGGGTGGGCACAGTCACAATGTAAATCTGGCAATCGCGAATGCCTTCAAGATCATCGGTAAAAGACAAACCAGGCGCCGCAGCCAATTCTTCCCGGGAAACCTCACGGGTAAAATCAACGCCATCGTTCAGCTCGGCAATCCGCTTTTTGCTGATATCAAAGCCGACAATCTCACGCTTTTCGCCAAAGGCCGCGGCAAGAGGCAGCCCCACGTAACCAAGACCAATAACTGCAATCTTCTTCATTTGAAATCCTTTGCGAGGAAGCTCAATACGGCGACCATACGCCCTACTCTGATGGAATAATTATGTCTGTACCAGCCAGGGATTGAAAACACCTTTTATGATGCATCCGGGCCAGGTAATCCACGGCATTTGGATGGCCTTCGATCGAGCGGCCAGCGGCGAATAACTGCACTACACAGAGATATGCCCTCACCAAAATCATCGTTGATTCACATCCGGCAGATCGGCAAAACCTTCGGCTACGGCCTGCTCTAGCTCCGATGCAATGTCGGATTGCGCCAGCACCGGAAATTCCTTCATCAATTTGCCACTGACTCGGCCATGCTGGCGTATCGCCCGGATCATCCGATCAATGTGCTCATCGGGGCCTTCAACCCAATCCTTGATCGCCTCGCGGGTGCGATACCACGCCCGCTGAAAGGCGGCCTGATGGTGCATCTCGTGCTCCAACGTATGCCGAATGATCGCGAACAGATATTCCGTATGTTCGGTCAAGTCTGGATAGCTCCAGACAGGTGCTGCCTCCTCATAGGCATTAAAAACAAAGTCCGATTCAATACCATCTGCGTAGGCCACGCGTTCCTGGGTGAAATCGACCGCATCACGGTAAGCCGACATCAATGGCCGGGAGTAACGTTCAAGAATTCGATCATAGTCGGCCCGCCTGACCGCCGAGGACGTTATCGCCGCTGAAACCGGCAAAATAAAAGGCTCAGGCACCACGCCGTCGCGGCGAAGAGTATCATTCACCAGAAAACGGGAGATTCGTCCATTACCATCAGCCAGCGGATGAATGAAGACGAACCCGAAACTTGCCACAGCAGCGCGAACCACTGCATCCCCTGGATCGGTTTGCGCCAGAAAACGCTGCAATCCCTCCAGCATGCCTGGCAACCACTCCCAGTGCGGGCAGACGTAATGAACAACTGCACCGTAATCGATCGAACTACTCCCAACAAACACAGGCGATTGCCGAAGGCCCGTCCGGATCGTGGTGGTTCCCAGGATAGCGGTCTGAAACTCACTCAGGGCGTCATCATCAAGGGGGGAATCCAGCCGGCCACAATACTGTTCCATGGCGGTGGCAAAACGGCGTATGCGATCCTGATGCTGCCCTTCGTGCTCGATCGCGAAACTGGCACGGCTCTCTTTAATAGTCAGCCACACTGCACTGCGACGCAAAATATCCGGTCCAAACTCCCCTTCCATCGCTAAAAGCCTGTCAGCGATTCCATATTGACGGGCTTCCAACACTGAAGTCGTGCGACGAACAAGGGGGCAGAATTCAGGGGTTCCCGGCAGGTTGTCATTAATCCGCCAGCGGCGGTTACGACACCCCCCGTTAGCCGCCGTAACATACACTTCGGGATCCAGCGCATCACGATAGTTGCCACCGACACCCTCCACTGCCAGAGTCTTGCCGGTTAGCCATTCGTAGAGAAAACCAGCACGCCGGGCATACTGGCCGGTAGGTTCAGAGCGTATCCAGTCAGCAAGCGCCTCTGCGGGCAATGCCCCAAACAACCTTGCCAGAAACTCCAGCGCCACCCCTTCGTGTTTTAAAGCGAAGGTCAGGTGCGCGCCCAGCGTGCCTTGCGGGCGCATCGCCTCTGTGTAGTATTCCAGGCGGCGGCCGGCCTGGTCGTAGGTTTGGCGCCTACGCCCGATACGGCTCTCCAGCGGCAGCGGCTGGATTGCCTGCACGTCGTAACGTGCTGCCAACCATGCATAGCCAATTTCATCACCCGCCATCGTGCTCAAAATGATTATCCTGCCAAAAAAACGATTAAAACTGCCAGCTTTTCAGAAAAAACAATTCTAGCAGGTGCCGGTCACGATATATATCTGGCAATGGCGTCCCAGTAGGGCTTCAGATCCCGGTATATCCGGGGGAATTCCGCCGCCAGAGGAGAATCGACGACAATTTCCAGAGATCCCTTGTGAAGGAGGGGTCTGCCCTCCCATGAAAAACCCGGCCTGGTTATAACACCACCCGCTTTACCACAGCCTTTGGAAACGAAAAATTAACCAACAGACCAAGCTCTTTCCCTGTGGCTTTGAGGTAGTTGATTAACTGCGGCTCCGCCGATATCGGCATTTGCTTCTGGGCTTTAAGTTCGATGATGACGGCGTTCTCGACCAAAAGATCGACCCTGTGTTCGGCAATGGGCTCGCCTTTGTGACCTGCTCCCAGATGCCGGTATACCTCATACACACAGCCGGTAATACGGTAGCAAAGCTCTTTTTCCTTGAGCATCTTATATCCTTATTTTCAAGAACATTTTCGCCACTAAATCCACGAAAGAACACGAAAGGGAAAGACAAGGAAGCCCTGACTTTTAATCAGTCAGTCTTTGTTCGTATTCTTTCGTGGATTTGGTGGCAAAAATCTTTATCTTTTCCATGTCAGGCCGCGTGATCACGTTTTGGGTGGGTTTGGTCGCCTTGGCCAGCCAGCAACCCCTGGACGCTGATATCCTCGTCCAACGAATCCCAGTGAATACCATGAACACTCAGTTCAAAGTCATCTCTGGCTTTTTGTTCCGCGTGCAGCAGACGTGGAAACCAGGCCAACGGAGCACCGATTGTGCGGCCGTCAGAAAGAGTGACCCAAAGATTGTCTTCATCAAACCAGACTTTTTCAGGCGAAGTAGTCATGCCAAGCATCCTCAAACCGTTGTCGGTTCTGTTCTGTTACTTCCAACAATACCCAAATCGTGCGCGCATCAAAACCTCGCTACGCCGGAATCAGCACTTGGGAGCCAGGCAACACCCGTTGAAGCCTTACCTGAAATGCCGCCTTTGCATCCTCATCCCCATGCACCACCCGAATTTCCGAGGGCGCTTCAGGAATGCCTGCAACAAACCGAATCAGATCACGCTGCCCGGCATGGGCCGAATAACCGCCAACCTGATGAATCCCGGCCCGGATATCGTAGCGTTCATCATCCAGCTCCACCCAGCCACCACGGGGACCATAAGTCAGAATATCCCGCCCGGGCGTGCCTGCCGCCTGGTAGCCCACAAACAGTACATCGTTCCGTTTATTCCCCAGCATCGCCTTCAGGTAATTCACCACCCTGCCACCGGCGCACATGCCAGAGCCTGCCAGAACCACACAGGGGCGGTGGGAACGGGCCAGGTAATCCACCGCGTTCAAATGATCTTCGTGGGAGTTGATCACTGTGAGTTGCTCAAAAGAAAGCGGATGCCGGCCCTGGTTGACCAATTCAGTAGCCTCGGCGTCCCAGTAGGGTTTCAGATCGCGGTAGATTCGGGTGAATTCGGCGGCCAGCGGGGAATCTACAATGATTTCCAGCGACTCCCAGGTGAATGAGGGGTCTGACCCCGTGGGGTCAGACCCCATTTTCATGCCCGAAGCTAAAGCATCACCCCCAAACTCATGAATCAAACTTTCAATCTCATAAAGCAATTCCTGCGTCCGCCCAATGCTGAACGCCGGCACCAGGACTGTCCCGCCATCTTCCAGAGCATGCTCCAGGACCGATTTCAACCGATAACGCCGCGTTTCCCGGTCCTCATGGTCCTTATCCCCATAAGTACTCTCGATCACCAGCCGGTCTGCCCGCTCGGGGGACTGTGGCGCGGGGAGCAATGGCGCATTAGGCGCCCCGAGATCCCCACTGAAAACAATCCGCTCTTCAGAATTCCCTACACGCGCATCACACTCCACATAAGCAGAGCCCAGAATATGCCCGGCTTTCTGTAGCCGAATCGACAAGGAACAATCATTCTCAGCAAACACCGAATGCCACTGGCCATAAGGCACCGGCACCAGGCGGGAACGAATCAGCCCCAAAACCCGCTCAATTAGTTGCCGATCGCGGGTAAACCCGATCTTTAGGGCATCCTCCAGAATCTCAGGCAGCATAATGGCTGAGGGCTCGGAACAAACAATCGGCCCGTCGAAACCCGCTGCCAGCAAATAAGGAATGCGGCCTACGTGGTCGATATGCACATGGGTGAGCACCAGGGCCCGGATATGTTCGATGGGAAAATCAATGGAGAGATCGGAAGCGGAAGCACCGCGGCCTTCGTCCTGGCCCTGGAACAGGCCGCAGTCTATGAGAATGCCAGCGGAGTCTGAGGCAGTGAAGTTGGGGTCTGACCCCACGGGGTCAGCCCCCTTTTTCATGCCCGGAGTCAGAGTCAACTCATGGCAGGAGCCCGTAACGCCCGTAGTAGCCCCATGGTGCAAAATATCAATCATCGTCAACATTCCCTGTCGGTAACCAGGGGTCAGAAGAACGCTTTCTTCTGACCCCAAATTCAAGCGGATTATATCCTAGGCCAAGGGCAACCTCCGGACCTTGTCCTCATTCCTTGCTTCGCCAACCCGCTCCTGATGGCCGTTGCACCAAACCAGATCCGCCACATCACCATTATGCGCAAATCCCGTGGGCGCTGCTCTAAGGATCTTCATAATCTCATCGCAGTCAAATTCATGACTTGCCCGCATCAACCGATTCAAGGTTTGCTCTACCTCATCCCAAGGCATCGAAACCTCCCTGGCCATCATGATTCGGGGGTGAGCAGTACCCTGCGGGTTATCACCAATCAACAACTCCTCATACAGCTTTTCACCCGGCCGCAGCCCGGAGAATACAATTTCGATATCCCCGTCCGGCCGATCGTCGGTTTTCTCCATCAGCCCCATCAGGTGGACCATCTTGCGAGCCAGGTCGGCAATTTTTACGGGCTCGCCCATATCCAGAACGAACACTTCGCCACCCTGCCCCATGCTGCCAGCCTGAAGAACGAGCTGACTGGCCTCAGGGATAGTCATGAAGTAGCGGATAATGTCCGGGTGAGTGACGGTAACTGGCCCACCATTCCGAATCTGGTCCCTGAACAGTGGAACAACAGAGCCAGAAGAACCAAGCACATTGCCAAACCGCACCATGGAGAAGATGGTGTCAGACTGCCGCTGGGCCAGGCCCTGAAGCACAAGCTCGGCAAGGCGTTTACTGGCGCCCATCACATTGGTTGGGCGCACGGCCTTATCGGTAGAGATCAGCACAAAGCGCTTCACCCCAGCCGCAATGGCCGCTTCGGCAACGTGGAAGGTGCCGAACACATTATTCTGAACACCTTCAATAATATTGTGTTCGACCAGCGGAACATGCTTGTACGCCGCGGCGTGGTATACCGTCTCTATGCCAAAACTCCGCATCGCCGTTTCGCAGCGCCGGCGGTGAGTTACACTTCCAAGCAAGGGATGTATCTCCACCCCAAGCCCCTCAATTGTATTGATCGCCTGGAGCTCGCGCTCAATCGCATACAGGGAAAACTCTGACTGCTCGAACAGCACTAATTTAGTGGGGCGATGCTGAATAATTTGCCGACAGAGCTCCGAACCAATCGAACCTCCGGCCCCGGTTACCATTACGGCACGCTGATAAAGGCTTTTGGCAACCTGCGCATTATCGGGCTTCACCGGATCGCGCCCTAACAGATCCTCAATTTCCAGATCACGGATATCGTTAATCCGCGCCTGGCCAGCTACCAACTCCGACATTGTGGGAACCGTCTGCACCGGTATGGCCAAAGGCTCCAGCTTTTTCAGCAAACGCTTACGGTCAATACCAGAATCCGCATCCAAAGCTAACAACAAACGCTTGATGCGATGCTCCCTCACCACACGCTCAATATGACTGATGTCGTACACCGGGATTCCATTGATCAAGGCCCGGTGGTTCGCTTTCAACAACGTTATAAAAGCAGCAGGATGATATTCGGTGCCTTGATCCAGGGCGTTCGCTAGTTGTAGGCCAGTCTCGCCAGATCCAACAATCGCCACAAATTGTTTGTTACGATGCCTCGGACGATTGACAAGCATTCGGACCGTCATTCGGGTACCGCTAACGAATATGAAAGCCAGTGCGCCGTATATGATCGGAACGGATCGAGGAACTTGTACCTCGAGCCAATATCCCAACAAGATCAGGGTAATCGCAGAAACCACTACCCCGGTTATCACCGTGATAAACGCCCTGTCACTCAAGTAACGGATAACCGCCCGATAGAGCCCCAGCTTGACAAAAAACGGCAATCGTGAATACAACCGTTAACCCAGAAACAATAAGTTGCCCCTGATCAGGCACCCAGAACTGTTGCTCGAGGCGCAGCGAAAACGCCGCCCACAAAGCAAAAAACAGAACCGCCACATCGGCAAAAACCGACACCAGCCGTTTGTGGACCCGAGATAAATTCAGGAATTTTTCAAACATGGTGTTCCCTTACCAAAAAACCGCAACCAAAACCTGTCATTCAACAGTAACACTTTTGGCCAGATTGCGAGGTTTGTCTACATCGGTGCCCTTTACGAGCGCCACGTGGTAAGCCAGTAACTGCAGAGCGACAACGTGAAGAACCGGCGACAAGACTCCATAATGCTCGGGCATTTGAAGAACCTGGATGCCGGGCTCCGAAGCTACCTGGCTATCGCCATCGGCAAAGACGAACAATTCGCCACCCCTGGCCCGAACTTCTTCCATATTGGCCTTTAACTTCTCCAACAACTCGTCATTGGGCGCCACGACCACTACAGGCATGTCGGCATCAACCAACGCCAACGGGCCGTGTTTCAATTCGCCCGCCGGGTAAGCTTCTGCATGAATATAGGAGATTTCTTTCAGTTTTAAGGCACCTTCAAGTGCAATCGGGTAATGGCGGCCACGGCCAAGGAACAGCGCGTGATGCTTGCTGCCGAACTGCTGGGCCAGATCGCGGATCGCCGGCTCCAGCGCCAGGACTTTTTCAACAGCGACCGGTAAATGGCGTGTTTCATCAAGGTAGGCTGCCTCATCCTCAGCCGATAGCACGCCGCGCCCCTTCGCTAACAGCAAAGCCAAAAGGAACAACGTAGACAATTGGGTGGTAAACGCTTTGGTGGAAGCCACACCGATCTCAGGACCTGCCCGCGTAATAAATCGCAGAGCCGCCTCACGCACGATGGAAGATTCAGGCACGTTACAGATGGCCAAAGTATGCCTGTGACCGAGCGCCTTGGCGTACTGAAGCGCCGCAATGGTATCCGCGGTCTCCCCCGACTGAGATATGGCGACAACCAACTGGGATTCCCGGGCTACTGATTTCCGGTATCGATATTCACTGGCAATCTCGACATTGCAGGGCACGCCGGCAATCGCCTCAATCCAATATCGCGCGACCATTCCGGCATAGCTGGAAGTACCGCAGGCGAGAATGAGTACTGACTCCACTTCCTCAAAAACTCCAGCGGCATCGGCACCAAACAAACCGGCCTGAAGCGTTCCAGCACCACCCAGCATCTCGAGAGTATTGCCAAGCGCCTGAGGCTGCTCGAAAATCTCCTTTTGCATGTA
>Ga0064014_10319_pt1 | contig 10282 bp, 13 predicted proteins | sample CrowatWCoCulture_2_FD_61584 | JGI IMG/M metagenome (GOLD analysis project Ga0064014, IMG submission 61584) | Marine cyanobacteria communities from the University of California, Santa Cruz, USA, analyzing cyanobacterial DNA methylation -... | ecosystem: Host-associated > Microbial > Bacteria >... | reverse complement strand
TAATTTGAAAGCCCAATCCAGAGATAAAAAATGATAATTTTTAGGACTAATAGAAATTTTGAATATAGATGAATAAAAAAATTGACTTTGATTATTCAAAAATTGAGTTTAAGAGGGAATAATTATATTAACTTTTGATTTTCTCCACGATAAATAAGACTAAATGAAAGTATCAGTCAGTCAACAACTTATGATAGATATCTTTTTCAAAAAACAACTTATTCTACTTATCCAGTATTAGGAATAGTTTTAATTCTTTTGTTAGCAATAGACAAAATATCTTGATAAGGACAAGCACTAGCTATAGCGATAATAATTCTTCTACAACTAATCTTTATTCTGGCTCCCAACTTAAGAAGATTTAGACGTATTCTTCCCACAGTTGCTTTAGCCAATGAAGTTTTTTTTAAACAGTGTTGACGAAAAGCATTTATGAGAACATAAGCCCAGGAATGTATCCATAATCTTAGTTGATTACTTTGAAATGTTTGAGTTGAAGTTCTATCAGCTAATAAGTCTAATTGTTGTTCTTTAATCCGATTTTCCATCTCGCCTCTCGGACAGTATTTTTTTGTATAAAATTTTGAGGGTGGAATTTTTGAAGCGGGCAAAGATGTCACCACATGGCGCATTTTTAAGCCATCACTTCCATAACAAACTTTTGTCACTACTCTTCTTTGACAACTCCATGACTTTTTCTGTTTTATAACGAATAGAGCGATAACAAGTAGAAATTGGTACTAATTTTTTAACTTCTTCTAAATCTTCTTTTTTCTGAAATAAACTATCCATTAATTCAGTTATTGGAGCTAGTTTTTTTTCATATTCATGTTTGGCTTTTTCAATTACATCATCCGCTCGTAACTTAAGAACGCCATTTGTTCCCATAGCTATAACATAATCAACTAAAGGCTGATTTTCACAAAAATAGAAGATTTCTTCACGGGCATAGGCACTATCACCCCTAACTAGGATATGAGTCTCTGACCATTTTTCTCTAATTAGTCCGATAATTCTTTGTAATTCGTCTAAGGCTCCATCGGCTGGATCTACATTAGATGAACGAAGTTTAGCAACTAATAAATAATGCCCACAGAAAATATATAAAGGAGCATAACATACTCCGTGATAATAACTATTAAAAAATGCCCCTTCTTGATTACCATGTACTTGGTCATCCGTGACATCCATATCTAATATAATACTTAAGGGAGGTTTTTTATAAGACTCTAAAAAAAATTCGACAAAAGATTTTTCAATGGCTTCAAAGTTGGGTTCTATTTTATGATAAAGACTCGTTTTTTGGTCGAGAATAGTCTCAGGACAATATTCCAATCTATTAATTGTACTTTTTCCAGCTAACCATCCCTTTTTATCTTCAAGTTCATTAAGCTTTTCTAAAGCGATCTTAAGGGCAGGATCGTGACGTAATTTATCATGGTCATTGACATCTTCATAGCCTAAAATAATTCCATAAAGCCTTTGTGCTAATAACTCATGAACGGAATGAGCTACATAAGATTGATGACGATGATCTTGAAAACAGTTACCAAACTTCTCGGTAATTCCCAGTTTTTTATCCAACTCAGCTATCCAGACAATCCCCGCATCTGAAGTGATTAGTCCCCCATCAAAATTAGCGATTATTTCTTTTCCTTTCTGTTTACTAAAGTTGATTACTTGACGAGGGGTTCGGGGATGACTGGGACTCATTAAATCAGTTTAAGGTAAACTGCTTTAATAATTAAATTATAGCATATTTTATTCTAACAATCTAGTACTATTAGAGATTTTATTAATAATTTTTTTGGAAAAATGAGTGATTGATTTATCTTTTCATCTTTGTCTAATTCGGGTTTATTTTAACTTAAAATCTGACAACAGACTGTTGGTTGGGGAAATCTGCGATCGCTCTGTTCAAACCCACTTCCTGTAAGGCTTCTGTGTTTGGCGATCGCAGATTTTGTGAGAAATTCGGGTAGTTTACCCAACCCATAAACCGCCCTTTTTCGGGGTCATATTCTTCTAAATGAGTCACAACCCAATAAAAAGTACGATTAAGCGCATCGTCATAAATATTACTGGAATAGTTACCTTTTCCTCTAAGATAAGCTGACCGAGAAATACAACGAATTAATTGATCAAGCTTACGATTTTTCTGGGAAACTGATTGTTTCTTTAATGTTACAATCTCTAATACTAATACTTGTAAGTGTTTTTCTTCATTCAATGAAGATTGTGTGTGTGTGGTTAAGGAAGAGTGTAACGAAGTTTGTGCCATACCAATTTGTGTTAATGGTCTTCATCTAAGAAATCACTTCTTTTTTTTCAGTATGTCTCAAACCGTTAAATAACTTTACAAAAAATTGCTAAAAAATAAGATTTGCGTTGTTTCTACATATTTATTTATTTAAAATAATCTTAATTTGTATTATTTATGACTGTATTAATATTAATTAAAAATATAATTTAGGGATTATTTACCAAGAAAATCTTAAGAGGAGAGAGCAAGGAAGGGGTTGAAATGAAGTACACTGCTTCGTCTAGGTAGCTAAAACCTATCTACATCTTCTAAAATATTATAAGTATTAGTAGATTATAGGAGTCAGTCAGCGACTGAAAACGAAGATAATATGTTAGAATAATTAAACAGTAAATTCTTCCTGGTAATGGCTAAAAAGAGGTCTCTAAAAGCTAAATTAACACGGATAAGTCGGTCAAAACAAAAGACTGATAAACCCATTTATCAAAGGCTGATAGGGTTTGAAAGTAAAATAGAATATCATCCATTTCTAGAAGATTGGGGTAATCAATATCAAAGTCTTTTACGCAGTGCTTTAAATGACAGACAAAAAGGAATATCCGAAATTAACATAGAGAAAAGTTACCAAAAAAAGTATAATATTCAATGGGCATGGGCTGATAGTTTAGCTACAAATGCTAGTTCGGTATTTGACCAATTAACCACCGGTAAAGAAAATCAAATCTCCTTTCTTGAAACGGATTTAAAAGCGGGATTTGCCAAAGCAGCAGAAAATTTAGAAACTCTAGAGAATGGGTATAAAAATCCTAGTCAGCAAAATCTAAGAAACTTTAATAAGAAATTATTAGGAGTTAAATCTAAGTTAAAAAGATTACAACGAAAGCAACAGCAACTCCTCAAGTTAAAACAAGAAGAAAGGTTACATATTTGTTGGGGTTCAAAGAAGTTATTTAAAGCTCAATATAATTTAGAAGAAAATGGGTATAGTAATCATGAAGAATGGTTAGAAGATTGGAGAAAAAAGCGAGGTGGTAATTTTTATAGTGTGGGAAAAGGTTCAGTCAATGGTAATAATCCTGTGACGAAAATCCATCATAAACAAGATGATATCTTTAGCGTTACCATTACAGTTCCTCGTTGTTATCAAGAGATTTATGGTCAGAAAATAACTTTAGAATTTGAAATCACTAAACAACGTAAACATGATTTATTGTATGCCTTAGAATCTAATAAACCCGTCACGGTTCAAATTTTTAGAAGAGAACATAAAGATAATCAATGGTATATTCATTTATCCACTTATGTCCAAGCGGTTCCTTATATTTCTCATAAAAGAAATGGTTGTTTAGGCATTGACTTAAATGCTGAATCCATTGACCTCGTTTATGTTAAAAAAGATGGAAATTTACATCACACCGATGGAAAGAAAACTTTATTTTCTTGGGAGATTCCTACTGGAACTACGGGACAAGTTGAGGCAAAATTAAGGGATATTGTGGCTGAAATTGTGAGGATAGGTGAGAGTTATCAATGTCCCATTGCTTGTGAAGATTTAGATTTTAGTAAAAAGAAAGCAACTTTAAGACATTCCTCTAAGAAATATAATCGGATGCTCAGTGGTTTTATTTATGATAAATTTAGAGCTTTCTTGGTAGCTAGGGCCGAAAAATATGGCATTGAAGTAATTTTCAAGAATCCTTTTGCCACTTCAGTGATTGGAATGGTGAAATATATGGCTAAATATGGGTTAAATTCAGCTTATGCGGCGGCGATGGTCATAGCCAGACGAGCATTAGGGTTCTCTGAAAGGATACCTCGTTCTAAGGAGCCAATAATAGGAATTTGCATCTCCTCACCAGAGGATAAGGAGGTGCAATCATGGGGTCAATGGGGGAAAATCTGTAAACTTCTTCGTGAGCAGAAACTCTCCCGACACCAAATGTTTGAATCAGCGAAAGTCCTAGAGGCATTGCATGATGCAGTTTCCCGAACTAGGATGGGGAAATCTCCCCCCAGACAAGGAAGGAAAGTTAAATCTGCTTTAAAACCAGTAGTTTTTTCAAACAGTAAAATCCAAGGGGAGTCACCGATGCCCCAAAACTGTTAGTCTGACAAGAAATTGTTAGATATTAACAGGTTTTTAGTAGGTGTATAAACTAATCCATCATCTTATTACTTCTTGAATCTGTGCATGATCTAACCTCTTTACACCATTCCTCACCCACCACTGTGTCAAACATTATCGGAACAGTGGTAGCAGTACAAGCTAATTTTTATCAAGTTCGTTTAGATAGTCCCCTAAAAGACTATAATGATGCTGCCATCTCCCATTTATTGTGTACTCGACGCACTCGGTTAAAAAAAATTGGGCAAACCGTGATGGTAGGCGATCGCGTGATGGTTGAAGAACCGGACTATCAAGACGCTAGAGGGGCGATCGCTCAAGTTTTAGACCGCAAAACCCAGTTATCTCGGCCACCAGTGGCCAATGCAGAGCAAATGCTGCTGGTTTTTGCCTTAGATGAACCTTTATTAGAACCTTGGCAGTTAAGTCGCTTTTTGATCAAAGCTGAGTCCACAGAAATTCCCTTTTTATTGTGTCTTAATAAGGCTGATTTATTGACCTCTACCCAACAAAAAACGTGGGAGGAACGCCTAGAGAAATGGGGCTACAACCCCTTATTGATTAGTGTTAAGACGTTTCAAGGGTTAGAAGCTCTAAAAAACTGTTTAAAGGACAAAATGACTATTCTTGCTGGTCCTTCTGGTGTGGGAAAATCTAGTTTAATTAATACCTTAATTCCTCAAGTTAAACAACGGGTTAATCGTGTTTCAGGGAAGTTACAAAAAGGTCGTCATACCACTCGTCATGTGGAATTGTTCGAGTTACCCCAAGGGGATTATTAGCTGATACCCCTGGATTTAATAAACCTAATTTAGATTGCTCTCCGAGTCAATTAATACACTATTTTCCTGAAGCTAGAAAACAGCTAGAACGGGGAACTTGTCAGTTTAGTAATTGTCTTCATCGGGGAGAACCTAACTGTGTTATTGAAGAAAAATGGGAACGATACGAACATTACTTAACTTTTTTAGAAGAAGCGATCGCCCAACAAGAAGCAACTCAACAAATGGCGGATCAAGAATCAACACTTAAAGTAAAAATCAAGGCATCTGGAGAAGAATATTATGAACCCAAGTTAGAGACAAAAAAATATCGCCGAACTTCTCGGCGACAAAAGCATCAAAACTTACAAGATTTATATGATAATCAAAGTTTAGAAGAGTTAGAAGAATTTGAAGATGATTTAGACTTTTAAAAACCTTGTTTCTCTTAATGTCATTCTGAGGTATGAATAATCTCTTTAACTTTAACTACTAACTCTTCACTTCATCAAGATAAGCTAAAATTTCTTGACTATGAATTGCAGGTCTAACCCCTAAAAATCGCTCCTTTAAAATACCATCAGGATTGATTAAATAAGTATGACGCAAGGATATTCCTGTTAACAAAGAACCATAGGTTTTACTCACTTCTCCAGTGGTATCTGCTAATAAAGGAAACTTCAAACCTTCTGCATCGCAAAATTCTCGATGAGAGTCAACATCATCCACACTTACCCCTAAAATTTGGGTATTTATAGCCTCATATTTCGGTAAATCTTGCTGAAAACGACGGGCTTCTAAGGTACAACCTGGGGTAAAATCTTTAGGATAGAAATAGAGTACCACCCACTGTCCCCGATAGTCAGATAAAGAAATTTCACCGTCTCCTGTATTGGTGGGTAACGTGAAATTAGGTGCAGGTTCATTTAATGGTGGTTGGGGTCCCCCTAAAGCCAATGCAGGAGTCTGAGTCCCGAATAAAATAACGGCGATCGCTAAGAATATAGCTAAAATTTGACGGCGTAACATAACACTTGTGTACTTTTTTAAGGTTTGCTTTACATAAGTTTACAATTAAACCGAATATTTTGCAGAAGGCAAACTTAAGTGAAAACCTAGTCAGAGTCAACACAAGAAAGCATTTTTAATGGAGACAAAGTTACAATATGTTGAGAAATGTGTACAATTTCATAGATACTCTCATAAGAGGGCAAGAGTCATGATAAATTCTATGGGGATAAGTTAATAAACCATTTAAAAGCCAGGAGGATTGTATTGATGATGGAAAAAGCCAATGCTATTGATTCTTTTTCTCAAGAAACCATGGGAGAATACGTTGCTCAATTACAACTACATATGACACTACAAGCTAAAAATTTAGTTCCTAATTTAACCCACAGTGGTACTCCTAGACAGCAGCTACTCCAGGAAACCCAGGCAAGGGTTGAAAAGTTGGCTTCTCGTCACGGAATTTAATTTTTAATGATAGTTTTGAGTAACCCTACCCTCCAGACGGATAGGGTATTTTAATGCGCTTTGATAAAAATATATAGCACTTCTCATACTTGTGAGGTACAGAGTTTTCTAGTGTTAGGAGTTCGGAGTTCGGAGTTCGGAGTTCGGAGTTCGGAGTTCGGAGGCGCGATATTAGGTGTACATATTGAGTCCGAGAAACGCTATAAACAAATAGCTAAATCTACGGTAGCTAAACTAAACTTAAAAGTAGTTTAATTTTAGTTTAAGGATTGAATAATTTTAAGCAGTTATTATTGCAAGCATAAAAAAAAAAAATTGTCAATTAGTATATGTATTTAAAATAAGATTTTTATTTATCTAAAATTTAGATATTTTCTATGAGGTAAAGAGTATATGAAAGTCCCTATTCTATAAGTGGGTTATCGCTTATCGTCTAATAGTGATTAGAATTATGAAAAAAAAGATCCCGAGAAGAGTTACTGACTTATATAATCTAATAATTGGACAGAATGGCTCGGGTTGTCTGAAAATAACAGATTCTCGATATAAATCTGTTACCTGGGAATTGTATTATCAAGACCATAATATTAATTATATAACTTTCTTGAGATTATCGAACGGCTAACAAAAAAAAAATCAGTCAAATCATCATAAAAATCTTCTGTAAAATACCCTCAATTCAGTTACTTAAAAACAAAAATGTTAATTATTAAAATCATTCCATATTAATGGAGGTACACCTATGAAAACCATTTTAGTTGTTGACGACACCAATGCCCAAAGAAAACTAATTTCTGCATTATTAACCCATGCAGGATTTGAAACAGCCAACGTAGAGAGTGCAAAATTAGCCTGGGAATGGTTAGAAAACAATGACTTTCCCGATTTAAATTATTCTAGATATTATTATGCCCGAAGAAACAGGATTAGAACTATGCCGAAAAATTAGGGCTAACCCTAAGTGGAAAGATATTCCTATTGTTTTTTGTAGTTCAAAATCTGAAGAATTTGATCGGTTTTGGGCATTACATCAGGGAGGAAACGATTACATTACTAAACCCTTTGCTCCCAACGAACTAATTCATGCTGTTTCCAAATATATTACTGCTTAACCAAGAAAATGCAAAAAGATTATTTTAGTGTTGAACTGTCCCAATCAATTAATTTGGCTTTACCACTGGAAAATATGGGAACAGTGATACAAATTGAGCCAGAAAAAATATGCTTAGTTCCTGGAGTTTCCAATTATTTATTGGGGGTTATCAACCATCAAGGATCTTTACTATGGGTATTAGATACTGAGCAATTTTTTCAGATAGAATCTGATGGACATACCTGGAAACAATCCCTAACCGCTATTATCATGAAATCTTCTCTACCAGGAACACGGAAAAGAGTAGCTTTAGTTGTTAAAAAAATACAGGGAGTTTTGAATTTAAAAACTGAGTCAGAACCGATGTTATCTAATTGTTTTTTATCCCCATTTCAATGTTTTCTCGATAAAATTGTCATTGATAATAACGCAGCTTTCGGTATTTTAGACACAGACACTATCTTTAAAGTAATTCAAACTAAAGTTAATTAATATTTATTAATGATAACTACGAGCCTAAGAAAATACCTAATTAGCAATTACTCATATTATTAATAATCAGAAAAATAATGCTAGATTTCCCTAACCGTTCTTTAAATTCTCAAGAATCTTCCCAAGAAGATAGTTCCAATAATCCAATCCCAGAAAATATTGATAGTAACGATTGCTTAACTTTAATCGTAGAAGCGACTAATTCAGAAAAAGCTGGAGATATTAATAAGGCAATTTCAATCTATCGTCAAGTTATTCAAGCTGATAAAGAAGGAACCTACAAAGCTATTGCTCAAAAAGCCTTAGCTACTCTTGAAACTTTTACCAAAGAAAATTATCATGCTCAGAATAAAGATGAGATTCAATCAAGTATAGATGATAAGAAAATTCAATCACTTCCTCTGCACAAAAGATTATTAAAATGCTTTTATGATTTACCGATTCAAACTAAACAGTTAGCTGTTTTATTAACTTCAGAAGTTGGTTCTATTTTAACTTTAGTCGGTGTTGGTGCAGTTTTAATTGTTGCTAATGGTCGATTTCAATTAGTTAATCAAGCAAAATCAGAACTAAAAGTTGCTGAAATTAACTATAACCTGAAAATTGAACAAATGGAGTTGACATTTGATAGTCAGGCTAATAACTTAGGAATAATTGAAGCAGCAGAAACACAACAAGCAACCGGTCAAGTTTTGACAACTTTAGCCAATGAACTTCATAAGCAAAAACTAGAATTAGTTAAATTGGTTGATAAAGAAGGGATGATAATCGCTACGGGAAAAATAACGGTAAATAAAACATATTTTGATCCCTATGGATTAGTTACAAAAGCACTTCAAACAGGAAAAAAAAGTAAATTTACTGAAATTATTTCTTATGGCGAGTTAGCTAAAGAAAATAGCTTTGCTGCTAAAATGTTGGCTCAAGATATAGATATTAATACTGAGGCAAAGCCTGAGTTTTTGATCCGTTACACTATTACACCGATTCGTAATGGGACAGCTGAAATTGTTGGAGCCTTGATTTCTGGAGATGTAGTTAAACAGCCTATTGTTAATAATACACTAACTGCATTTAATAATGGTTATAGTGGCGTTTATTTATACAAAGAATCGGGGGATTTTAGCTTAGCAACAGCCCAATTACTTAATTCTCGGGGAGTTATTACCCAAAATCCTAATCTGCCAAATAATAAAATCTTAGAAAAAGCCATTGATGCTCAAGGAGAAGTAGTTACTAAGGTTATAAACATTAATAACAAACCCCATACAGTAGCAGCCAAAGCATTATTTAATTATGAAAATAAACCCATCGGAGTTCTATTAAGAGGAACCCCTCATAAGGCTTTAAATACATTAATATTACAACCCAGATTCCGCACTTCAAAAAGTAGCATTAAATACTACAAGCCTGGGGTTAATAATTAAGTATAATTGCTTAAGCTCTTGAAGACAAAAAAGTGGGATAATTGCTTAAGTTGTTTCCTCTGTAAAAAAAGAGCGAAAAATGTCTTATTTAGAAGAAATACAAGTTAAAAATTTAGACCATTTAGGGATAGTAGCTGGTTTAATTGATGAAATAGGAATAGTCAAAATAATTAATAATAAATTAGGAATAGATGTTAGAGAAAAAATCTCAGCAGGTACAGTAGTTAAGTCTATTTTAATCAATGGACTAGGATTTGTTTCAAGACCTCTATATTTATTCAGTCAGTTTTTTCAAGATAAAGCCATTGAGAAATTGTTAGGAGAAAGAATTAAACCTGATTACCTTAATAATGATAAAATTGGGAGAGTAATGGATGAATTATATAAATATGGACTAAATTATATTTTTATTGAAGTAGTTTTAGAAGTAATTAAAAATTTAAAATAGACCTTAAATACTCCCATTTAGATTCCACATCATTTCATTTAGATGGAGAATATAAAAGGGAAGAAGATAAAGAGAAACAGGAAGAAGAAAAAATTATTAAAGAAAGACCAATTTTTATTAAGAAAGGATATTCTCGGGATCATAGACCAGACTTAAAACAATGTGTCTTGGATTTAATAACAAGCCAAGATGGAGAT
>Ga0064014_10318_pt1 | contig 10291 bp, 9 predicted proteins | sample CrowatWCoCulture_2_FD_61584 | JGI IMG/M metagenome (GOLD analysis project Ga0064014, IMG submission 61584) | Marine cyanobacteria communities from the University of California, Santa Cruz, USA, analyzing cyanobacterial DNA methylation -... | ecosystem: Host-associated > Microbial > Bacteria >... | reverse complement strand
TGGTGCCATCGACGGCGCCATCGGCCCCGGCACACGCCGCGCGATCTCCGCCCTGGCAGGTCAACAACGCGCGTCCCGACTGGGGCATCCTTGCCCCTGATCAGCGCGCCGAGCTTCTTGGTCGTTACGAGGCCGAGGTCGGCTCGCTCGGGTTGGCGGCTGTCATCGACGACGCCGCGGGGATCGAAATCACACTGCCCACCGCCCTCGTCGAATTTACTGAGGCCAGCCGCCCCGTTCTCGCGCTACGCTCAGACCGGTGGATCGGGCACAGAGGTCGTTCTGATCAGTCAAAGCGGCGACCGGACAGCGCTCGCCGCGCTTTACGACATCATGCAGACTCTGCGCATGGTCCCGTCCGAGGGGCCGCGCCAGTTGAACCGCGACAGCTTTACCATTGAAGGCGAAGATGACGACATGCTCTCCTTCACCTTCGCCCGGCTGGAGCGAGGTGAGATCAAGGGCTACACGCTCAACTGGCCCAAAGGCGACACGCGCCGCCGCGAACTGGTTCTGGCCGAGATGCGCGCGGGCTTCCGTCCGTTGTCCGGCACAGTGTTGCCCGTGGACGATATCGTCCAGCCGGCGCGACGGGCCAATTACCTCGCCGGGCTCGAAATCCGCCGCCCCATCCGCGCGCGCTCTGGCATTTTCGTCTCACCTGCAGGTCAGGTTCTGACCACGTCCGAGGCCGTGGGCGGGTGTAGCCGCATCACACTGGGCGAAGATGGCGCGGCGCAGATTACCGCGATCGACGCAGATACGGGCATGGTCCTGCTGACCCCGGCCAACACTCTGGCTCCCATGGCCGTCGCCGCACCGGCCACGGCCTCTGTGGCGCAACTGGCCGAGGTCGCGGTCGCAGGCTACAGCTTTGAAGGGGCGCTTGGCGCGCCCAGCATCACCTACGGCCAACTGGCCCAGGCACAGGGCTTTGACGGTCAGGACGCGCTCGCGCGCCTGATCCTGACGGCCAATGCGGGCGATGCCGGCGGCCCGGTTGTGGGCAGTGATGGCGCGCTTCTGGGCATGCTGCTGCCCCGCAATGACGAGGTGCGCCGACTGCCTGAAAAGACCGAGCTTGCCGTGAACGCCGCAGCGATCAGCGCTTTCCTTGATGGTGCGGACGTGGCCGCGCGGGCGGCAGGGCAACCTCCCGCATTGGACGCTGACGCCTTGGCCACGCAAGCGGGGGACATGACCGTGCTTGTGTCCTGCTGGGACTGATCCCGAACATCTTCATTGGTCCGGAAAAACCTCCCGCCGGAGGCACCGCGCAGGGCCGAAAGGCCCGGCGCAGATCAATCGTGTCGCGCCGCACGGCGCGGCCGCTGGGTCACGCCCGCCAGAAGCGCAGCGTGAACAGGACAAAGACGGCCATCAACTCCAGCCGCCCCACCAGCATCCCCGCAATCAGCAGAACCTTCGCCACCGCGTTCACCTCCTGATAGGTGCCGGTGGGCCCGATCTGGGGCCCAAGACCCGGGCCGATATTGGCCAGCGCCGCCAGCGCCCCCGACAGCGATGAGATGAAATCGAGCCCCGTCATCCCCAATGCCACGGCCAGCACCCCCCAGCGAAACGATGAACATCACGAAAAACGCCATGACCGAGGACACAACGTCTTCTCCCACAGGGCGTCCACCAAAGCGCGGCGCGAAAATTCCATGAGGCGAATGGATCTTCATCACCTGCGTGCGAATGGCCGAAAACAGGATCTGATAGCGGAACACCTTGATCGAGCAGGTCGTCGACCCCGCGCAGCCACCGACGAAGCCAATGAAGAAGATCACGACAATCGGGAAAGCGCCCCATCGCATGTAATCGCTGCTGGCATAGCCAGTGCCGGTCAGGATCGACACACCGTTGAACAAGGACTTTCGAAACCCTTCCTCGCCCGCCACATCCGTCGTCGCCCAAAGCCAGAAGGACAGTGCCAACACCACAGTAAGCGCGATGGCAAAGAAACTCCGGATCTGTGTGTCCAGCGCCAGCGGTGCCGCGCTCCCTGAGATCAACTGCACATACCGCACGAATGGCAGCGCCGCGAGCAGCATGAACAGCGCGGCCGTATACTCCACCCCGCGTGAAAACACCGCAAAAGAGCTGTCGTAATTGGCAAACCCGCCCGTCGCCACGGTCGTCATCGCGTGTACGATGGCGTCAAAGCCCTGCATCCCAAAGCCCAGATAGGCCAAACCGCAGCAGACCGTCAGCACCAGATACACCACAAAAATCCGGCTCGCGATCTCCCGCGCGCGGGGCAAGATTTTCGCATAGGTGTCAAAGCCCGACGTGCGAAAGATCTGCATGCCGCCGACCCGCATCTCGGGCAAAAAGACCATCGCAAAAACGATGATCCCGATGCCGCCGAACCATTGCAGCAGCCCGCGCCACAAAAGCACACCTTCAGGCAAAGCCTGAAGTCCAGTCAGGACAGTCGCTCCGGTGGTCGTCAAACCACTCGTCGCCTCAAAAAGCGCGTCCAGCCCACCGCTGATCCCGCCCAGCCAAAGCGGGATCGCGCCAAAGAACGGCAAAACGATCCAAACGCCTGTGGTCATCAAAAAGGTCTGTTGCAGGGTCGATCGCCCGCCCAGCCCGTTCTGGCAGGCAAGCGCCAGCAAGCCGCCCACCACAACGGAAAACGCTGCTGCTTCGAGGAATATCCAGCCCTGTGCGTTGCCATAGGCAAAATCGACAATCGCGGGCAGCAACATCGACGCCCCCAGCGCGGCAATCAGCAAGCCGATAACATATCCCACCGGGCGGAGATCAATCATGGGGCAAAGCGTTGCCGCGCATGGACCGCGCCGTCAAGCGCGATCCGCCTGTGACGCAGGATCAACCGGTGTGAAACAGGCCTTCGAAAAAGCGCGGATCGAAGGATGCGGCGTCAAACGTCGGCCCTTCGGTCAGCACGCTGACCGCGTCATGGCTGTGCAGGCTTTCCTGATGGCTGGCCGCCACGCGGAAGTCACCGATGCGCTGATCGGCTTGCAGGGCTTGCGCAAAAAGACGCGCCGCGTCTTCGACAAAGATCGGATTGGCGGCGTTCAACTCTGCGAAGGCCTGCTCGTCCTCACGCTTGACCATGACTTGCGTCTCGGTCGGCACCGCAGCGCGCGCTGCGTCAACAAGGTCCTCAACGCTCAGATCCAGTGCGCTTGGGTCCAAGGCGACCGACAAACGTGCGACTGACCGCTGCGAATGCGGCGTTGCCAACTGACCGCGCGTCGCACGGGCATGTTCGCTCAACTCAAGCGAACAGGGGCAGGTCGAGGAATAAACGTAATCAAGATGCACGATCCGCTGACGCACGCCGTCACGCTCGACCAGTTCAAGCGCCACATCGTAATACTGCCACCCTTTCAGGCCGGAGCGCAGCGAAGTCATCTCCACCGGATAGCTGAAGCGCAGCTGGATGCGCGCATCAAAGCTTTCCAGATCGGCTTTGTAGTCATCCAAAGCGGCTTCGATCACGTCAAAGCCAAAGGTCGCCTCAGCATGGGTATAGAACGACCGCATGATGCGGCTCATGTTGATGCCTTTCTTGTCAGCCTCAAGGCTGACCGACCCGGTGACCGAGGTTTCCAGCATCACAGGCGCGCCATCGCGCGTGGCATAGCGCAGCGGCAGACGGAAATTCGAAATACCGACATGCTGAATCCGGCGATGGGCACCCTCGATCAGGCTTTCGGGCCCGTTCTGCAAATCGGGCAGGCTGTCTTTATAGGCCGCATCGACCGTGAAATCGGCGGGATACTCCCGAGACAACACAGGATAGCTGCCAGATTGCCCGGGCAAAAGCCGCGCGATGGCGGGATCAAGCGTTGTGACTTCGTCGGATTCTGCTGCGGCGGCCCATGCGCGCAGCACGCGCAGGGCATCACGCGCTTCGTCGCGCGTAGGGTTCGACACGTTCAGCGGTGCGTGGATGTTCATGACGTCCTCCAGGTCGTTCGCGGGTCGCGGAGGGCACTAGATGGGACGTAGGCCCAGCTTTTCCAGTGGCGTCTGAAGGATTTATGAGATGGGCGCGCACAAGCCCCTGTGCAGCAAGGCTCAGTCGCCCGCCTTGATCCGCGCGAACTCCGCCACCATGGCGGCCCGATGCTCAGCCGAGAGCGGAAGCTGCGGCAGAACACGCCCTTGCAAAGGCGCAACACCCGCGTTGGTCAGCGTTTCCGCCGAGATTTCCGACATTCCGACTGTGTTGGAATGGGCCGCCCCCCGCGCAACGTAAGCCGCCGTCGTCTCAGGTGCCAAAAGCGCGTTGATGAAATCATAGGCCAGCGCCTCATCCCCCTGCCCGTCGCGGACATTGGCAAAACCGCACAGCCAGATCGTGCTGCCCTCAACCGGTGCCCGCTCAAACGCCAATGGCAAACCGTTCGCGCGAAGTTCGGCATAGGTGTCGCTCCACGCCCAGGCGACGGTGACCTCACCCGTGTAAAGCCAGTTGCCCAACTCCCCCGCCTGCCCCCAGAACCGGGCGCCGTTGTCGCGCACGGTGCGCAGGAACGCGGCGGCGGCGGCGAAATCATCCTCGGTCGCCAGCGTCCAGTCCGTGACACCGGTGGCCAAGTACCCAAGCGCAAACGCATCATTGACGTTATCGGGAATGGAAATCTTGCCCGCGAACGCAGGGTCTGCAAACACCGCCAGCGACGCGACCTGCGCGGCATCCGTCGTCTCGGTGTTATACACCACCGCCGTCGCACCCTGATTGACCGGCAGGAACGTCACCGTGTTCGGATCGGGATTGCCGTAAAACACCTGCTGCAGCGTCAGATCGGTCCACGCAGGCACAAGGGATGTATCCCAAGGCTCAATCAGGTCCGACGCGTTCCAAGCCCCGAGCGATCCAAGGCAGAGCTTCGTGACATCGGGCCGGAACCCGTCGCGCACGGCTGCAAGCGCGGCGTCCTCGCTGTCGAAATACCGATAGGACGGCAGTGTCGCGGTCGCCGCGACAAAACCCGCGTAATACTCTGGCACGTTGGCATCGGCACTCTGGCACGTTGGCATCGGCGAAATCGAACACCAGCAATCCGTCATCATGCGAGGTCGAGATCGTGATCCCGTCATCCTGCGCCTGCGCCATGCTCGCGATCAACGCGGCGGCGGTGAGTGTTGCGGCCCGCATCATCCGTAGAAATCCTGTGTGATCCAATAGCGCCCGCAGAACTCGCCCGCAGGTTCAATCGCGACCGCCGTGCTGACATAGCCCATGTCCTTGTGCAGGACGTTCTTGCGGTGGCCCGGCGAATTAATCCAAAGCTGCACGATCAGTTGCGCAAGGCTGGCATAGCTGTGCTCACCGATCGCCTGACCCTCATAGGTCTCGAATTTGCACGCCTTGGCATCGACGATCCGAAAGCTTTTCCCGTCCACACCAAAGCGGTGGACCATCCCGACATTCTCGGCCGCGGTCTTGAACTTCACGCCCGAGCCCTTGACCCGCTGCACCAGCGTCTCGCGCCCTTTGATCGTGTTTTTGTGGCCAAGCTGGGTCGTCTTGGCCATCCACTGAGAATGGCGGTACGCCTCTTTGTTCAGCCCCGTTCCACCCTTCGACAGCTTGCGCACCTTGTTCTGGCAACGGTGGAAACTCACTTCACCCAACACGGCCTTGTCGAAGGTATTCTGGTCGATGCGCTTGGTATCAATCACCTGCGCAGCCTTGCCCGATGCCTTGGGTCGGCTGCAAGCCTCGGCGCTTGTGGCCATCAGACCCAGCGCCACCACGCATGTCACAAAAACTTCATTCCCAATTCGCTTCCCTACGGATGCTTGGGATCAGTTGAGCGCAAACACCCCGGGCTTGGCAAGACCGCAGGTGTCGCGGTCAAATATAGCGCGTCACGAAGCGGCGCAGGATGTCTTCGGACACCGGGACGGAAACACCGTCCATCGTCGCCGCAAGCGCGTCCGCCTCTTCCACCGGGAAATACCCTTTGTGCTTGTAAACCTCTATGCGCAAACGGAAATTCTCGGGCCCGCTTTCGGGGTGGAACTGCGTGGCATAGACGTTTTGCCCGTATCGGATCATCTGCATCGGGCAGGTGTCCGAGGCCAAGAGGTGCACGCATCCCGGCGGCAGCGCCTGCACCGCCTCTTTGTGGCCCACCAACGCGTCAAAACGGTCAGGCAGACCTTCGAGCAGCGGGTCTTCCACACCCGTCTGGCGACATTCGACCGGTCCCACATCCTCGGAATAGTTGGCCTTTGACACTTCGCCGCCCAGATGGTGCGCGAGAATACCGATGCCATAGCAGCAGCCCAGATACGGGATATCCTGATCGGTGATCTGCGGCATGAGGCTTAGGATTTCCGCCTCGATCCGCGCCTCTGTCGGATCCTTGGTGGCGGGGTCGTCGCTGACGCAGCCCGGACCGCCACCAACGATCACACCGGCATAGGCGTTCAGGTCCAGATCCTCAGGCAGCTTTTCCTGATCCAGCCGGATGCGATGCACCCGATCCGGCGCGATCCCGCCCTTCTCCATGAAGGCGTGGAATTCGTCATCCGCCGCTTCGGTCTCGGGCCGCAGTTGCAGGATCAGGAATGGCTTCACGCGTTGGCCCCCAGCGCGTTTGAGATATCGTCGATCAGGTCGCGCCCATCTTCGAGCCCCACACTCACCCGCACAAGCCCCGGCGTGATGCCCAGCGCGGCGCGCTGTTCGTCGGTCAGGCGCTGATGCGTTGTGGTGGTGGGATGGGTCGCGATGGACTTCGCATCGCCCAAATTGTTTGAGATCGTGATGATTTTCAGCGCATTGAGGAACCGAAACGCCGCCTCTTGCCCGCCTTTCACGTCAAGCGACACAACCGTGCCGCCCTTTTCCATCTGGCGTTTGGCCAGATCATGCTGCGGATGGGACGGAAGATGGGGGAAGATCACCCGCTCAAGCCGCCCGTCACTGGCGAAATGCTCTGCAATCTCGGTCGCCGTTGTCGCCTGTGCCCGCACGCGCAGGTCCAGCGTCTCAAGCCCTTTGAGCATGATCCACGCCGTAAACGGGCTCATCGCCGCGCCGGTGTGTTTGAGATACGGCTCGACGGTCTTGCGAATGAATTCCCGGCTGCCAAGGATCACACCACCCAGCGCGCGCCCCTGCCCGTCGATGTGTTTGGTCGTGGAATAGACAACCACATCCGCCCCAAGCTCGACCGCGCGGGAATAGATGGGCGTCGAGAAAACATTGTCGACGATCACCAGCGCGCCGACGGCATGAGCAATCTCGGCGACACCCGCAATGTCGATCACCTCAAGCGCCGGGTTCGACAGGCTTTCAAAGAACACGGCCTTGGTGTCGGGCCGCACGGCGGCGCGCCATTGGTCAAGATCGGTGCCGTCCACAAAGGTCACGTCTACCCCAAAGCGGGTCAGCACGTCTTCGAGGATATAGATACACGAACCAAAGAGCGCGCGCGCCGACACCACGTGATCGCCCGCCTTGAGCATCGAGGTCAGCGCGCCATTGACCGCCGCCATCCCACTGGCCGTGGCAAAACCGTCTTCGGTGCCTTCCAGCGCGGCAATACGTTCCTCGAACATGCGCACGGTTGGGTTGCCGTAACGGGCATAAATGAACTCATCCTCGCCCGCCTGAATGAAGCGTGCCTCTGCCGCTTCCGCCGTGTCATAGACAAAACCTTGGGTGAGAAAGATCGCCTCGCTCACTTCGCCATACCCTGAGCGGCGAATGCCCTCATGCACCAGTTTCGTGCGTGGTTTCCAATCTCGTGTCATGGGAGGCCGCCTCCTTTCGCAACAAAAAGCCCCCACCGCCTGAGCGTCGGGGGGCTGCTGTCGCATCCCTGACCTCTTTAGCAGAATTTTTAACGTGGCCCGCAATCCGGTGAACAAATCGCCACGGGATATGGGCGTACTCCTGTTGCGTGTGGCGGTCAAGCACCGTCACGGAAGCGTAACACCGGGTTCATCTTGTTGTCGTATGGCTCGACTACGTGCTCGCCACAAGATGTTGTGGGATTGGCCAGATGCCTCTTCTTCGGATCAATGCAATCGACGGTGCCTTGCGCACCACTGGCACGCGCAGCGTGACCGCAGCGCTTGGCGCAGCACTTGCCGGGCTTCCGCCGGGTGCGCCGGTGATCGTGATGCTGCACGGGTATAAATACACCCCACTCAGTGCCGCGCATTCTCACCACAGGCGGCTCTTGTCGCTCAAGCCGACATCGGCGCGGGCACGGTTCATGTCCTGGCCCCGCCGCATGGGCTTTGGACAAGGCGACCCGACTGAAGGCTTGTGCATCGCCTTTGGCTGGCACGGGCGCGGGACGATCTGGCAGGCTTACCGTGAGGCCGGAGAGGTCGGAAAGCACCTCGCCCTTCTCCTGGGCATGATCCGCGCACGGTCCGCGGCCCCCTTGCACGTTCTGGCGCATTCGCTGGGGTGCCGTGTGGCGCTCGCCGCGGTGGAGGCGCTGCCCGCGCGCGGGGTTGACCGGATGATCCTGATGTCGGCGGCAGAATTCCGTAGCCGTGCCGACCTGTCCATGTCGCGGCCCGCGGGCCAAACCGCCGAGGTGATCAACGTCACAAGTCGTGAAAACGACCTTTTCGACGCCATGCTTGAGGGGCTGTTGCAGCCATTGTCATTGGGCGATCCGGCATTGAGCGAAGGCTTGGAAACACCACGCCCGAATTGGCTGGACCTCCAGATTGACGATACCGACACGCTCGCAGCGCTGGGGCGGTTGGGATTTGAGATCAAACGCCCCGACAAACGCGTGTGTCATTGGTCGGGCTATGTCCGCCCTGGAATGCTGGCGTTCCACAATGCGCTGCTTCGGCAACCCAAATGCACGCGCCTGTCCGAACTGCGCGCCGCATTGCCCGAGACCCACGCCCCCCGGTGGTCACGGCTTTTTGCGCGAAACGGGCGCGATCCGCTCTTGTCAGATGAGGTTTACGCGCCATTGTAACGCTCTGACACTCGCGAGCGGAGACGACCCAATGACCACCCCCATCGACCTCTATTACTGGCCCACGCCCAACGGCTGGAAAATTTCCATCGCACTGGAGGAGTTGGGGCTTCCCTACACCACGCATTGGATCGACATCCGCAAGGGCGATCAGTTCGATCCCGAGTTTCTGAAATTTGCACCCAACAACCGCATGCCCGCGATCATCGACCATGACGGGCCCGATGGCGCACCGGTCTCGATCTTTGAATCGGGCGCGATCCTTCAATATCTGGGCCGCAAGACCGGCCAGCTTTATGGAACCACCGAACGCGACCGCATCGCGGTTGAGGAATGGTTGATGTGGCAAATGGGCGGTGTCGCCCGATGGCCGGACAAAACCACCATTTCATCAAATACGCCCCGCAAATGGACCCACCGCAAGTGCTTCCCTATGCTCAGGACCGCTACCGGAATGAAACCGGGCGGCTCTACAAAGTGCTCGATACCCGGCTCAAGGATAACGAATTCGTCGCGGGTGATTTCTATTCACTGGCCGATATCGCAATCTGGCCATGGGCGCAGAACTGGCTTGGTCAAGAGCAGACGCTCGACGACAAACCCCACTTTGCCCGCTGGCTCGACGCGATAGCGGCCCGCCCTGCTGTCGTGAAGGGCAAGGCGCTTGGGGCCGAATTGCGCGACCGCAAGAAAAGCCGCGAAGAAGAGCTTGAGGCGCAAAAGGTGATGTTCGGCCAGAAAGGCTGATCCGCGCCAACGCCCTTTCTCAGACGACCAAAATCAGGGTCAGGCCTCCCAAGGGGTCTGGCCATTCTTCTTGGCAATCCTCGATTATCACCTTGAAGTTGATCGCTTTGCGGGCCTATGGGGACGCCGAGCCCTTTTTCGACCGCGATTTGGTATGATCTGATGCAGCTAGCGACCCACGCCCCCATCCCCGAACTCTATGTGTCCTACGACAGCGCCCAGAAGCTTAAGCGGGAGGCGGCGGACCTGCCATCTTGGGATCTCAGCCCGCGCCAAATCTGTGATCTGGAACTCTTGATGAATGGCGGGTTCTCCCCGCTCAAGGGATTTCTCGGACAGGCGGATTACGACAGCGTCGTCGACACGATGCGGCTGGCGGATGGCACGCTGTGGCCAATGCCCATCACGCTCGATGTGTCAGACACCTTTGCCGATGGCGTCGCGCCCGGGCAGGACATCGCCCTGCGCGACCGTGAGGGCGTGATCCTTGCCATCTTGTCCGTCACCGACAAATGGTCGCCGGACAAGTCACGCGAGGCCGCAGCGGTGTTTGGTGCAGATGACGATGCCCATCCGGCGGTGAA
>Ga0064014_10317_pt1 | contig 10337 bp, 12 predicted proteins | sample CrowatWCoCulture_2_FD_61584 | JGI IMG/M metagenome (GOLD analysis project Ga0064014, IMG submission 61584) | Marine cyanobacteria communities from the University of California, Santa Cruz, USA, analyzing cyanobacterial DNA methylation -... | ecosystem: Host-associated > Microbial > Bacteria >... | reverse complement strand
TCAGCACCCGTTCTCCGCGACGGCTTCACCGACCGTATCGAAGACAGGACGGTTTAGAACTGTCGAGCCACCTTTGCCCGGCGTTACACCTGCCACAACATTGGTTCCGTACTCGATCATTTCCTCGGCATGGAATTGGCCAATACGGCCAGAGAGCCCTTGAACGACAACCCGGGTGGTTTCATCGATGACGATTGCCATTGGTCTCTCCTTATTCCGCTGCGATTGACTGGGGTTGTGCGGTAACAGCGGCGGCGGCTGCGTCGGCCAAAGAGTCCGCGCTGATGATCGGGAGACCGCTTTCCTTGATTAGTTTGCGCCCCACTTCGACATTTGTCCCGGACAGGCGTACAACGACCGGGATGTCGATCCCGACTTCCTTGTAGGCCTGGATCACCCCGTTCGCGATCCAGTCGCAACGGTTTATACCAGCAAAGATGTTCACAAGGATCACGCTGATATTGGGGTCCGACAAGACCGTGCGGAATGCCTGACATACCCGTTCCGGGCTCGCGCCACCTCCGATATCCAGGAAGTTCGCTGGCTCGCCTCCAGCAAGTTGGATCATATCCATGGATGCCATCGCCAAACCGGCACCGTTGATGATGCATCCGATGTCACCATCAAGACCGACATAGGCCAGTCCATGATCGGCAGCGTAGCTTTCACGTGGGTCCTCTTGCCCTGGATCACGTAGCGCGCCCACTTGCGGCCGTCGAAAAAGTGCGTTCCTGTCGAACGACATCTTGGCATCAAGTGCGACAAGTGATCCGTCGCGGCAGACAACCAGTGGGTTGATCTCGACCATCATGGCGTCGAGATCGCGATAGGCGCGGTAGCAGGCCCTAAGCACGGTTATCATTTGACCAATCTGGCTGCCTTTCAGGCCCAGCCTAAAGGCGAGCTCGCGCGCCTGATACTCTGCCAGGCCGACGGCCGGATCGATGATCATCCGGATGAGGCGATCGGGATCTTCTTCGGCAAGGTCCTCAATTTCCATGCCACCATGGCCGGAAGCAACGATCATGATGCGCTGAGACGTTCGATCAAGTACAAACCCAAGGTAGAGTTCACGATCGATCGGAGTGGCCTCTTCGATCCAAAGCCTATCGATGCGCTTTCCATTCGCGTCAGTCTGTTTGGTGACCAAAGATGTGCCAAGAAGCCCTTTAGCAAATTCACGCACATCGTCTGGTGTCTCGCACAACTTGACGCCGCCCGCTTCGCCGCGTCCGCCGGAGTGTACTTGTGCCTTGACGACGCATCGCTGGTCTCCAAGGTCGCGCGCTCGGAACGCTGCTTGTTCTGGCGTGAAAGCTATGCCGCCTCGCGGTACTGGGACCCCAAATTCTGCGAGTATCTCCTTGGCCTGGTATTCATGAATATCCATCAGGTCTTCTCCTGTTTGCGGTCTTATTCAGCGGCAATCGTCTTCTCAGAGATTGCCTTGGCCGCATCGATGAGGTTGCGTGCCATCTTTTCGCTGGCGGCATCGATCATCTTGCCATCCAGGCTGGCCGCGCCTTTGCCTTCTGCTTCTGCGGTTCGAAGTTCCTCGACAATGCGTTCGGCTTTCTCAACCTCGGCAGGTGGCGGACTGAACACATCGTTCGCCATTTCGATCTGGCTCGGATGGATGGCCCACTTACCTTCGCACCCCAATGCCGCAGCTCGACGTGCGCCAGCGATGTAGCCGTCAGGATCGCCAAAATCTCCAAACGGGCCGTCAATGGCGCGAAGCCCGAAAGCACGGCACGCAATGACCATGCGCGTGATCGACGCGTGCCATTGATCGCCTGGGTAGTCCGGGTTTAGACCACCGATGTTAACAGTACGCGCGCGCATGCTGGCTGCATAATCGGCAACCCCAAAATGCAGTGCTTCCAAACGGCCTCCGAACTGGGCAATGGCTTCGACATTGGCCATGCCAAGCGCTGTCTCGATCAATGCCTCGATCCCGACCCGAGTTGTCAGCCCTTGTGCCTGTTCTGCCTGATTGATCATCGCTTCGACCATGTACAGGTCGGCGGGAACGCCGACCTTTGGAACCAGAAGCGTGTGCACGCGGTCGCCTGCTTGCTCCATGATGTCGACAACGTCGCGATACATATATTGCGTGTCGAGCCCGTTGATCCGTACCGACACCGTTTTCCCCAGAGCCGCCCAATCCATATCGTTCAAGGCTTGAATCGCGTTCTTGCGGGCTTGCAGTTTCTCGGGCGGCGCAACGGCGTCCTCTAAATCGAGAAAAACAAAGTCTGCCGCGCTTTGCGCCGCTTTGTCGATCATCGCTGTGTTGGACGCCGGAACCGCGAGTTCGGAACGCTGAAGGCGCTGCTGGCGCAAGGGATGCAGGGTATGGGACATAGAGTTATCCGATCTAGAATTTAGAAGCTTTTTGGAACTGGATGCTTATTCGGCTGCAATGTGCAGGCCAGGTCGCGCATGGTCTTCGGTTGCATACCAGACTTGTGCGGCACCAACGCCTGAGCCGAGTTGTAACGGCATACCGGCGCGATAGAGCGACATTTCTACGATGCTAAGCGCTGTGAGGCACATCCCTTCGTTCAGGTCACCCAGATGCCCGATGCGAAACACCTTCCCAGCCAAGGGACCAAGCCCACTTCCAAAGGATGTGTTAAAGTCTTCGTACGCAATACGGAGCACATCGCGCGCGTCGATATCCTGCGGCACTCTGACTGCAGAGACTGTGTTAGAATACAGTGTATGGTGCTCTGCAACCAATGACAGACCCCAGGCCGATATCGCGCGACGGACCCCTTCAGCAAGTCTGTGATGACGCTCAATGACGTTTTCGAGGCCCTCTTCGGCAATCAGATCGAGAGATGTGCGCAACCCATGGAACAACTGTGTCGGAGGTGTGTAGGGAAAGTACCCGTCGGCATTCATCTTCCGCATGTCTTCGAATTCGAAGTAGGCGCGGCGCATCGTAGATGTCTTGGCTGCTTCCAGCGCCTTTTGACTGGCGCCCAGAATGCCCAAACCGGCAGGAAGCATCAGGCCTTTTTGGCTTCCGGTTACGATGAGATCGACCTCCCAAGTATCCATTTGGAACTCCAAGGATCCGATCGAAGACACGCCATCCACAAACAAAAGGGCGTCATGAAAGTTCTCATCCAACGCTTTGCGTACGGCCGAAACATTGGAAGTGACTCCTGTTGCAGTTTCATTGTGGGTAACAAAGACCGCCTTGATTTTATCATCTTTGTCGCGCCCAAGAACACGAGAGAACTCTTTCACGGGCATCCCAGCGCCCCAAGGAACGTCAACGACTTCCACGTCCAGACCCAGCCGCTGAGCCATCTCCACCCACAAGGTTGAGAACTGACCATTTCGCGCCATGAGCACTTTGTCGCCGGGGTTCAACGTGTTCGTGATAGCTGCTTCCCAGCATCCGGTGCCGGATCCGGGGAAAAGCATGACCTCGCCGGTCGTAGTCTGAAGGATCGACTTCATGCCTTCGAAAAGACCAAGTGTCAGGTCGCCGAAGTCCGACGCACGCATATCTTGCATCGGAACATTCATTGCCTGACGTACCGGCTCTGGCACGTTCGTTGGTCCAGGAATGAATAGATGTTTATGCCCGTTGCGCATGGTGATTCCTCCTCGGTTTCACGATTATTACGCCCGCCAACCCAAATGCTGCAAAAGCAACCGGGTTCTGCTGTGAATGCGAAATTTCACAAGATGAAAATTTGTGAAATTGTGAATTCTGTGTTAGTGAAGGTTATGAAGACTTTCATCGGCCCACGGCTCCGCCGCCTTCGAAGCGATGCAAAACAAACGCAAGCCGAGATGGCGAAGGTCCTTGGGATCAGCACGTCATACGTGAACATGTTGGAGAAAAACGAACGCAGTGTGTCGGTGCCCGTGCTGTTGCGCCTATTTGAGTCCTATGGCGTCGATTGGCGAGACATCGCGGATGAGGATGACGGCGCGACCTTGGCAGATGTTCGCACGGTTTTTCAGGACCCTTTGTTCGACGCTCATCGTCCCGACCTTCCGCAATTGCGGGCCCTCATATCCCACTGTCCGGATATTGCCCGCAGCCTGTTGCAGCTGCATCGATCGTACTTGGCAACCAGTGATCAGTTGCTGGGCTTGGCGAACGCAAGCGAGTCGGATTTGGGTATTCTTCGCGCATCCCCTGAGGCTGTGGTGCATGACTTTTTTCGCAACAACAAGAATCACTTTCCCGAGCTGGAGCATGCCGCCTCCGAATTCTGGCGTGGCGAGAAGATGCACACGGACGATGTTTATGCGGCGTTGAAAATTCGCTTGTCCGAGAAGCTTGGGATCCGCACAGAGCTTGTGCCTGTTGCTGACATGCCAAATGCACTGCGCGAATATGATGAAGACGACAAGACGCTGCGTATCTCCGAAGGTCTTGATCACCCCAATCGAACTTTTCAACTGGTCCACGTCATTGCGTTGATTGAACACAGCGGCCTTATCGACACCGTGCTTAGCCGGCTCGATGTGGATGAAGAAGCGGGATTGAACAGATGCCGGGTGGAGTTGGCGAACTACTTCGCAGCGGCTGTTTTGATGCCGTACGAGGTGTTTCTCGAAGAGGCTTTGGCTTGCAAGTATGACTTTGCGCATTTGGCGCTGCGCTTTGGTGTGAGCTTCGAGCAAGCTTGCCACCGCGCAACCACGCTCCAACGCGAGACTGCCAGAGGTGTTCCCTTTTTCTTCCTGCGGATCGATAAAGCCGGCAACGTCACCAAACGGTTCAATTCAACCGGCTTTCACCTTGCCGAATATGGCGGCGCCTGCCCCCGGCTTGATGTCCATACATCCTTTCGGTCTCCCGGTGGGGTTATTCCACAATTTGTAGAAATGCCCGACGGCAAACGCTTCTTTGTGTTTGCACGCACCGTAAATCGGCCGAGGTTGACCCGGCATACGCAAGACAAACGCCTGGCAATCGCGATGGGGTGCAGCTTGGAACATCTTGATTCCATTGGTTACGCAGAAGAGTTCAGGCTCAGCTCTCCGAAAGCGACTGAGATTGGCATCAACTGCCGCATCTGTCCAAGAGGAAATTGCGATCAAAGGGCCCACAACGCCATGATCCTGAACGAACCCGTCGATGTGCGTAGAAGAGGGCCGACACGCTACGCGACTTAACGTTTGGGCAGGCAGGGGCGGAACATGGATTTAAGTCGGTTTTCGAGCAACGAGATCAATGAGCGCAGAGTGACCTGTCCCTTGCTGTATGTCTGCCTCATAGGCGTCGAGGTGCTGAATCCCCCAATTGCCGAACGCGTTTTCCAAAAGTTCTACCGTGTACAAGTTCTCGGCGGTTGAAGGTCCGTCGGTCCCATATTCAATCTGCTTAGGTGTGTAGCCATGCAGGAGCATCAGCCCGCCGGACCGGGTCGCCGACGGCAAGATTTAAAAATCCTGCTGTTAAACCAAGATTACATTGAATTTGAGACGTATTTGTTCCGCTGTTTGGTTGTCGCAGGTTCTGCAACAGAGCAGTCCCCTGAAAGTAGTCCACCAACTGGGATAGTCTTATTACACAAATTGGAGAATAAGCGATGACTTGAAAACCACTGCTATCTGAGAAGTTGCCAACACAATTGCTGGCGTGGATTGGGCATGACCTAAGGCAAATTCTGCGCCTCGAATCCACCTCTACATCAATGCGGGTTTGGCTTTCGACCGCTCGATAGTCTCAAGTGTCAGAATGTCACTTGCAGGCAGTTGAGATATCTTCACGTGCTCTTGTTCCGGGATCATTCCACGTAATTGTAGATCAATGAACCGCAAACAACATACGCGCAGAAATGAAGTGAAGTTTCCCAAGTCGTGACCAGCATCAATGCTTTCGTTGTAGAGTCGATGCAGTAGCTGAGGGACGGTCAAATCATCCCGTTGCCCAATTGTTTCGAGCGTGCGCCAGAACATCTCTTCGAGCCGCACGCTTGTGACCATCCCATCCATGCGAAAGGATCGGGTGTGAGACGTCCAAAGCGCCGGATCTGCATCTATGAATAATTGACACATCTGAACGTCTCCTTCTGTCAGATCAGCGACCGACGCGTTCCTTCACGTCCGCCGCGAAGCCTTCATACGTGCGCAGAGCGGTCACATCGACTTGTACATGTTGTCCCATCTTCTGCATGATTGGCAAATCAAGCAAGATTTGGTCCAGTACTTCGACGCTCTCAACATTCACGATAACGATCACGCGACGCTCGCCAACCGCTTTCCAAAGGTCTACGACTATACCCGCGTCCTTTGCCCCTAATGCGGCGCCAGCCTCTTCTGCCCAGATTGCGAACAGATCGTTTTGCGTCATTTCCGCCGAATACTCGACGTGGAAGTCTAGATGGAACAACATGGATGTCTCCCCCTTAGTCGTTTGTGCGGCCAGGATTGAAGGCCAGTTTAGGTTAATGATAATTCCGCCCGCGATAGCGCCGCCTTTGATGAAGTTCCGGCGTGACGGGTTGAAATGATTATTTTGGTAGCGAGCATTCATGCGAAGCGCCCACCCTTTTCGATGACCTCGATTTGGTAGCCGTCAGGGTCTGCGATAAAGAAGAACTTCGCCACGCGCTGTCCGTCTGGGCGGAAATCTACGATGTCGCCGGGTTCGGAATTGGCCCTTGTGGCCGTAGCATGCGCCGCTTCTAGATCGTCCACGACGACCGCAAGATGGCCATAACCGTCTCCCAGATCATATGGCGTTTTGCGACCCTTGTTGATGGTAAGCTCAAGCTCAAAGCTGGACGTCGGCAGGGCCATGTAGACGAGTGTGAAGCTGTCAAAGTCCAACCGGTCGACGACCTCCAATCCGAATGTGTCTCGGTAGAATTGCACCGAAACTTCTTCGTCCAGAACCCTGATCATGCTGTGTACGAGTTTTGTCATAATTTCCGTCCTCGACACGTGATTATCAGAGTTCAGGGAGAGGGTGGTATTATGCTGCTACTACATGCGCTTTTTGTTGGAATTGGTTTTCAGCAGGTCATGTCAGAGAAACTCGGTTGAGCCGTGCTGTACTCCGACCTTGCCTCGGTGAATTAAAAAAGTGCGACCCTTTCAAGTACTTCAAGACAAGCCCTGAGATCATCCATCTGGCGGTGATGCTCTACATTCGGTTTCCCCTCTCGCTCCGGAATGTCGAAGACCTGCTGCATGAGCTTGGGATCGATGTGAGCCACGAGACGGTTCGATACTGGCGGAACTAATTTGTTCCCATGTTCGCTTCAGAAATACGGAAAAAGCGCGTTCAGCAGATGCGCGCTTACTTAACGTGGAAGTGGCACGTAGGCGAGGTTCTCGTGAAAACAAACGGCGAGAGACACTACCTCTGGCGGGCCGTCGATCACGAGGGCGAGGTTTTGGAAAATTTTGTAACCAAGCGCCCAGGGATCTCAATAAACGCGATCTGGAATGTTTATGACGATCTGGCGTCCGGGCGTCTGATCCGGGTTTTGCCGGACGTCGCGTTGGCCGATGATCTGGCGCTTTGGATGATTTATCCGCGGGCCAATGTCATGTCAGCGAAAGTGCGTGTTTTCATGGATTTCCTGACCGAGGAAATTGGCCGCAACCCGCCATGGGCAGGCGTTACGACGTAATCACGTATACGCCGGGCATATCCGCGATGGCATCGATGTCTTCCTCATACGCTTCGGTTGCAATCTCGGTATCGCGATCGGTCCAACCGGGGATCTCAATCGTTTCCTCCACGCGCCCGGGGACGACGTATTGATCGAGGTATTCAGCGACGATATGGCGCCGCTCGGCCTCGCTTTGCGGTGGTGACGCTTCAAACTGCGCTCGCATTTTGCGCATACCCTCGCGGTGCATGATCGTGGCGAGGATATCGTTGTCGACATCGAGATCGGTATAGGGGTCGTGCCCAGAAACCTCTTTTATGACCTCAGCCCAGGTCAAAGGCGTATCCTCTTGGCACCAGACGGTAATCTGAGTTTCAGGATTATAGCGACGGACGTCTTGCACAAAATGCGACCAGCGCATTGCATGGAGCGATTGTGTGGTGAACGTGTCCTCCCAATTCAGACCGTTGCTGGCATAAACAGAATACATCTCGGACAGGAAGCTGACCGGATTCTTAAGCGAGATCGCGAATTCCACTTCGTCATAGGGAAACAAGTTGCGAAGCCATTCGCTTTTAAAGGCACGGGCGTAAAAACGCCGCTCTTCCAAGGCTTTGAGGGGCAGGCATATGAAGCTCTCATTGGAAAAAATGATCCTCTCTGCATCGTCGATATCAAGAGACGCCCCCAAAATCGTCTCACGTGTATCTGCATCGCCCAACTGGCCGCGCAGCGTGTTGGCCGCCTGACCAATCAGTTCCTTATACCGCGACGGACCGGGCACGGCGATCTGCTGCGCTTGCAGAATATCGCGGTGATTAAGCAGCGAGCGCACCAGTTCCCGGCTGCCGAGCGGTGAACGCCGATATGAAAGACGATTTCCATAAGGGACTGTTATGCCCGCTATCTTGATTTTGGGTAACCTGAAATCCGCACGCGCGCATTTTCTGTCGAGTCAGGTGGGCTGAGGTGCCGTCTAGGTCGTTTTCCGTTCGACGATCACCGATCCAACAGAATAGCCCGCCCCAAAGGAACAAATCAGACCCAAATCGCCATCTGTCATGTCGTCAGAGTATTTGGAGAACGCGATGATGGAGCCCGCAGAAGATGTGTTGGCGTAATCCTGAAGGATATTCGGCTGCTCTTCTGGTGCCGGCGTGCGCCCCATGACCTTTTTTCCGATGTAATCGTTCATCGTCTTATTCGCCTGATGAAGCCACAGGCGGCGCAGATCACTTGATGCAACACCGTCGTCTTTCATATGCGACGCAATATGCTCCGAGACGAGGGGCAGGACCTCTTTGAACACCTTGCGACCGTTCTGCATGAACTGCATGTCGCGCCGGTCTTCCATCTGGCCCTCGCGCGTCCGCCGCAAAAAGCCGTTATTGTTACGGATGTTGTTGGAAAACTGTGTCGCGCATCGCGTCGAGCGGATCAGGAAATGCGCGGCCTTGGCAAGATCGGCGCGCTCAATCAGGACGGCTGTGCAAACATCACCAAAGATGAAATGGCAGTCGCGGTCGCGCCATTCGAGATGAGCCGAGCAGATCTCGGGGTTCACAACAAGCGCGCGCTGAACAGAGCCGGACCTGATCATGTCTGCCGCAGCCTGTATCCCGAACGTGGCCGAAGAGCAGGCAACGTTCATGTCAAAGGCGAACCCGCCTGTGCCCAGAAGGTCCTGAATCTCTACGGCAATTGCCGGGTAGGCGCGTTCGTGATTGGACGCGGCGCAAATCACCAGGTCGACTTCGGCCGCCGAGACGCCAGCCATGTCCAACGCTTTCTGGCACGCATCCAGAGCCATTTCGGCCATCTGGCCCGGCTCTTCGTCGCTGCGCGCCCGAAGCCAAGGATGCATAACGTCTGGATCTAGCACCCCGGTCTTGCTGAGCACATAGCGCTGTTCGATGCCCGACGCTGCGACGATGAACTCCGTCGACGAGTGCGCCTTGGCTTCAACCTCCCCTGTGGCAATCGCGTCTGCATGCGCTTCATTCCAGCGATCAGCGTAGGCATTGAAGGCAGCGACCAATTCATCATTGGTGATGACTTGCGACGGGGTGAACACCCCATGTCCGGTGATAGCAGGTTGGATCATACGTCTCTCTCATACGGGTCTGATCAGTAGCCCGCGAATGCAGCCCTGCGTCAAGAGCGGGACCTGCACCACAATGCAAAGCATCTAACGATCGCACTAGCGCGTCCAACGATAACGTAACGTCAGGACGCCAAAGCGCTGGGCAAAAAGGCGTCATTTCAGGGGGTGACAAGCGAAACGCGACAAGTTATGCGATGCCGACGGACGCCAATGCGTCCATGCCCCTATAGCTCAGCTGGTAGAGCAACTGATTTGTAATCAGTAGGTCCGCGGTTCGAGTCCGTGTGGGGGCACCACTTAAACACCAGCCAAACACCAGTGAAATAAGATTATTCCTCAATTACTTGAGGTGCTTACGTGTTTCTTGGTTGGGTTTGATATGGGTTAGAACGTAACGTGAACCTTGTAACGAAGCGGCCATTACAAGGATATCACAATGCCACATATCAAGTTCACAGATACGACTCTCAGGACGTTGTCGGCGGATAAGACGACGTGGTTCACAGACCCGAATGTCAAAGGATTGCGACTCTGCGTCACCAAAGGCGGGGTCAAGACATGGTACGTGACGAAATGGGACCCGACGTCAGAAAAGACGCGCTCGGTCAAACTCGCCCAATGGGACCCAA
>Ga0064014_10316_pt1 | contig 10340 bp, 11 predicted proteins | sample CrowatWCoCulture_2_FD_61584 | JGI IMG/M metagenome (GOLD analysis project Ga0064014, IMG submission 61584) | Marine cyanobacteria communities from the University of California, Santa Cruz, USA, analyzing cyanobacterial DNA methylation -... | ecosystem: Host-associated > Microbial > Bacteria >... | reverse complement strand
GCCGATGTCCCTTGAGTTGGTAGCCCAGTTTTTTGGCAATGCGATCTTGTAGCGCTTCAATCTCTTTATCGACAAATTCGATCACTTTGCCCGATTGCAAATCGATCAGGTGATCGTGGTGGTCGCGCTCGGCGTCTTCATATCGCGCGCGGCATCCATGAACTCGTGCTTTTCAAGAATGCCGGTCTCTTCGAAGAGTTTGACGGTGCGATACACCGTCGCCAGCGAGATATTCGGGTCGGCGGCGCTGGCGCGGGCATAAAGCTCTTCCACATCTGGATGATCGGTGGCGTCTTCCAGCACAGTTGCAATGACGCGCCTTTGTTCGGTCATGCGCAATCCGCGCGCTTCGCAACGTTCTATTATGGTCTCAGACATGGCTTTAGCCTTAGGAGGTCGCGGGGTGGATGAAAAGGTCAGAGGTGTCAGATGCCCGTCCATGACGCGAACGGCCTGACCCGAAATCGTGACAGAGGCACGGTCAGCGCGCACGCCGATGCGGCTGGGTCGGCCCATTTGCGCGCCTTGAAGAATGGACAAATCCGCCGTGCCTTCGAGCGCGGCAAGATACGCGCCCAAGGCGGCCGCGGCACTGCCGGTGGCAGGGTCTTCCGGTATGCCACCCAGTTTTCCGAACATTCGGGCATGGGTGTCACGGCCATCCGTGTGTAGGCATAGATTGAACAATCGAGACTTTCTGGATGCGCCTGCAAAATCGCCTCCATCACCTGATCTCGCGGCTTTGCCTGATCAAGCGTGTCGCGATCACCAAGCTCGACAAGCACGAACGGATTTCCGACCGAAGCAATCTGCGGGGCGTGACGGTCCGTCCGGATGGCGTTAGCGGGCAAAGACAGACACTCCGCAACCAGGGCGATGTCAGGCATACTGAGCTGCTTAAGCGGCGCCGAATTCGAGAACGACACGCCGTCCGCGTCGATCGCGCAGGACAGGGGGCCGATGCCGAGTTCCAGAATGAGTCTGTCCCCGTAACCCAGATCAGAAAGAGCCTTAGCGGTGCCGATTGTCGGATGGCCCGCAAAGACCATTTCCCGGCCCGGGCAAAAGATCCTTACAAGGGCTGTATTCGCGGGGTCCTGAGGCGGATAAACATATGTCACCTCAGAGAAATTGAACTCCCGGCAGAGCGGCATCAACTGTTCTTCGGACAGCGCGGTCGCGTCCGGAAATATCGCCAGTTGGTTTCCGGTGAAGGGCGTGTCCGTAAAGACGTCATAAACGAGGTAGCGCGTCATGCGACCGGTGAGGCTTTGGCCAACCCCTGAACTTTCGCCTTTGCTGCCCCGCTATCAATGCTTTCGGCCGCACGTGCAGCGCCGTCTTTGAGGTCTGCGGCGATGTCTGCGATGACCAAAGCAGCGGCGGCGTTCAAAAGCACCGCGTCACGGTAGGCCGAGGGAGCACCATCCAGCAGGTCCCGAAATGCCACGCCATTTTCTTCAGGTGTCCCGCCAAGAATGTCTTTGAGCGGGTGAACGGGCAGTCCGGCCTCTTCCGGATGCACTGTACGACCCGTAATCTTGCCGTCTTTCAGTTCTGCTACCTCGGTCGTACCAGTAATGGTCAACTCGTCCGTTCCATCCGAGCCATGGACCAGCCACGCGGCCTCTGTGCCAAGATCCATGAGCGTTTCGGCCATCGGGAAGATCAGATCGGGCGCAAACGCACCGGTCAATTGACGCTTAACGCCGGCCGGGTTCGTCAGGGGGCCAAGGATGTTGAAGATTGTCTTTGTCCCCAACTCTTGCCGGACGGGCATCACATGTTTGATGGCAGGATGGTGCATGGGCGCCATCATGAACCCGATACCAACATCATTAAGCGCCCGCTCAACCACCTCTGAGCCGACCATGACCTCAATACCCATCTGAGTCAGGACGTCGGCGGCCCCAGATTTTGAGGAGAGATTCCTGTTGCGTGTTTGGCAACAGGAACTCCCGCACCCGCCACGACAAAGGCCGTTGCGGTCGAAATGTTAAGCGTGCCCATCCCGTCACCGCCAGTGCCTACGATGTCCATCGCGCCCTCGGGCGCCGTCACAGACGAGCATTTGGCGCGCATGACAGAAGCGGCAGCGGCGTATTCCGCTACGCTTTCGCCCCGCGCGCGCAACGCCATGAGTAATCCGCCCATTTGGGCGGGGGTCGCAGCGCCTTCGAACATCAACTCGAACGCTTGTTCGGCCTGCGTGCGAGACAACGGCCCCTCGGAGGCCGCAAAGATCAGCGGCTTCATCGCGTCGCTCATGCGGGTACTTTCACGGTGGATAGGAAATTCGACAGCATTTTGTGCCCATGGTCCGATGCGATGCTTTCTGGGTGGAATTGAACCCCTTCGATCGGCTTTGTTCGATGTCGCAGACCCATGATGGTCCCGTCGCTCAGCTCTGCTGTAACCTCAAGCGCATCCGGCAGGGTTGCGCGATCGACGACTAGCGAGTGATACCGCGTCGCAGCGAGAGGTGAGGGAAGACCGGCGAAAACGCCTTGGCCGGTGTGTTGAATGGTGCCGACCTTGCCATGCACGATTTCATCCGCCCTCTGTACGGTGCCGCCAAAGGCCTCGCCAATGGTTTGGTGGCCCAGACACACGCCCAACAGGGGAATCTCGGTCTCGGCAGCGGCCGACGTCAGTGCCAGACAAATACCGGCACGCGCCGGGTCGCAGGGGCCCGGCGACAGAACGATTGCGTCCGGGCGCATGCCCATCGCCTCTTGTACATTCAACGCGTCATTGCGCCGGACAACCACGTCTGCGCCAAGCTCGCCCAGATAGTGGACAAGGTTGTAGGTAAAGCTGTCGTAGTTATCGATCAGCAAGATCATGCGCGCCTCTCCTACATGGCTCCAAAAGAAAGGGCTGGCCCGGGTCAGCCGTCGCGGTATACTTGCGCAGAGGTGCCATGGGAATTCAAGGCATCCAGAGGCAAAAGAAAAACGAGCGGAGAAAAGCCGTGGGACGCGGGTTACTCTCGGGAATTATCTGGGGCGCAATCGTCGGCGCGTTTATTGTCGTGCTTGCATCACAAATGGCGGTCCAACAGGATTTGACGTTGCCCCGGCCCAATGCCACGCCGGTCGAAGTACCCGTGGGAACAGAATTCAATCAGGCGCGACCTGAACGCGATCCGGTCGTGCCCGGCACGGACGAAACCCCCACGGGAGACGAAGTCGCGGACCGTGCGCTGTCGCCTGCCACTCAAGTGGATACTCCGCCAGAAGCTGAGACTGAGTTGGGGTTGGCCCCGGTTGAACCCGCTGAGACACCGGAAGCTGGAAACGCGCCGGAGGCGACCCAAGCCCCCGAAGTCGTAGTGGTTGAGGATGCGGCAGTCCCAAGTCAGACCGAGGCCGAGGCCCCGCAACTTCCCGGCACCGATACACCCGTGGCCAATCAAGGCACTGCGCCCGCGGCACCCGCTCCAAGCGCCCCGGAGATCGCTGGAAATGTGACAGATGCGGGAACGAGCCCGGAAATTGCCAGTGGCGATGTGGGCACCAGTCCTGAACGGGTCGCGCCTGGTGGTTTGGCCTCTCTCGCACCAGAGGTTGCGCCCGAAGCGCCCGTGGCTTTGCCGAGCCCAGATACCGACACTGCGAGCGCGCCTACTGACACGCCTGCAGCGCAGCCAATTGGCGTGCCGGTGCCTCCGGCAGAGGATCTCGCTCCGAGCGTGCGGACGAATGAATTGCCGCAAATCGGGGGCGCGCCCACCGTAGAAGACGACGGCGCGGTAGAGGTTGCCGATACATCGGAAGAAGCAATTGAGCCAATTGCAACGCCCGGCGAAGGCGCGCTTCGTGCATTCCGTCGGGGGTTTGAAAACCCTGGTGATCAGCCGCTTCTGTCAGTGATTCTGGTCCATGACGAGACCACGGATCTGCAGACGCTCAACGGTTTGCCGTTTCCGGTAAGTATTGCTGTGGACGTTGCGCGGCCCAATGCCGCCGAGATTGCCGCGCAAGTGCGCGCCGATGGCGGCGAGGTTCTGATGATCCCAGCCCTTCCAGACGGCGGGACACCATCGGATATTGAAGTCGCGTTGCAGTCAAACATTGCGCTGATCCCCGAAGCGATCGCGCTGATGGATTTGCCTGGTGCGAGCTTTCAGGGGAACCGGGCGGCGGTCCAGCAAATCGTCGAAGCGGTCACCGCAAGCGGCCACGCGCTCGTCACGTTTCCCCGTGGTCTAAATACGGCCCAGAAACTCGCAGAGCGCGATGGTGTGCCCACAGGATTGATCTTTCGGGATCTTGAAGGGGCAGGGCAGACGAATGCAGATATGCGTCGGACCCTCGATCAAGCCGCATTTCGTGCCCGTCAACAGTCAAGCGTGATTCTTGTCGGGCGTGCCACGCCCGACACCGTTGCAGCCTTGACCGAATGGGCGCTTGGGAACCGCGCCGCAACAGTGGCAATTGCCCCCGTCAGCGCGGCTATTCTGATCAACGATACTGCGGGTTGATCAGGCGTTTCCGCGTGCGTCACCGAACTGACCTGCGTCAGCTGCGGCGCGGCGGATCGCCCGGGCCTTGTTGACGGTTTCGTCAAATTCGGCTTCGGCGTCGCTGTCATAGACGACGCCGCCGCCCGCCTGAATGTATAGTGTCTCATCTTTGAGTACGGCGGTACGAAGCGCGATGCACATGTCCATGTCACCGTTTGAGGCAAAATAGCCAACTCCACCGCCGTAAACGCCGCGTTTTTCGGGTTCCAGCTCGTCGATGATTTCCATCGCGCGGACCTTTGGCGCGCCCGACACCGTGCCTGCGGGAAGACCCGCGAGAAGCGCGGATAGGGCATCATGATCGTCAGACAAACTCGCCGACGACGTTCGATACGATGTGCATCACGTGGCTATAGCGTTCGATGATGAATTCTTCGGTCGGTCGCACGGTGCCGATCTTTGCGACGCGCCCCACATCGTTGCGCCCCAGATCGAGCAGCATCAGATGCTCTGCGCACTCTTTTTCATCGGCCAGCAGATCTGCCTCAAGCGCACGATCATCCTCGGGCGTTTCTCCGCGGGGTCGGGTGCCAGCAATCGGTCGGATCGTCACCTCACGCCCAAAGACACGGACAAGGATTTCAGGACTGGCGCCAATGATCTGGAAGCCACCCAGATTGAAATAGAACATGAACGGCGAGGGGTTGGTGCGCCGCAGGCTGCGATAGAGAGAGAATGGCGCCAGCGGAAACGGCTGTGCCCAGCGTTGCGACGGAACGACCTGAAAAATATCGCCTGCCACGATGTATTCGCGCGCCTTTTCTACAGCGGCAAGGTAGTCTTCTTTGGCAAAGTTCGACACCGGCTCGACGTCTGGCATCGCCTCGCCAAACTCACGACCCTCAGACCCAATGGAGCGTTCAAGATCGCGCACGGCGTCCATGACGCGTTCTGCGGCTTGGGCATAGGCGGCTTTCGCTGAAAGGCCAGATTTGACCCATGCCGGGGACACGACCGAGACGTCGCCTTTGACACCGTCAAGCACCGCCACGACGGAAGGGCGCAACATGACCGCGTCGGGGAGTTCCAGAGGATCGGGATTGACGTCTGGCAAGTGCTCGACCAGTCGGATCATGTCGTAGCCGAGATATCCGAACAGCCCCGCAGCCGCCTGTGGCAGATCCGCGGGCAGGGTGATCTTGCTTTCTTCAATCAGTGCGCGAAGCGATGTCAGCGGGTCCTCAGACTGTTCCTCGAACGTCTCGCGGTCATAGCGGGCATTGCGGTTGATGCGTGCTGTGGTGCCGTTGCATTCCCACACGATGTCCGGCTTCATGCCGACGATTGAATAGCGGCCCCGGACCTCTCCCCCGGTCACGCTTTCCAAGACAAAGCTGTCGGCGCGCGCGCCGGCAAGCTTGAGCATCAAAGATACAGGGGTATCCAGATCGGCGGCCAATCGTGTGTACACGATCTGATTTTCCCCCGCCTCATAGCCGCGCGCGAAGGTATCGAAGTCGGGAAAAAGCGCCATTACTGTAACTGAGCTTGCACCGCGTTGATCGCGGCTTGGTTGACCGTAACACCCGCTTCCGCTTGGGCTGCCGTGGTGAAAGCGGCCAGCATGTCGCGTGCAATTTGCTGCGTGGTCTGCTGTGTTACAACCGCGTCAAGCTGAGCAACATCAGGATCCGTGACGGAGGGTTCGTTGATTGCGTCGAGCCGCACGATCATCGCCTGGCCGGGGGTGCCGAAAACGGCAATCTCGCCCGCGTCCATACCAAACACGGTCGGTACGAATTCATCCGGTGTTGCGATGACAAACCCGTCGCGACGCAGTCCACGCTCTGTTTCAATCAGGAAATCCAGCGACGCCATTTCCCGCCCATCGCGTAGCTCTTGGGCGATCCCTTCAGCCTCAGCCACCAAGGCATTTGTGGTGCCAACCACTTCCCAGTCGCGAATGACCCGCGCGCGTACGTCCTGTAGAGGCTGAAGCTGAGGCTCGCGTACCTCGTCAAGGCGAAGGGCAAAGATACCCCCGTCTTCGAGTTCGATGACTTCGGGAAAGTCCGCCTCAGACACTGCAGCAGCAGCGGCGCGGAATGCGTTGTACCCAGCGATGCCGGTGGTTACGTCCGGACGCCAGTCGATTGTCCCGACCTGCATATCGGTTTCGTCGGCCAGCTCCTCAAGCGTGGCACCGCCCGCGAGCAAGTCCTCAGCATCAAAGATACTGTCTTCGATAAGCCGACGCGCGCGGTCGGCTGCCAAAACCTCTCGCAGATCGACCTGTGCATCCTCAAAGGTTATTTCACGTGCGCTGAGTACGGCGTTCATCTGGAACAGGGCAGGGCCCAACGAGGTCTGAAATGGCCCCACAACGCCCGGCTCGGTAAGCGCAAAGACGGCCTCTCCGGCGTCGCCCAGCCCATCTAGGGACACATCGCCCAAATCAACATCGCTGGCGGTCAGACCACGCTCGGCAACAAGTTCTGAAAACGTTGTCTCTCCGTTTTCAATGGCTGTGACGGCCGCGCTCGCGTCTGCCTCCGATCCGAACACAAGCCGTTCGACAAGCCGCCGTTCGGGTTGCACGTAGTCGTCGATGCGTTCGTCGTAGAGTGTGCGCAGAGCCGCCTCATCGATCTCAACACTATCGATGATCATCTCTGGCGTGACCCAAGCGTAGGTAATCGCCCGCGTTTCGCCGATGGTGTAGCGGTCCGCGTTGTCGGCATGAAACCCGATCAGGTCGTCCTCAGACGGCTCGGGGATCGGCTCAGCGAGACTATCTTCCTGAAGCCGCACCCATGTCACGTCACGCTCTTCCAGCGCATAGCCCAAAACCGTTTGTGTGTATGCAGAAGGTGCGCGCGCACCGCTCACAACAGCGGTCTGGATCAATTGGGCTGCGGTCTCACGCCGGATCTGATCTTCGAATTCTGAGACCGTGATACCATTGTTTTCGAGCGTGAAAGCATACGCCTCGCGGTCGAAACTGCCGTCCAAACCGGCGAAGGCTGGAACGCGCAAAATCTCTTCTGCCACACGCTCGTCGCCGATCGAGATCTGATTGACGAGCGCCTCGTTCTCAATCGTCGCCTGGGCCACAACCTGACCGAGAACTTGACGGTCAATTCCAAACTGCGCGGCCTGCGCCAAGGTAATCGGCTGGCCTGTCTGGGCCGACAAAGCCGAAACCTCTTGTTGCAGGGCGCGGGCATAACGATTGACGTCCACATCCGTGTCGCCAACGCGCGCCACTGAATTCACGGACCCGCCAAAATTCGTAGCGCCAAACCCGACCAAACCCAGGATCAAAAGACCCATGATGATCCACATGAAAAAGTTTGACGTCTTGCTTTTCGCCATGTCCGGTCTCCCTGCCGCCGAGGCGTTCTACGCAAACCCAATCTGAGGCACAAGGCCTAGCTATAGTTGGCTAATCGACGTCCCAACTCCGCGATTTGGTCGGCATCCACATTGGCAAAGGCAATGCGTAACTCGCGCGCGCCTGACGGGTCGTCTGGTGGTCGGAACATGGTGCCCGGAAGAAGCAGTATTCCCGCCTCGCGCACCAATGCGGGCGCGAATTCGTCCGACGGACGCGGGTCCGGATGGCGGGCGTATCCAAAGTAGGCCCCACATCCCAAAAGCTCCCACCCGGAAAGCCTTTGAAAGACTGCTTCAAGTGCGCTGCGACGCGCCAGGATCTCGGCCCTTTGCTCGCCGACCCAGTCGGATAAATTCCGCAAGCCCCAAAGTGCTGCGGTTTGACCAAGTTGCGGCGGGCAGATTGCGACAGTGTCGAGAAACTTTTCCGCCTCGCGTAAGCGTTGCGGCGACGTGACAATCGCCCCGACGCGGTGCCCGGTCAGACGAAACGCCTTTGAAAACGAATAAAGATGGACAAGCGTTTGGTCCCAGTCCGGACGTGCAAACAGGTTGTGCGCCGCGCCCTTGCGGCTATCAAAGTCGCGGTAAGTTTCATCCACGATCAGCGCGATGCCGTGCGCTGCACATAGCTCGAAGAACGCGTCCAGCACTGTTGCCGGATATTCGACGCCCGCCGGATTGTTTGGTGACACGAGCACGATCGCGCGAGTCTTTTTGGTAATAAGCGCCGCTGCCCGTGCCGGATCGGGAACCATATCGGTGCCTGTGGGCAGTGCAACTGCGTGGACGCCTTGCATATCCAACCACATTTTATGGTTGAAATACCAAGGTGTTGGAAGAATTACTTCATCTCCCGATTGGGCAAGAGTCGCCAGCGTCGTGACAAAGGCCTGATTGCAACCAGACGTCACCGCAACCTGAGGGCCGGAGATTTTGCCACCATACGCAGTGGACCATCGCGAGGCTATCTCTTCCCGCAACTCGGGCCGACCCAAAACGGGTCCATAGAGGTGCGTTTGGGCATCGTTTAGAATGGCGTCCGCCATCGCATCACGCAGAGCCTGAGGTGGCGGCTCAACCGGAGCTGCTTGCGAGACATTTAAGAGCGGCTGTGCATCGGGAAACTCAACACCGTCCAGCCAACGGCGCGCCTCCATGACCGGAGGCGCTTCAGTCGAGGTCAGGTGCGGGTTGAACGCTGACAACTCAGTCTTTGCCTCGGTAGGGTTCCACGTATTGCAACGCCATGTCCCAGGGAAAGAAGATCCAAGTATCCTGGCTGACTTCAGTGATGAACGTGTCCACCTGTTCGCGGCCCATGGGTTTGGCATAGACGGTGGCAAAATGCGCCTTGGGAAAGAGAGAGCGCACCAGTTCCAGCGTTTTGCCGCTGTCGACAAGGTCGTCTATGATCAAGACCCCCTCTCCATCACCCATCAACTCTTTATCTGGCGATTTCAGAACCTTAGCGCTCGACCTTGATTGATGATCATAGGATTTTACGCTGATCGTATCGACGGTGCGGATGTCCAGCTCACGGCTTACGATCATGGCGGGTGCCATGCCGCCGCGGGTAATGGCGACGACCGCTTTCCACGCGCCATCTTCAAGCGGGCCTTGCTTGTCCAAGCGCCAGGCCAAAGCCCGCGCATCGCGATGGATCTGGTCCCAGCTTACGTGAAAGCCCTTCTCATGGGGTAAGCGGTCGGTCATCTTCCGGCTCTCCTGTCGTTTGTTCTCTCTTAGCGGCGCAAAATTAGCGGGTCCAGTGATCGCTTTGAGGCCAGAGGCGTTTAAGGATGGCTGAGGCCAGAGCAATAAGTGCGAGGTTTAACGCAAAGACGCCGGAACCGACGCTGAGAAGCAGGGTTGGGCTGAAAACGTTGGGAGTGTCATGGCCACGCAGAGCGCTAACCAGCAGCAAAGTGGCGCCCAAAGCCAGTAGTGAAATGCCTGCACGAATAAAGGCCTCGCTCCCTGACGACTGGCCCACCGCCACGACCGCCAGAACTGGAGCCACCAGATAAAGCGCGGATAAATCGCCGACGGCGAGACTTCGATCCGCGGCAACTGCATAAATTGATACCGATAGGGCGCCAAAAGCCAAACGCCCCCGCAGTTCGGGCGCGGACGCCTCGGTCACTCTTTCTTATCATACGTCATGTCGGGGGCGTCGAGCGCCTTCATACCGACAACGTGATACCCGGCGTCCACATGGAGGATCTCGCCTGTGACACCCGCGCCAAGATCCGACAACAGATACATTGCCGAGCCCCCGACGTCGTCGATGGACACGTTGCGGCGCAGGGGAGAGTTGTATTCGTTCCATTTCAGGATGTAGCGGAAATCGCCAATTCCGCTGGCGGCAAGCGTCTTGATCGTGCCGGCGGAAATGCCGTTCACGCGAATGCCGTCGCGTCCCAGATCCTCTGCCAAATACCGCACCGATGCTTCAAGCGCTGCCTTGGCAACA
>Ga0064014_10315_pt1 | contig 10343 bp, 11 predicted proteins | sample CrowatWCoCulture_2_FD_61584 | JGI IMG/M metagenome (GOLD analysis project Ga0064014, IMG submission 61584) | Marine cyanobacteria communities from the University of California, Santa Cruz, USA, analyzing cyanobacterial DNA methylation -... | ecosystem: Host-associated > Microbial > Bacteria >... | reverse complement strand
TCGAAAGCTTCGAGGTCGCCGTCAGGTATGCCGTCAAACGTGCGCCGAAAGGCGTCCATCGAGGCGGCATGTACCGCGGGCGCGGTCTGTCCCTGGACCTGACGATGCAACAGTGTCGACATGCGCACGTGGGCCAAGGAGGGCCTGAAATATCGTTTGAGCGCGGGCCACGTGGTCAGGTCCGCTGACGATTGTCACATCGAGCGGGCCGTCCGGCGCAATGTCGCGCGCGAAGAAAAATGCGTCTCCCACCGTGTCCCTTGCGCGCGGGCTTTCCACGATACGCCGGTCGTCAGCCCCAAGCCTTGCGGCGTATTCTGCCATCTTTTGCGCAATGGTTAGATCGGGCTCCCAGGCAAACCCCATCCGGTGGTGACCAGTGTTGCATCGGGATGGGTGTTCAAAAACTCAACCCACGTTCCATCCGTCTGCGGGATTCCGAATTCAATGCGCCCCCCGGTTGCATTGTGTTCGACAGAACGATGATGAAATGCGGTGTCGCGCTCATGTTCGTTGCCGTGCCGCCCAATCTTGCCGCGTCAATCCCAGAAGCACAGCGTCGTGATATTCGCCATCGCGCCAGACATGCGCGCGCCTTCGCCCCTCTTCTAGAAAGCCAAACCGTTTGTGCAGGGCAATAACAGCCTCATTCCAGTCGATGACTTCGCAGTTGAGCTTATTCAGTCCGAGGGGACCAAAGGCATAGTCCAGTGCCGAACGTTCCAGGGCTGTGCCGATGCCGCGTCCTTGCAAGATACCTGTGATGTAGAATGCCCAGTCGGCGCGTTTGTGCGTCTGGTCGATATTGGTGAAGGCCACCATACCGATCAACGTGTCATCGAGATAAACCAGATGATAATCAGCCCGCCGGTTCGCTGCGATGCCGTCCAACCAGCGTTCATGCGTGGGCCGGTTCAATCAGGTCGCCGTCATACATGTTATGGCGCACTTCCGGTTCGTTGCGCAGCGCCAGCAAGGCGCGTTGTTCGGCACGCGGCTGCTCTGGCAAGGGACGCAACTCAAGGGCAGGGGGGGGTCATTCGAGATCGCCATAGGTGATCGGGTGCCCCATCGGTACGTTTTGCTTAAGAACCCTCCGTCGAGCGCCGCGCGGTCAGTTGGCGGAATTCCGACGCCGGGGCGAATGAACCGGTAATCTGCCGGTGTGATCCGATGTCCGGCAGCCAAATCGATTTGCGCGAATGCCGATCGCCGCCCGGTTTTTTTGTTAGTCACCTCGGCGTCAGTGGTCTGTTTGACCGCGCTACCCTGAAGGGCGTGCACGTCTCTGACACCGTTGGCAATGTCGCGCATGATTTCGGGCGTCGCCGAGAACCGGTGATCGGGACCTTTGCGGTTGGGGTCGTTGGTATAGTGCTTTTCAATTGCAACCGCGCCCATCGCGGCCGCTGTGATTGGGCCGATGGAACCAATTGTGTGATCCGAGAACCCGGTCATCCGCCAAAAGTGTATCCGATTGCGACCATAGCATTGAGGTTGATCTGATCGAGCGGCGCGGGGTAGCTGGAACAACAATGGAGCAAGATCACCTCGCCCGAATTTGCGGTATCGAGCACCTCCAGCGCGTGGGCGATCTCATCCATTGTGGCCATGCCCGTGCTGAGGATGATGGGTTTTTTGGTCCCTGCCACCGCAATCAGCAGATCATCGAACGTCATCTCGAAGGACGCAATCTTGTAGATTGGGCAATCAAGACTTTCGATGAAGTCCAAATCCATGGGGTCATAAACCGAGGTGAATGGCAGCAGCCCACGCGCCCGCGCTTTGGCGAAGAGGGGTTCGTGAAACTCCATCGGCATGCCGGCGGTCTGGTAGAGGTCATAGAGATTGGTGGTGCCCCAAACCTTGTCGATGGTCATCGAGGGATGATCCGACCGCATCGTCAATGTATCGGCGGAATAGGTCTGAAGTTTTAGCGCATCCCATCCGGCATCCGCGGCGATATCAACCAGCGCTAGCGCTTGATCAAGGTCGCGGTCATGGTTGGCACTGACCTCGGCAATCAGGAAACTCCGTGCGTCACGCCCGATGGTTTTGCCTTCGACTGTTAGCGCCATGTCTGCGTCTCCCCGTGCATTGCCCGAGCTATACCCGCGCCGCGCGCAGGGGCGCAACAAAGCGGCACGCGAAAACACGTCAAACTGCGACAATGCATCACTTTTCCCAGCCCGTTTGAGCGCTCTTTTGCGAATGGAAAGCGTGTAACAGAAAGCAGAAGAATGAACCTAACGACAGCGCGTATTGGAATGATTTTTGGCTCCCCGGCTTTCAAGAAGGGGTTTCAGGAGGGCGCAGGCGGCGCGGCTGAAGCGGACAACCCTTTCAACAAAAGCTCCAAACTCGGCAACGACTGGGGATTTGGGGTTCGTGTGGCGCATCATACCGCCGTAGCGAATGAGAACCGTCGAATGGCGCGGGAGGCTTCCGCGAATTCGGCGTTTGAATTGGGTGAACTTGCGGCATCCTCGGGCGCGCGCGTGTCGGCAAACCCGTATCACTTTGGCAGCCCAGCCCATGATGAATGGCGTTTGGGATGGGCTCAGGCGCGGACCGCGCGATAGTTAAACCATCACTCAATGAAAAGGCCCCGAAGTTAAGCTTCGGGGGCCTTTTTCGATTGATTGCGATGCAGGTTAGCTCGCCTTGGTCTTGGTATGCGGCCAGATCCAGTTCGCCATGTACTTGTGCCCCGGTACGAGGTGGTCGATCGGGAACTTCGCATAATGCTTGTGACCGGGCACGATATGGCCGAACGGGAACTTGGCCATGTATTTTTGCCCCGGAACGGTAAGACCGAACGGAAAGCGCCCATAGCGCCGGTTGTGCGAAACGCGATGACCAATGGGCTTGTTGGCATAATACTTCTGCCCCGGCACCAGAAGGCCAATCGGCCAGTTCGCCATGTGCTTGTTGCCCGGCACCAGCGAATTGTCGCCCTGCTTGCCGTTTATCAGCAGCGGGAAGGGCCAGTTCGCCATCTTCCGCCACTTGTTGGGCACAAGATGCTTGATGGGCCAGTTTGCATAGAATTTGTGGCCGGGCACGATGTGGCCGAACGGGAACTTGGCCATGTACTTGTTGCCCGGAACGAGCAGGCCAAACGGGAACCGGCCGTAACGCACATTATCGGGTGCGAGCAGGCCAATGGGCCAGTTCGCCATTCGCGCATGACGGCCAAAGATCGATTTGGTGAAGGGTTTGTAACGTTCGCCAACCGCAGCTTCATAGAGCAGGGGGATCGGCTCGCTGGCCATGCGCTGGTGCGGTGGGAAGATCGAGTGAGAGCTCGGTTTGCGCCGGCTAATCAACGGGATGGGCCAATCGGCCATACGGTAGTTGGCAATGTCCGGATCGGGACGCCGCGTCATGATATGCGGGTGATCTTGCATAACACGGAGCGTGGGGTCGCGCGTGTCTTTGACAAAGACCTCTTCTTCGAGGCCGCCCATGTCTGCGGCGCCCATATCCGCCGTGACGTCGCGTACAATTTGCGCCACGCCCAGCGGTTTGAAGCCAGCCCAGACCACGAGCACGGTCCCACCATTCGCCATTCGGCTGGCATAGGCTTCCGCCGTGCCTCGATCGACTTTGGCGTCAGTTAACTTGTCGACCAAGCCGTCAGCGCTGTTGAACGTTCGCATGGTGGACGACGAAACACCTTGTCTGTTGCGAAGTTCGAATTTTGCAGCGCGCGCATCTGATGCGTCGTCAAAAAACCGCGTGATAACCGTCGTCATGGTACCTCCACCGGGTTTGCGCGCGCGCCGTCAGATCGCGCGTCGTCTGTGTGCTTACCTCTGAAGGCAAGCGGAATTGCCACGACGATCGAAGCCAAGAGGAAGCCGATTTCCATCGTGAATACCAAATTGTAGGGCGTTTCGGCCTGAAGTCCCGAAAACGCAGGCAGGGCGACGACGACATCGCGGACAACGCCAGCAAGCGCGACGCCAATCCCAGCGCATGTCGCCTGAACCGCCCCCCAGGCCCCGAGAGACAACCCTATCTGTTCCGGCGGCGCGTTTCTGATGGTCGCCGTAAGCGTGCCATGCCCGAAAAGCCCGGCACCAACGCCGGTCGTCAACGTGCCGATCACAAATAGCGATGGGCCGATGAGCGAGGCTGACGCGATAATCGCCAAGAAGCCGGGTATGCCGATGATTGCGCCGAACGCGGCAAGCCGGACCGGTGACCCACCAATCGCCAGCGCGCGAGAAGCGACACCGAACCCGATTAGGGTTCCGCCGGCGAGAATCGCGGTGAGTTGTGTGGTCTGCCCGACGGAAAAGCCAAGGGCCTGACCGCCATAGGGTTCCAGCAGCACGTCTGCCATCCCGAAGCCAAAGGTGCCTAGGCCAATCATGACCAGTATGCGCACCACGCCGGGACGCGCCACTAGCTTTGACCATGCGTCGGAAAACTTGACAATTGGGGCTGTGTCCATTGCTTGCGCGCGCGCACGGTCACGTGCTTCTTGCTTCCAAAGCGCAACGAGGTTGAGCGCAATCGTGACGACCGCCGTCCCTTGAATGACCTGGATCAGGCGACCGGGCGTATAGTTGGACAAAAGCGCCCCATAAATCAGTGCGCTGATCACCATGCCGAACAACAGCATCACATACATCAGGCCAACGACCTTTGGGTGGTCCTCTTCCTTCACAAGGTCCGTGGCCAGGGCCAGACCGACGGTCTGCACTATGTGCACGCCAGCGCCCACCAGCAGGAAAGCAAGCGCGGCAGAGGACAGGCCAACCCAACGCGGGGCATCCACTGCTTCCCCATAACCCGACAGCACCAGCAGGGCGAACGGCATGACCGCAAACCCGCCAAACTGGTACATTGTGCCTTTCCAGATGTACGGCACACGTCGCCACCCGAGGGCGGAGCGGTGCGTGTCGGATTTGAAACCGATAAGGGTTCGGAAGGGTGCGAAAAGCAACGGCAACGCCAGCATTCCGGCGACGAGTGTTGCGGGGACGGCAAGTTCCACAATCATCACGCGGTTAAGCGTGCCGACCAAAAGGACAAGCGCCATTCCGACAGTGACTTGGAAAAGCGACAGGCGCAAAACGCGAGACAGCGGCACATCGTCGGTCGCCACGTCCGCAAAGGGCAGATAGCGTGGCGTAATCGAAGCAAGCTTGCGCAAAGCAAAGGCGCGGTAGTCGATCATGCGTGTTCTCGTCTCTCCCGGACCTGGGCCACTCTGTCGCCAAAGCAGCCACAGGAATCCGGAGGAATTGCCCACAGGCGAGGGCCGCCCGGGGCGCGGATCACCTACTCAGAGGCGATCAGTGGTGGGGGTGCCGCCATCGCCAAAACCTCATCGGTTTTGAGAACGGCTTTGGCAATCGTCCCGTCTGGCAGGATGACCGTCAGCTCTTTGCCACCATCTTCGGTGTCCAGAGCATAAGCCGCATTGGCGACCTCGGCATCACGAAGCATAGCAGCGTTTGCCATCTCATCGCCGGTGCCGAGTTCTTGGCCGGACAAAAAGTCCGATACCCACGAAGTGTTGCTAAGAACGGCGACATGAACCGCGAACGATCCAACTGCTACCGCGCCAAGAAACACAGGAACCCCCACAGCGGGGGGGACCACGAGCCACATCTTTGCATTATTCATAATGTCACCTCCTTAGCCGAGCCAAGGCGTTGAGAACGCCACAAGTATGTGGGCGAGAAGCGCGAGAGCACCGAAAACTCGAGTGCCGTCAATGAGGTAGCTGTGGACTTCCTCTGCCTCTCTTAAGGTCAAGCCGGTTGGCCAAACCTTGTCTGGATCGTCGGACATTTCCGAACTCCTCCATAGTTGGTCTTCGAGCGCCTGAGAGAATGTACGGAGACAAACGAACTCCCCTGCAAGCACCCACGACTGCACACGTCGCGCCCAGCCGATACGGCATATTTGTCAACTTAAACTTACAAGTAAATAGCAAAGTTAGATTTACACATTGCCTTGACTAGTCGCGTTGTCACGCTAAGGGCGGCCAAACCATCGCTGCCATGGTGGCGGCCAAAGTGCCAGCGAACAGCAAAACGCTACTTTCACGGTGAAGGATCTCAACAGGCATAGAGAAACACCGTCGTGCACGGTTATGCGCCCGAGGCTGCCCGAGCGTCTTTCCGCTTGGTCTGGTCTGGGTCGGTTTGGCGCCGACTGCTACCGCAAAACGAACACGGACTGCGACGCGTGGCGCGCCACCCGTGCCGCGTTAGGGCCCATGAGATAATCCTTCAACTCAGGGCGATGCGCCCCGACAAAAATGCAATCTGCATCCAACTTATCGGCGGTTTTTATGATTTGGTCATAGACCGTGCCGCGCGCGATGTGCTTCTGCGTTGTGATATCTTGCGGAATATTGGACGCCACCCAATCAGCGAGGCCGTCGCGCGCCGCCGTTTCATCGATTGCGTTCTGGTTGGGTGCGAGAGATGCGCTCACAATCGGCATCCCCTGATCTGGGATCACATTGACAATATGCAGCGTGGCCCCTTCGTTGCGCGCCATCGAGATGGCCGCCTCCGCGCTGCGGCCTGCACTTTCGGGTGTGTTGATGTCCACGGCCAAGAGAAGTGTTTTGAACATTGGAACAGACCTTAAAATGCGGGTTGTGTGGCACGGCGGCGTTGGATCAGCACGATGCCGAGAAGCAGAACAAGCGCCGGGATAAAGAACCACTCTTTGGGCGCACGTTCGTTTTCGATTTGCACTTCGGTGATTTGCACCGGCGTGTCGCCGTAGAAATCATATTCGTTCCCAAGGCTTTCAAAGAAAGGTGTCCCGGGGAAGGGTTCATCCATCGCCAGAACTTCACCATCTGGGAAGACGGTCAGGCCTTGGGCATCCAGCGCACCTTCTGCATCGCCAGCGACGGCTGGCAACGTGATCGTCGTCGGGCGGGTGTTGCCTGTGTCAAAATCCGGTCCGGCAATCACGACCCTGATCTCCTGGCCCGTTTCGGCATTGGCCATCAACTCAAGCGCTGCCGGGCCAGTGGCCGAGGCGTATTTCTCACTGACCTGATCAAGGAAGAAATCAGGCCGGAACAGCATGAACGCGATAAACAATAGGACCACGGTCTCCCATCGCCTGCTCTTGGCAATAAAATACCCCTGCGTTGCCGCCGCAAAAAGCAACATCGCAAGCAGAGATATGAAGAACACCAACACCGCCTTGGCGAGCCCGACATCGATCAACAGCAGGTCCGTGTTGAAGATGAACAGGAACGGCAGCAGCGCTGTTCGAATGTCATAGGCAAAGCCCTGAACGCCGGTTTTAATGGGATCCCCGCGCGAGATGGCGGCGGCGGCATAAGCCGCCAGGCCCACAGGCGGCGTGTCATCGGCAAGGATGCCAAAATAGAACACGAACAGGTGCACGGCGATCAGAGGGAAGATATAGCCGGCCTGCGCGCCCACCGAGAGGATGACCGGCGCCATCAGCGACGAGACCACGATGTAGTTTGCCGTTGTCGGAAGACCCATCCCGAGGATCAACGACATGACCGCGACGAGGATCAGCAGGATCCAGATGTTGCCGCCCGCGATAACCTCAACCACTTGCCCGATAACCTGGTGCGCACCGGTCAGGCTGATGGTGCCAACAATTATACCCGCGGCCCCCGTGGCGACCCCGATCCCGATCATGTTGCGGGCACCAAGGATCAACCCTTCGATAAAGTCACGCCAGCCCTGCGTCGTTGCGCCACCAAAGCCTTCGCCCCGGAACAGCGCCTTCAGCGGTCGGTGGGTGAGTGCCACGATGATCATAAAGATCGTGGCCCAGAAGGCTGATAGCGACGGCGACAGCCGCTCAAGACTGTCTGTGCGCACCATCAGGTTCCACACGAGGATAAAGATGGGTAGGGCGAAGTAGGCGCCGCCCAAAAGTGTTGGCGTAAGGCGAGGCGCCTCAAGCGGTCCGTCAGGATCGTCCATGGCGACATCCGGGTAGCGGGACGCCAGATAGACAAGCAGCAGATAGAGGAAAGCCACAACAACCAGTGCGCCGTAAACGCTTTCTTCCATGAACCCGTCCAGCAAGCTGCGCAGACCGATCATCGCGAAAGTGCAGACGCCGAGGAAAATAAAACCGGACAGGAAGAGAATGAGGATCAGAACCGGCCCAATGTGGCGTCCTGCTTTCTTCAATCCCTGCATCTGCATTTTGAGCGCTTCGAGGTGCACGATATAGAGCAACGCGATATAGCTGATGACCGCAGGCAGGAATGCATGTTTGACGACGTCGATATAGGGAATGTTCACATACTCGACCATCAGGAACGCCGCGGCCCCCATGACGGGTGGCGTCAACTGACCATTGGTTGAAGATGCGACTTCAACCGCACCCGCTTTCTCGGCAGGGAAGCCGATGCGCTTCATCAGCGGGATGGTGAACGTGCCCGTGGTCACGGTATTTGAGATCGAGCTTCCCGAAATCATTCCCGTCAGCATCGACGACAGAACCGAGGCCTTGGCCGGACCGCCGCGCAATGCGCCCAGAAGCGCGACCGCGACCTTGATAAACCACGACCCGCCGCCCGCTCGGTCAAGCAATGCGCCGAAAAGAACGAAAAGAAAGATCATCGTGGTCGACACACCCAGCGCCACGCCAAAGACGCCTTCGGTCTGCATCCAGTAGTGGCCAAGCGCCTTGGAAAGCGAGGCGCCACCGTAATTCGTGATGTTGCGTGCCCATTCGGAATAACCGCCGAAGAACGCAAAAGCGACGAACGCCCCTGCGATTATCACAAGCGGGAGCCCTAATGATCGGTAAACGGCGGTGAAGAGAACGAACATCCCGATGCAAGACATCACGATATCAGACGTGCTCCACAAACCCGGGCGATCAGCAATCTCGAACCGGAACACCACAAGGTAAAGACAAGACGACACGCCAAGAACAACGAGCACCCAGTCATAAAGCGGGATGCGGTCTTTGGGCGACGACTTAAAGAGAGGGAAGGCTAACGTGGCCAGCATGATCGCAAAGGCAAGGTGCACAAACCGTGCCTGCGCCACGATATTGGCAAAGATGTTCATTCCCGTGGCTTGCGCCAGAACACCGGGAACCTTCGACGCGATATAAAGCTGGAAAAGAGACCAGACGATACAGGTGCCGATGATCAGATTGGCCTGCCATGCGATCGTCGGATTGCGGGCACCGGTATCGGCTTCTGCAACAAGATCGTCGGCGCTAAGTTCGTTGCTCACAGTCTGTCCCCGTTTTTTGAAGTCTTTTCATTCGAGCCAAGCGGCAGCCCGCCAGTCATGTTGAAATCGCTTTCCCGTATGGTATCAAACGGCCTCACATGATTTCTTGCTTGATTGATCAACCATGCCGATAGACCTGCCAAGGCAATGAACAAGTCAACCATAAGCCAGAAATACTTGCCCGGTGACGACGGGGCGATCCAATTTAGTTTGGAAGCATACTTCGTTTTCTTAGTCGTGCTGTTGGTCGTCATGGTGATCATGTTTGCGTGGCTTCATCTGAGGCAGAAGGCGGAGCGACGCGATTTCTTAAAGTCTTTTGACCATCGGCAGCTTAGAATGGACCCCCAGAAGGTCGGACTAGTTTATCGGATTATCTCCGAAGACGCCGATGCCTTGGTGGTCACACCTATTTGGGACAGCAATCGAATAGTGCCCCACGGCAAAGAATACAAAGTTACGGTCGATCAACTAGTTCCATTCAACAAAGACAGGTTCTTCTAGCGGGTTCCTTGCAGCTGGCGCTTTGGTTGCAGTGCGGGTCGCCTAAATATTGGGCGACCCGCAACAGTCCTTGAATTTAGTCGATCAGGCCAAGCTCTTTGTAAGCCTTCGCTGCACCGTCATGCAGCGGGGCGGACAGACCGTCGGCCACCATCTGAGATGGATCGAGGTTCGCAAAAGGCCGGGTGCAAGCCGCGGAAGTCTTCGATGTTTTCCATTACGGACTTGGCGACGATATACACCGTATCTTCCGGCACGCTGGCAGACGTCACAAAGGTTGCACCCACGCCGAATGTCGTGGTGTCACCATCGGTGCCTTTGTACATGCCGCCCGGAATAGTCGCGACGCGGTAGAACGGGTTGTCTTCGACCAGCTTGTCGATCGGTGCACCGGTAACCGAGACGAGTTTTGCGTCACAGGTCGTTGTGGCCTCTTTGATCGCCGCAGCCGGGTGGCCAATGGTGTAGATCATTGCGTCGATGTTGCCGTCGCAAAGCTGCTTGGCCATTTCCGACCCTTTGTATTCGGTCGCAAGCGCCAGATCGTCCATGCCGATCCCGAAGGCATCCATGACAACTTCCATCGTGGCGCGCTGACCCGAGCCC
>Ga0064014_10314_pt1 | contig 10429 bp, 11 predicted proteins | sample CrowatWCoCulture_2_FD_61584 | JGI IMG/M metagenome (GOLD analysis project Ga0064014, IMG submission 61584) | Marine cyanobacteria communities from the University of California, Santa Cruz, USA, analyzing cyanobacterial DNA methylation -... | ecosystem: Host-associated > Microbial > Bacteria >... | reverse complement strand
TTGGTGGTGTGGGCGGCCACGTCCTCGATCGAGCAAATCGACATGGTCGACAGTGTGAAGGGCACGCCGAATTTTTCGGCCGCACGAGCCGCTTTGATCTCGCCGTCAGCGTGTTGCATGCCCGTTAACCCAACGGGGGCGAGGGCGACGGGCATTGAGACATCCTGGCCAATCATCTGTGTCTTGGTGGAACGGTTGTCCATATCGACGGCGATGCGCTGGCGGAGGCGGATTTTCTCAAAATCGGTCGTGTTCTCGCGAAACGTCTGCTCGGTCCAGCTGCCCGTCTCGGCATAGTCATAGAACATCTTGGGCACGCGCCGTTTGTAGATGCGTTTGAGGTCAGCGATCTCGGTAATGACGGGCATGGGGCAATGTCCTGTTTTGGTAAGAATTTGTTACCGAAGCGGGATTTTGCCGTCCAGTATCAAAAGTGTCTTGAATAGTACGATATCAAACTAAATGCCTCCTCAGATAGTGCGATATCGAACCAAATGGAGGCTGCCATGACCATGACACGACGCAAGACACTGGCTCTAATCGGGGGCGGGGCCGTATTGGCCGCCAGCGCCGGTGCAGGCATTGCCGTGACGCGCACACCCAACATCGCCACCGCGCCCTGGGCGCAGGCGGGTGGGTATACGAAATCCGCCGCTACGCGCTCAGCTATGCGATCCTCGCGCCGAACCCGCATAACCGGCAGCCTTGGAAGGTTGATCTTGGCACGCCGGGGCAGGCGGTTCTGTATGTCGATACCGACCGCCTGCTGCCGCACACCGATCCTTTCAGCCGTCAGATCGTTATCGGTCTGGGGTGCTTTCTTGAAGTGATGCGCATGGCGGCGGCGGAGCGTGGATATGGCGTTGACGTCGCGCTTTTTCCCGAAGGGTCGGACCCCGAACGTCTCGACGCGCGGCCTGTCGCGGTGTGCAAGTTCACCGAAGGGCAGGGCACGGCGGACCCTCTTTTCGCTCATGTCCCAAACCGTCGCAGTCTGAAAGAACCGTATGACGTCACCCGTCTAGTGGACGAAGACATCCTTGCCCGCATTGTCTCAGCCGCTCAAACAACGGCATCGAGTGACACCGTGAAACCTGCAGATATCGCCGAGTTCCGCGACTTGTCACATGAGGCGCTGCGGATCGAGATCGAGACGCCCCATACCTATAAGGAAAGCGTCGACCTGTTCCGCATTGGTTCAGCAGAGGTTAACGCCAACCCTGACGGCATCGACTTTTCCGGACCCATGTTCGAGACGCTGGCGCTGACGGGCATGTTCACGCGCGAGATTGCAATGGACCAATCCTCGATGGCGTATCAGTCGGGGCTCGACGCTGTGTTCGCAAATGCAGACACAGGCATGGGATATATCTGGTCGGTGACAGCGACCAACACGCGCGAAGATCAGATTGCAGCCGGGCGCGACTGGGTGCGGTTAAACCTGGCTTGCACCGCATAAGGTGTCGCCACGCAACCACTCAGCCAGGCTTTGCAGGAATACCCCGAGATGGCCGCGCTTTATGACCAGATCCACGAAAGGCTGGCGCCCGCAGGTGGGACCGTGCAAATGTTTGCGCGGATCGGTTACGGAAAGGATGTCCCGGTCAGCCCGCGCTGGCCGATTGACGCCAAGATGATGAATGGATGAGCACGACCAAACCTTGTATTTCCGACTGTTCAACGAGATCGGGATACTTGAACAGATCAGCCGCACCTTTCTTGAGGTGCGGTTGCCTGATGGGTTTATCGCCCCGCATTTCGCGGTGCTGAACCACCTAATCCGAGTGAAAGACGGGCGCACGCCGTTGGAGCTGGCGCGCGCCTTTCAGGTGCCCAAGACCACCATGACACACACGCTGGCGGGTCTGGAAAAGGGCGGATTGGTCGAGATGAAGCCCAACCCGGAGGACGGGCGGTCAAAACGCGTTTGGATTACGCACGCGGGCCGGAGCTTTCGCAATCGGGCGATAGCCGATCTGTCGCCGCTCTTTGGCGCCTTGGCTGAAGCGTTTCCGCCCGACACCGTGGCCCAGATGATGCCCGAGCTTGAACGGTTGCGTATTTTTATGGACGATCTGCGCGACCGGGTGAGTTAGGCCGCGTGCGCGCCGTCAGCCAGTGACTTTATAAAGCCCAAAATGTCCTCAACCGCATCGCCGCGGCCAATGCGTTCGACGATGGCCGAGCCCACCACGGCCCCGTCCGCCGTTGCCGCGATATCGCGCGCATTTTCAGGTGTTTTGATCCCGAACCCAACCACGACCGGAAGGCCAGACGCCGCTTTGATCCGCGCAACTTCCGGGCCCACATCGCCCGCAACCGCATTGGCCGCACCCGTGATCCCGGTGATCGAGACGTAATACACAAACCCTGAGGTGTTCCGCGCGACAGCAGGCAAGCGGCGGTCATCGGTTGTCGGTGTGGCGAGGCGAATGAAGTTCAGGCCAGCGGCTTGCGCGGGCAAGCACAATTCGCTGTCTTCCTCAGGGGGCAAGTCAACGATGATCAAACCGTCAATCCCGGCCTCTTTCGCCTCGTCCAGAAAACGATCCACACCGCGCGAATAGATCGGGTTGTAATATCCCATCATCACAATCGGGGTTTCGTTGTCCTCAGCGCGGAAGGTGCGCGCCATATCAAGCGTCTTTTGCAAGGTCTGCCCCGCCTCTAGCGCGCGCTGACCGGCAAGTTGGATCGTTGGACCATCAGCCATCGGATCGGTGAACGGCAGACCCAGTTCGATGATATCGACGCCGGCCTCTGGAAGACCCTTCATGACCTCAAGCGATGTGTCATAGTCCGGATCGCCCGCCATGATATAGGCCACGAATGCCTTTTTGCCCTCGGCCTGAAGCGCGGCAAATTTGGTGTCGATGCGTGTCATGGGCGACCTCTTGAAACTCGTTGGCTCCAACTGCCGAAAAGGGCGGGGGAAATCAAGCGGACTTGGGCGTGATGCGGCAAATGTCCGGCTCTAAACCGCTGGCATCTGCTGCGTGGCACAGTGAATGCCGCCGCCAAGCTCGCCCAGGGGGTCGGTATTGAGCATCACGACCTTGCGGCCCGGATAAAGGCGTGCCAGCGCCTCCCGCGCGATCTCGTCTGTTTCCCTGTCTCCAAACTGCGCGCCGATCACCGCGCCGTTGCAGACATAGTAGTTCACGTAAGACGCCACGAAATCATAGCGCCGGATTCAGGGGCGGTTGGGCTCGGGGATCACTTCAAGGGTCAGCCCGGCGTCGCGCAGGATGTCGTGCGTCTCAACCGCGGCAGTGTGAAACGGGTCCTGCCGGTCGGGTCTGTCGGGCAGGTTCATCAGAACGCGACCCGGCCCGGTAAATCGCGCAAGACTGTCGATGTGGTAATCGGTGATGTCCTCGCCCCAGACGCCGGGGGCCCAGATCATTCGGTCCGCGCCGTAGGCGGCCAAAAGCCTTCCTTCGATCTGATCTCGGGTCAGGCCGGGGTTGCGATTGTCGTTCACCCAGCTGCTTTCATGTGCCATCAGCCAGCCGTGTCCGTCCTGTTCGACATCGCCCGCTTCGCCCTTGAGCCCGGACGGGATCAGGTCCAAACCCAGCCGCTCAGCGACGCGGGGGGCAATTTGGCTGTCGCGCCGGTTGACCTGCTTTTCACCCCAACCGTTGAAGGCGACATGGCTGATCGCCCGGTCGCCACTTTCATTCACCACAAAGATCGGACCGGCGTCGCGGCACCACAGATCTTCGGTCGGGATATCCCATAAGGTTACGTCGCCCGTCTGCTTAGCCCGTGCAGTCGCGTGGTCCTCCGCTGCCGCCAGCATGATGACCGGCTCAAACGCCGAGATCGTGTTCGCCACCTCGGCAATAGTCTCCTGCATATCGTCGAGAAACCGCCGGTCATCATATACCTCAAGGCTGACCGGCCATTGCATGAAGGTCGCCTCATGCGGGTCCTCTTCTGCCGGCACGAAAAACCCATCCGTGGCAAAGGCAGGCGCCTGTCCCCACATCACGCCCAATGCTCCAATCCCGGCCCCGGCCAACACGTCCCGTCGTTTCATCGCCGCCCTGCGCCTGCTTCATATCTGCACCGGGTCATAGCACGGTGACGGCTTGCGGCCTACGGGGATGCACCGTATTGAGCGCCAAACACTCAGGAGGCGGATCAATGGGTTTCAAGACAGGCATCGTGGGCCTGCCGAATGTCGGCAAATCGACCCTGTTCAATGCGCTCACCCGCACGGCGGCGGCACAGGCGGCGAACTTTCCGTTTTGCACGATCGAGCCGAATGTCGGTGAGGTCTCGGTACCCGATGCGCGTTTGGACGTTCTGGCCGGGATCGCGGCCTCGAAAGAGATCATTCCGGCGCGGATGACATTCGTGGATATTGCGGGTCTTGTGAAGGGGGCTTCAAAGGGGGAGGGGCTGGGCAATCAGTTTCTGGCCAACATCCGCGAAGTTGATGCAATCGCCCACGTTCTGCGCTGTTTCGAGGACGAGGACGTCACGCATGTCGATGGGCGCGTTGACCCGGTGGCCGATGCCGAGACGATCGAGACCGAGTTGATGCTGGCCGATCTGGAATCGATTGAGAAACGTCTGCAGGGTTTGTCGCGCAAGGTGCGCGGCGGCGACAAGGACGCCGTACAGCAGGAACGGCTGTTGAAAGCGGCGCAAGCCGTGCTCGAAGAGGGCCGCCCGGCACGTGAGGTTGAGGTTGCCGACGAGGATGCCAAAGCGTGGAAAATGCTGCAGCTTCTGACGACGAAGCCCGTGCTTTACGTCTGCAATGTTGAGGAAGACAACGCGGGCGAGGGGAACGCGCAATCCGCAAAAGTTGCTGAGATGGCCGCTGCTCAAGGTGCGGCGAGCGTTGTTGTGTCAGCCAAGATCGAAGAAGAGATCAGCCAGCTTGACCCAGAAGAGGCCGAGATGTTTCTGAGCGAGCTTGGGTTGGAAGAGGCGGGGCTCGACCGCGTGATCCGCGCCGGCTACGAGCTTCTGGGGCTTCAAACCTACTTTACCGTCGGGCCCAAAGAGGCGCGCGCCTGGACGATCCGCAAAGGCACGCTGGCCCCGCAGGCAGCGGGCGTCATTCACGGCGATTTTGAACGTGGGTTCATCCGGTCAGAGACCGTGGGCTATGACGACTATGTCGCCGCCAATGGCGAGCAGGGTGCGCGGGATGCGGGCAAGTTGCGCGTGGAAGGCAAAGGGTACGAAGTGAAAGACGGGGATGTCCTTCACTTCCTGTTCAACGCCTGAGCCATCGTCCGGCTTCTTTGTTTTACAAATACTCTGGGGGCGCGGCCTGCCGCGCGGGGCGAAGCCCCTCTGACAGCCGCCCTCAGGTGCCTTCGACGAGGATGAAGGTGCTTTCCGCCGCGGCATAGCGGATCTTGGCAACTTCCTGATATTCCTCGCTTTCATAAGCCGCTTTGGCCATTTCAAAGCTTGGAAATTCTACAACGACGTGACGCTGTTGTGTGCTGCCTTCACGCAGTTCGGCCGTGCCGCCACGCACGATGAATGTCCCGCCCATCCCTTCGATGATCGGCGTGTCCCGCGCGACGTATTCCGGATAGCTTTCGGGGTCGGTGACAGTGATATGCGCGATCCAATAGCCTTTGGGCATGGGGTGTCCTTTCGGTGGGCTGAATTTGCGCGCTCACTCTCACGGACACACGGGAATGTCTAGGTGGGAGCGGTGGTTCGGTGGTTCGCCTGTCAAAAGAATGCGGGTGAAAACCGGCCCCGCCCGCTCAATCACATATTGCTGTTAGCCACTATTCGTGCACTACACGGCAAAAATGGTTCCTTGAAACCGGTTTTGCGGGCTTAAGGCTCGCCCAGACCCAGAAACTGGCATAGCTGTTCACCTATGGCAGCATTCTCTACAACGCAATGAAGCGTCTAACAAACGGACAAGCCCCCGGCGGTGCGCCCGTTGTGATCGGTATGGCCTTATTCGTCATAGCTGCGGCAGTAATCTGGACCTCCGTTGAGCATACGAGAGGCCCCTTTGGCGAGTATGGTGAGGCCGAAATGGTCGCTGAAATTGAATCTGACCTCTCCATTATTTCTGACAGGAGCTATACGGTCGCGCAGTTGGAAGGCTGCCAACTAAAGGTCGTCACGCACTTTCCCTTAGCTTGTGAACAAGGTCTTTCGATGCGTGGGAAACATCAGGAAATTGACCTGACTACGGTTGAAAAGACCGAAATTTCCTATCGACGCGGACTGAGCATGCTACATTTTGAGGCCAAGGCCGGAAGTCGTGTCGACCGCGTAGAAGACTCTCACAATTGCCACGGTGACGTTGTGAGCATCCTTGGCCCGCGCCCGTCGATGGCGACGTCAATCGTGGTCTCGTCCGAAATCGGTCAGTCTGCCGCCAAACGGCTCCAGCGCTACCTTGCCTTAGTGTGTCGAGACTGAGCAGTTTTCGTCGGTACGTTCAACTTGAAGCTTGCGGCGTATCGGAGCGCCTAGACCATTTTTCGCCGGCTCCAACACTTCGGAAAATCCGCACACCCCCAAAAGGCCGTTCCGGTTTTCTTGCCGGTCCTTTTGACCATGTTGCCACCGCATTTGGGGCAGGCAACCGAGTCCGCAGGTTTGGCAGGCTTCGGTGTCTGAGGCTGTGCTTTCGCCGCAGCTTTGGCTTCAAGGTGGAGCACATGTTCTTTGCGCGCGGCGCGCGTATTGTCCAAGGCTTGGTTTTGCAGCTTATGGATGTAGGCGTTGACTTGATCGTCGGAGATCACGGTTTGCTTGCGCACGCCGATAAGCCGACCAAGAGCTTGCAGCCCCCATGCCACGTTTTCGGGCATCGGTGTTTTGGGTTCTGCACTTCCGGTGAACACGACAAAGCTGTGCAAGTACTTTTGATCTATGCCGAGGATTCCCTCCACGGCTTTCACATGCGCATAGTTTTGGTGAAGTGGGTTCTGGAAGCGGCGCTTTTTGCCGCCCTTCTGAACCTGCGTCCATCTCTTCTGGTCGGCATCTCCGAAAATCCAACCGGAAAAGTTCTTGGTTTCGATCACGAAGATCCCGTAGCGAGACAGTACGAGATGGTCCAATTGTGTGGTGCCACCCGAGATCGGCAGGATCAGATCCGACAGAACACGGTATTCCGAGGCATCGAGAACCGAGGTGAGCGTATTTTGAACTTTGCGTTCCCCTCGGGCGCCTATTCTTTCGGGGGTATTGTAACTGTTGTCGGCGGCACGGATTGCAGAGCGCACAGCGCTCTTGAGCAGAAACTTGAACATTGGGACTCTTGTTACTCGCAGCGGCTGTCCCAGAGACTACCGTTTGCAAGACGGGCGATCATGTCACGCAACTACGTGATCCTGCGCGCGGAGTTTGCTCAACCGACCGTCGGATTCAACCAAGCGCCGGGCGCGCCATCACATTAATTTTGGAAGATTTGGCTCCGGCGGTAGGGATCGAACCTACGACCAATTGATTAACAGTCAACTGCTCTACCGCTGAGCTACGCCGGAACAACGAGCGGCGATATAGCAACCGTGTGGGGCGCCGTCCAGAGGGAAATCGCAACTCTTTTGTGCATCGTTACGTCAGGTGAAACTGCGTGTCGGCGGACAGCGCTTCTGTGTGCGCAACAGTATTTTTATCAACAAGATCAATGAGGTGTGCGAGGACGTTGCGTTTGGCAGCGGGCAGGAGTGTGGTGGGCGTATCGGAATAGATGCGGTTGGTCAGGTCATCTGCAGTTTGCGGGCCGGATTTGAGCGCCTCCAGAATCTGGTGCGTGCGTTCGGCACGATGCGCGATCAACCAGTTGATCCGCGCCTGTGGATCTTCGATCGCAGGACCGTGGCCGGGAAGCAGTACCCGCGCCTGTTCCGCGCGCAACCGGGCACAAGATTTCAGAAATTGGCCGAGATCGCCATCCGGGGGCGAAATCAGAGTTGAGGCCCATCCCATGACCAGATCGCCGGAGAGAATTGCATCGCCGATGGTAAAGCTCAAATGCCCGGCGAAGTGCCCGGGCGTCTCCAAGACCCCGATGCGAAAATCTCCACAGGTGATGTCGTCGCCGTCGCGAAGCCGCTCGTCCGGGGCAAACGCGGCATCAATCCCTTCCCCCCCTGCGACCAGTCCTTGCTCTGCCAGTCTTTCCATGACTGGTGAGCGCCCCTCACCAGCCCGGCCATAGGCGAGAACCGGCGCGGACAGGCGGTCTGCCACAAGGCGTGCGGCATCTGAGTGATCGATATGGGCGTGTGTGACCAAGACCGCTTTGCATGTTGCACCACCGACGGCGCCCAAGATCGCGGCGCTATGCGCATCGATGTTCGGACCGGGGTCCACGATCACCACCGGGTCTGTGCCTATGACATACGTATTGGTGCCCCAATAGGTCATGGGCGACGGGTTCGGCGCAAGGATACGTCGGATGCCGGGTGCCACGGAGCGGATTTCTGTTGGTTTCGGGGGTTTCTCTACCACGGTCGAGCCCTTAGGTTTGCGGCAATGAAACGGTTCCACATCCGCGATTACATGCCGCGCTCGCTCTATGGTCGGGCGGCGTTGATCCTGATGGTGCCGATCATCACGATCCAATTGGTTCTGTCGATTGTTTTTATCCAGCGTCTTTATGAAGACGTCACAGACCAGATGACCGAGAACGTTCTGTTCGAACTGCGGTTTCTGCTTGAGCAAGTGAATACCGCCGAGACCGTGGATGCCGCCAACGCGGTTACCAGTCCCTTGGAATTTCCGCTGGGCATCAACCTGACACTGCCGGGGATCGTGCCGACCGAGGATAGCCGGGTTTGGTATGATCTTTCGGGACGGATCGTGATTGCGACTTTGCGAGAGGGTTTGCCGGGTGTGACCGGAGTGGATCTGGACAGCAATTCCCGGCTTGTGTTTCTGGGGCTAGAGACGCGCCACGGGCAGATGCTGATCGATTTCTCGCGCCGTCGGGTGTCGGCCTCGAACCCGCATCAGCTTTTGGTGATTGTGATCTTCGTGTCCATCCTGATGACGATCATCGCCTATATTTTCTTGCGCAATCAGTTGCGCCCGGTCAGGCGACTTGCGCGGGCCGCAGAGGCGTTTGGTAAGGGCCGCAATGTCCCGTATCGGGCATCGGGCGCGACGGAAGTCCGGGCCGCGGGGGCGGCGTTTCTGGAAATGCGCAATCGCATTGAGCGGCATATCGACCAGCGCACGCTGATGCTGTCCGGGGTCAGTCACGATCTTCGGACCCCATTGACGCGGATGAAGCTGGAGCTTTCTCTGATGGAGCCGTCGGACGAGGTCACGGCGCTTAATCAAGAGCTCGAAGAGATGGAGTTGATGCTCGACACATTCCTGAACTTTGCGCGTGGCGCAGCGATGGAAGAGCCGCAAGACATCGATCCCGTGGCTTTAGCGCGGACCGTAGTGGATAAATACCGTCGGGCCAGGCATGACGTATCTCTTGCACAAGACCAAGGCCAACACGCGGTCATGTTGCGCCCTATGGCGGTTGAACGGGCATTGTCCAACCTTGTTGGCAACGCCGTGCGACACGCCGACCGCGTTGAGGTTTCGGTCACTCTCACAGCTAATGTCGTTCGGTTTGATGTTGATGACAATGGTCCGGGCATCCCACCAGAGCGACGCGAAGAAGCGATACGACCCTTCGCGCGCCTCGACGAGGCCCGCAATCAGAATGCCGGCGGGCGGGCGTTGGACTTGGGTTGGCGATTGTCGCAGATGTTGCGCGCCAACACGGGGGCAAGCTGAGCCTTGAGCAGAGCGAGACGCTTGGCGGGCTAAAGGCCGTTATGCGGATCGCCGTATAGCACCGTGCCCGTAACCACGTGACATGCTCAGGTCGTTTGGGTCGTATAGTCCAAGTTGCACAAACGCCAAACTCGCCCACACGAAGCCATCCACCGTGCGCACTCCTAACGCAAACAACAGAGACTCCGTTCTTAACCCGGCATGCCGTGCCTTGCGCGAGGCATTTGATGACGATGTTGGCGCGATTCCACCTGAGGAGACCGTTGCCCGATTGCCGGGTCAAATGACTGGATGGCGGACATCAGACCGGATCGATGTGCTGTGGCATCTTGTTCAGTACTTGGACGATTGCCTTGGGCAGTCGCTGTTTCAACCCGGTGGCGTTGCAATCTTTGACGCCTTTGCGCGGGCGCGTTCGCGCGCAATGCTGTTTCTTCAAAAAGAGATCGACGCATTGCCCAATGCGATGAAGGCGGATGGGGCACTGCCATCTGGCGCCCCTGTGGGAACTCGTTTGCATTGAAATCGTCACCCTGCGGCAAGGGTGCACTCGACCTTTTGGACCAATAGGTTTAGGGCAGGGGCGACTCTGTATACGAGGGAATACAATGACCGACAGCACCTCCGCCGATATCATCTATACCAAAGTGGACGAAGCGCCCGAACTGGCGTCGGC
>Ga0064014_10313_pt1 | contig 10432 bp, 10 predicted proteins | sample CrowatWCoCulture_2_FD_61584 | JGI IMG/M metagenome (GOLD analysis project Ga0064014, IMG submission 61584) | Marine cyanobacteria communities from the University of California, Santa Cruz, USA, analyzing cyanobacterial DNA methylation -... | ecosystem: Host-associated > Microbial > Bacteria >... | reverse complement strand
GCAATTCTTCCGCCAGTTGGGCGACAGCGATATCGACGCCAAACGCGAGGCCGAGGGGCCAAGCTGGGCGCGGGGTGACTGGCCGCCGCAGCCCAATGATGAGTTGACCGCTGCGCTCGACGGGCAATGGGCCCGAACCTGCCAAGCAAGGGGAAAAGATCAAGGCCAAGGCGCAGGAAAAGGCGCCACGTCAGCGAAGAACAAGTGCGACAGGCAGTGCTCGATTCCATCCGGGCGCTGATGCTGATCCGCGCCTACCGGATCCGCGGTCACCTTGTGGCCGATCTCGATCCGCTGGGCATGCGCGATCAGACCCCGCACCCGGAGCTTGATCCCAAGTCTTATGGCTTCACCGAGGCCGACATGGACCGGCCCATCTTCCTCGACAAGGTTCTGGGACTCGAAATGGCGTCGATGCGCCAGATCGTCGAGATCGTGAAGCGGACCTATTGTGGCACCTTCGCGCTGCAATACATGCACATCTCAAACCCCGAAGAAGCCGGTTGGCTGAAAGAGCGGATCGAAGGCTATGGCAAGGAAATCGCCTTCACCCGCGAAGGGCGGAAAGCCATTTTGAACAAAATGGTCGAAGCCGAGGGCTTCGAGAAATTCCTGCACGTCAAGTATATGGGCACCAAGCGGTTTGGTCTGGACGGCGGGGAATCTCTGATCCCCGCGATGGAGCAGATCATCAAGCGCGGCGGTGCGCTTGGCGTGCGCGATATCATCATCGGCATGCCGCACCGGGGCCGGTTGAGCGTTCTCGCCAACGTTATGGAGAAGCCCTACAAAGCGATCTTCAACGAGTTTCAGGGCGGCAGCTTTAAACCCGAGGATGTCGATGGCTCGGGCGACGTGAAATATCACCTCGGCGCGTCGTCGGACCGCGAATTTGACGGCAACAGCGTTCACCTGTCTCTGACAGCAAACCCTTCACACCTTGAGGCCGTGAACCCGGTCGTCCTGGGCAAGGCACGCGCCAAGCAGGATCAGAACAATGACGAGGGGCGCACCAGCGTCCTGTCGATCCTTCTGCACGGTGACGCGGCCTTTGCCGGTCAGGGTGTTGTGGCCGAATGTTTCGGTCTGTCTGGCCTTCGCGGCCACAAGACGGGCGGCACGATCCATATCGTCGTCAACAACCAGATCGGGTTCACCACGGCCCCGCACTTTAGCCGCTCGTCGCCCTATCCGACCGATATCGCGCTGATGGTGGAGGCCCCGATTTTCCACGTGAACGGCGACGACCCGGAGGCGGTCGTGCACGCCGCCAAGGTCGCGACCGAGTTCCGCCAGAAGTTCGGCAAAGACGTCGTGATCGACATGTTCTGCTATCGCCGCTTTGGTCACAACGAAGGCGACGAGCCGATGTTCACCAATCCGATCATGTACAATCGGATCAAGCAGCACAAAACGACGCTCCAGCTTTATACGGAACGTCTGATCCGCGACGGGCTGATCCCCGAGGGCGAAATCGACGATATGAAGACGGCGTTTCAGGCGCACCTCAACGAAGAGTTCGAGGCGGGCAAAGACTACAAGCCGAACAAGGCCGACTGGCTGGACGGGCGTTGGAGCCATCTCGACCGCGAAGGGGATCAGTACCAGCGCGGCAAAACGGCTATTGAAGAGAAAACGCTGGAAGAGATCGGGACTGCGCTGACCACGGTGCCCGAAGGTTTCGCTGCGCATCGCACCATCAAGCGGTTTCTTGACGCCCGGAAAAAGATGTTCGACAGCGGCGAAGGCTTTGACTGGGCCACGGGTGAGGCACTGGCCTTTGGCTCGCTTCAGACCGAAGGATACCCGATCCGCCTTGCCGGTCAGGATTCAACGCGCGGCACGTTCAGCCAGCGTCATTCAGGCCTGATCGATCAGAACACCGAAGAACGGTATTACCCGCTCAACCACATCCGCGCAGGCCAAGCCCATTACGAGGTCATCGACTCGATGCTCTCAGAATACGCGGTGCTTGGGTTCGAATACGGCTACTCGCTCGCCGAACCCAATGCCCTGACCCTGTGGGAGGCGCAGTTTGGTGACTTTGCCAACGGCGCGCAGATCATGTTCGACCAGTTCATCTCGTCAGGTGAACGCAAGTGGCTGCGGATGTCTGGCCTCGTGATCCTGCTGCCGCACGGGTTCGAGGGCCAAGGCCCGGAACACTCGTCAGCACGGCTTGAACGGTTCCTGCAAATGTGCGCCGAAGACAACTGGATCGTCGCCAACTGCACGACGCCCGCCAACTACTTCCACATCCTGCGCCGCCAGCTGCACCGCGACTATCGCAAACCGCTGGTGCTGATGACGCCCAAGTCGCTTCTGCGCCACAAGATGGCAATCTCCGAGGCCGAGGATTTCACCACCGGCTCCTCTTTCCATCGCGTGCTCTGGGATGATGCACAAAAGGGGCATTCCGAGACGACGCTCGTGTCGGATGACAAAATCAAGCGCGTCGTCCTGTGCTCGGGCAAGGTCTATTACGACCTCCTCGAAGAACGCGACGCGCGCGGGATCGACGACATCTATCTCCTGCGTGTCGAACAGTTCTATCCCTTCCCCGCACTCTCGATGGTCAAGGAACTGGAACGCTTCGACAACGCCGATTTCGTCTGGTGTCAGGAAGAGCCCAAGAACCAGGGCGCCTGGTTCTTTATGGAGCCAAACATCGAATGGGTCCTGACGCGCATCGGCGCCAAGGTCACCCGGCCGATTTACGCCGGACGGTCCGCGGCGGCCTCGCCCGCCACCGGTCTGGCTTCCACCCACAAAGCACAACAAGCCGCGCTCGTGAACGACGCGCTCACACTTGAAGGAAACTGATATGAGTACCGAAGTTCGCGTTCCCGCCCTCGGCGAAAGCGTCACCGAAGCGACGGTGGCGACGTGGTTCAAGAAACCCGGCGACAGCGTTGCGGTTGATGAAATGCTCTGTGAGCTTGAGACCGACAAGGTGACGGTCGAAGTCCCGTCACCGGTTGCCGGCACGCTTGGCGAAATCGTCGCCGGTGAAGGCGACACCGTCGGTGTTGACGCGCTTTTAGCGATGATCGCCGAAGGCGACGCCGCACCAGCCCCAGCGGCTGAGGCAGCCCCTGCTGCCGCACCAGAAGCCGCGCCTGCAGGTGACAGCGCCCCAATCGACGTGATGGTGCCAACGCTTGGCGAAAGCGTGACGGAGGCGACCGTTTCGACATGGTTCAAGGCCGTGGGCGACAGCGTCGCGCAGGACGAAATGCTATGTGAGCTTGAAACCGACAAAGTCTCGGTCGAGGTTCCTGCCCCCGCCGCCGGTGTCCTGACCGAAATCATCGCTGCCGAAGGCGCAACGGTCGAGGCAGGCGGCAAGCTCGCCGTCATGACAGGTGGCGCAGGTGCCACCGCAGCAGCACCCGCAGCCGCACCAGCGCCTACCACTGCCCCAGCCAGCGCGCCCGCTGGGTCGGGCCGCACCGACATCGAAAACGCGCCCAGCGCGAACAAAATGATGGCCGAGGCGGGTCTGAGCGCCGATCAGGTCACGGGAACGGGTCGCGACGGTCGCGTCATGAAAGAAGACGTGCAAAAGGCCATCGCCGCCGGCGCAACCGCCGCTGCAGCTCCTGCGCCTGCTGCCGTGCCACGCGCGCCGGTCGCAGCCGAGGATGCGAGCCGTGAGGAACGGGTCAAGATGACCCGCCTGCGCCAGACCATCGCGCGGCGTCTGAAAGACGCGCAAAATACCGCAGCCATGCTGACCACCTATAACGAGGTCGACATGGGCGCGGTCATGGACCTGCGCAAAGAGTACAAGGACCTCTTTGAGAAAAAGCACGGCGTGAAGCTGGGCTTCATGTCCTTCTTCACCAAGGCGTGTATTCACGCCCTCAAAGAAGTGCCCGAGGTAAACGCCGAGATCGATGGCACGGATGTGGTTTATAAAAACTTCGTCCATATGGGCGTCGCCGTTGGCACTCCGAACGGACTTGTCGTGCCGGTCGTGCGTGACGCTGACCAAATGAGCTTCGCCGATATTGAGAAGAAGATTGGTGAGCTTGGCTTGCGCGCCCGCGACGGGAAACTGTCGATGGCGGAAATGCAAGGCGGCACGTTCACGATTTCAAACGGCGGCGTCTATGGCTCGCTCATGTCCTCGCCGATCCTGAACCCGCCGCAATCGGGCATCCTTGGCATGCACAAGATCCAGCAGCGCCCGATGGTCGTCGATGGTCAGATCGTGGCCCGCCCCATGATGTACCTCGCGCTTAGCTACGACCACCGGATCGTGGACGGCAAAGGGGCGGTGACCTTCCTCGTGCGGGTCAAAGAGGCGCTGGAAGACCCGCGGCGGTTGTTGATGGATTTGTAGATGAGCAAGCGACTCGACACAAAACTCGAAGCAGAAGGTGCCGAGTTCTTGGTGTGCGGTCTGATGTTAGTTGAAGGAATTGCGACATACAAAACCTACACGAACATGCCCGGCTATGACCTGGTGGTGACAAATCCTGAGTTGAACTCGTCAGCGAGAATCCAGGTGAAAAGCCGCTGGGCTACTGACTACGATGGGGGATTCCCGCTAAAGAATCACGACTGCGATTTCGTGGTGCATGTCGCTCTGAACCGTGGCTACCGGTATAAGAAGTCGAGATCGAATGGAGACGGAAAGAGAGCGCCTGAGTGTTACGTTTTTCCAATTGACGTGGCACTTTCTGGCCAATCTGCGAAGTCCAGTTGGGGCAAAGTATTCAAACGTTCTATCGAGGATGTCGAAGCATATCGTGACCGCTGGGACTTGATTCGAGATTTCTTAGCTAAACCCACGAGTACAGTAGGAGCATTGGAATGACCCCTGAACTCACATATCTTTTCTACACAGTCATTCTCCTGATCGTGCATGTCTTTGCGCAAGCCACGCTGTCGGACCTTTCCAAAGGTCTCGGTTGGGCGCTCGGCCCTCAGGACGATGATCGCGACCAGAACCTCTATGCCGACCGACTGCAAAAGGCGCTCAGGAACTATCTTGAGACATTCCCGGCTTTCGCCGCACTCGCCCTGATCCTTGCTGTCACCGACAGCGGCACGTCGGGCACAGCACTTGGGGCAGCGCTCTACTTCTGGGGACGCGTGGCCTATATCCCGTGCCGCCTTTCGGGACTGCCACTGGTGCGGTCCATTGCGTGGTTCACTGCCATTGGCGGCATCGTCATGATGATGCTCCCCCTATTCTCGGCAGGGTGAGACAAAAGAGATGACGCCCGAACTCACAGCGCTCGCTTTGGCAGGATTGCTTCAGGTCGCCCAATTCGCGGCCATGTCGATCCCTGCCAATCAGGAGCTGGGTCCGGGCAAGACCGCGTCACCGCGCGACAGGTCGCGCTTGGGTGGCAGTCTCGAAGACCAACTCAGCGACAAGACCGCCCACCTCTACCGCGCGCTCAACAATCATTTCGAGGCGCTGATCCTTTTCACCCTCGCCGTTGTGGTGGTCACCCTTTCAGATCAATCGACACCGTTCACCGCCGCCTGTGCCTGGGTCTATTTGATCGCGCGCATCGCCTACGTGCCCGCCTATTGGCTTGGGCTCAGCCCGTGGCGGTCCCTTATCTGGTTCGTGGGATTTCTGGCCACGACGCTCATGATCCTGGCGAGCCTGATATGACAGATTTTCCGACAGTCCCTCCGACACAATGCCGACGAAACTCCGACGTTGTGCCGACATCCCAAATTCGCCGAAATTCGGTAAGGAGATACCCCAATGGCAAGTTATGATGTGATCGTTATCGGCAGCGGCCCCGGCGGCTATGTCTGCGCCATCCGCTGTGCGCAGCTGGGCCTGAAAACGGCCTGTGTCGAAGGGCGCGAAACGCTGGGCGGAACCTGCCTTAACGTGGGCTGCATCCCGTCCAAGGCGCTTCTCCATGCCAGCCACCAACTGCACGAAGCCGAGCACAACTTTGCCGCCATGGGCCTCAAAGGTGCAGCCCCCAAGGTCGATTGGGCACAAATGCAGTCCTATAAAAGTGACGTCATCGGTCAAAACACCAAAGGCGTCGAATTCCTGTTCAAAAAGAACAAGATAGACTGGCTCAAAGGCTGGGGATCGATCCCTGAAGCAGGCAAGGTCAAGGTGGGCGATGACGTGCACGAGGCCAAAAACATCGTCATCGCAACCGGCTCTGACGTGGCAACACTCCCCGGCGTAGAGATTGACGAAAAGCTTGTCGTTTCTTCAACCGGCGCGCTCGAACTGCCCAAGATCCCCAAGAAGATGGTCGTCATCGGCGCCGGTGTGATCGGGCTTGAAATGGGCTCGGTTTATGCCCGGCTTGGCACCGAAGTGACGGTCGTTGAGTTCCTCGACCACATCACCCCCGGAATGGATGCGGAAGTGTCAAAAACCTTCCAACGCATCCTGAAAAAACAAGGGCTTAGCTTCATCATGGGGGCCGCCGTTCAAGGCGTGGAGACCACCAAGACAAAGGCCAAAGTCACCTACAAACTGCGCAAGGACGACAGCGAAGCGACCCTTGATGCCGACGTCGTGCTCGTCGCCACTGGCCGCAAACCCTACACCGACGGGTTGGGCCTTGAAGCGCTTGGCGTGACGATGTCCCCAAGGGGACAGGTCGAGACCGACGCGCATTGGTCGACCAATGTCAAAGGCATCTATGCCATTGGTGACTGCATCGACGGCCCGATGCTGGCCCATAAAGCCGAGGACGAAGGCATGGCGGTTGCGGAAACCATTGCCGGTCAAGCGGGTCATGTGAACTACGGCGTGATCCCGGGCGTGATCTATACGTCCCCGGAAGTCGCGAATGTCGGCCAGACCGAGGAACAACTCAAAGACGCGGGCCACGCCTATAAGGTTGGAAAGTTCTCCTTCATGGGCAACGGTCGGGCAAAGGCCAACTTCGCCGCCGAAGGCTTTGTCAAAATCCTGGCGGACGCCAACACCGACCGAATTCTTGGCGCGCATATTATCGGACCCATGGCGGGTGACCTGATTCACGAGATTGCCGTCGGCATGGAGTTCGGCGCCGCGGCAGAAGACATTGCACGGACATGCCACGCACACCCGACCTACTCAGAGGCTGTGCGCGAAGCCGCTCTGGCCTGCGTAGACGGTCCGATCCACAGCTGAGCGTGCGGAAATATGCGAGGCTCTGCCTCGCGCTCCGGGATATTTGAAGATCAATGGAGACGGTAAGCTGGCTTCCATTGATCCCAAAATATCCCGGGGGAGCCGCGCCAGCGGCGGGGGCAGCGCCCCCCAATTTTTAGCTGGCCAACATCTTAAGGCCTTGGGTCACATCGGTGCGCACGGCGAGCCGCAATCCCGGCTCGTCACCGGCGCGCAGCGCGGCCACGATGTGTTTATGCTCCACCGGCAAATCACGCCGCTGCAGACGACCGTATAGCTTGCGCATTGTCGGGCCGAGTTGCAGCCACACTGTCTCTGCCATGGCCAACATCGCCGGGGCCTGAGCCCGCAAGTAGAGTGTACGGTGAAATTCAAGGTTCGTTCGGATGTAACCGACGGCGTCACCTTTGACGATGGCCTCGCTGATGGTCACGTTGATCATCTGAAGCCGTTCTATCAAGGCGATATGCGCGCGCGGCAGAGCGCGGCTGGCCAATTCTGTTTCGATCAGCGCGCGGAGTGCGGCGAGTTCTTCGATACGCTCATTGCTGAGTTCCGGGGTCGAGACCCGACCAGAGGCGCTCAGCGTCAGTGCTCCCTCAGCCACCAGCCGCCGGATCGCCTCGCGCGATGGCGTCATGGACACCCCAAACTCTTCCCCAATCCCGCGCAGTGTCATGGAGGTGCCCGGCGCAAGCTCTCCGTGCATAATCTGCGACCGCAGCGTGCGGTAGACCCTTTCATGCGCGGCGGGTGCGGCTTCGGTGGGCTTAGTTTGAACCAGCATGATGTATCCTGAGACGCGTCTGGGCGCGGCGTCAATCGGAGAATTTGTAGCGATGCAAGTCCGGCCCTTCATCGCGCAACCAGCGGCGCGCCAGGTCTGTGGGTCCGTAAAGGTCTACAACTGTATCCCAGAACGCGGCGGAATGGTCCATGTGTCTGAGGTGCGCGACCTCATGAGCCGCGACATAATCGAGGATCCAAGGGGGCGCCATGATCAACCTCCACGAAAACATCAACCGTCCGTTCGAAGAACATGATCCCCATCGCGAACGGGGATCGCGCAGCGCAATTTCTTTAGGTGCTTTGCCGAGTGAAGCCCCGTAGCGATCGACCGACGCTACCAGACGATCGCGCGCAAGGTGCTTGAGGTATGCGGCGACCCGCTTGCCAGAATTGCGTTGAGGCACCGTAAGAACGTCACCCTCCCGCGCAATCGATCGTACTGCGCCCGCGCTAATCAGGACCGTTGCACCCTCAATCGGGATATGCGTATCCGGACCAACGACCGCGCCGTCGGGCACCTTATCTAAAGCACGTTCAACCCAACCGGCCTTATCTTCCAAGAATGCCTGAGCCTCGCTGAGCCGGGTCCGTTTCGGTATACTCAGGGTTATCTTACGGTCAAGCTGGGACACCCTGAGTGTCATGCGCCGCGCATGAGCGAGGCGGCGCAAATGGGCCTGTTTTGGCGGATGTCCGAATTCCAGGATCTCGCTCATCTACGATTTGCTGACAGACATGCGCCATAGCGTCAATTCGAATGGTGCGACAAAAGCCTTTGACTCCCCATCGGCACTGTGGCACTTGCCCCGAATCCAAGGAATGATTGACGACGAAAGGGATGCCAATGCCCAAAGAGGAATGGGGTACGAAACGGCTTTGCCCCAAGACTGGCCGCCGTTTCTATGACCTGAACCGCGATCCGATTGTAAGCCCGTATACCGGTGAGATCGTGCCGAACGAGAACGGCAAGGCGACGCGCACAATGGTTGCGGACAAGTCAGATGCACAGAACCCTGCAACGAGTGATGCAGAGGACGAAGAAGTCATCCTCGAAGATGACGACGACGAAAGCTCGGATGTGGATCTGGGCGATGAAGTGCTTGACGATGATGATGACGACGACAACGTGTCGCTTGACGACATCGCCGATATGAGCTCGGACGAGGACGACAGCTAAGCCGTCCTTTTTTACTTGCGCCGATGGTGTCGGTGCCATAACAGACCAAGGCGATCCGAACAGGGTCGCTTTAAATGGGGCCATAGCTCAGTTGGGAGAGCGCTTGCATGGCATGCAAGAGGTCAGGGGTTCGACTCCCCTTGGCTCCACCAAATTCCCTTATCAAGTAGTTGATTTATAGGGACTAATATGCGTGGCACTCTTTTGTCCCACCATTTTTACCACCGAAGCCATTGGAATTTTGGAATACCAGACGAAATCGCTTGCGCTACCTGCCTTGCGGTAGTTCAGCTCAGAAAAAGCAAAGGCCCCGCCGAAACGGGGCCTACGGACTATGACAATATCTAGGCTGACCTGAACTTGTCATCGTTCGGTGGCCAACCTGCCTGGCGAGCCAGGTCTTAAAGCCCGATGACCGGGATACAATTGAGATATAGGATATCCAACTCACTCAAGCAAGTGCCCCATCCCAAGACCAAATAGCACGCCTCTCCGGACGGAAGCCAAATCGTCGCCCGTTGCCTGAGGGTTTTCCCACTTTCTCTTGCCAACCTTAAAGCCGTCCAGCCTCCAGAGCCCTAGGTTCATTACCATGTCGCATTTTGCCCAACATGGGAGCTGTTCGTCTTCACTTGGGTGATAGTTCTTTGAAAGCCTGACCACGAAGGGCAGGTCGTGAATTGGAGCGGTAAGGCTAATAGGAACGACAGTCACAATAGCCGACCGATGTGGCAACCTCGGCGAAATCACCATAACGGGTCGCGGCTTCACCATCTCTGGCTCTTTGAAGCCATGGTGATTGCACATCAGTATCTGACCTGCTCGCGGAAAATAACCTAAAGGCATCGATCACCCTGCGTTAAGCGCACACCTCCCATTTCGTCACAATTCTAAGACAAGAACCCAACACCAGAGGATTTCAATGTATATTCTGTCGTCTGAAGGTTATTGGCAACAGTCCTGAACCGTTCAACATGCAGGCCAGTTGATCAAACAGGACGCGGGAAGTCGGCATTTCTCGTAACGCAAAAAAAATGGGCCGTCCGATGTGGACGGCCCAAACTAAAATCCGGTTTGACTGAGCTGCTTCGGAGACGCGTGCCGATGCGGTCAGGCAACCATCTCCTTCGCGCCAAGCATCATGCGACGCAAGCCCATGTATTCGTGGCTTTCCAGGATTGCCTCAGACCAAGCTTCTGTGCCCTCTAGGTAGGCTGGCCCAAAGCTGTGCCAGTACACGTCAAGCATTGCAGCCAAGCCTTCCACTGACTTCGGGGTCATTCGGAAAATTGTGTTCTCAACCTCGGACGCCGCGCTCGCCAGACGCGAGATTTCCTTCTCCG
>Ga0064014_10312_pt1 | contig 10449 bp, 13 predicted proteins | sample CrowatWCoCulture_2_FD_61584 | JGI IMG/M metagenome (GOLD analysis project Ga0064014, IMG submission 61584) | Marine cyanobacteria communities from the University of California, Santa Cruz, USA, analyzing cyanobacterial DNA methylation -... | ecosystem: Host-associated > Microbial > Bacteria >... | reverse complement strand
CCAAACAGCATTTTCTACTGTAGGGTTTGCTGAAAAAGTTTCTCCAAAATTTATGCCACTTTTGACCAAGAATTTTCTGACAAATCAATAAGTTTTAGTACATAAAAATTGTTTAAAGTATAATCAAATTAATGAAAGGCGGTTTGATGAGTTCCCCTGTTCTATATTAGTAAATAAGGACAAAAAAGCGACAAAAACTGCCTCAGAAGTTTAGAAAGATTGACAACTAAAAATGTAATAGCAATAGATGTAATGGAGGTTTCAGGGAGTTTTGTCATCACGAGATTTAGGCTAAATCTTCGTTTAGCTTGTCCAAACTTTCCTCAATAGCATTACGGAAGCATTCATCGGAGTGGGCTTGTTTCTTTTTTCTTCACTGACATTTTTCGGAGGTCTTCCTAACTTCGGCCACTGATTCTTATCCCTTTCCTTACACCAATTTCTGTTTTCCCTAGTTCGATAAATTTTATCTACATGGACGGATTCGGGATAATAGCCAAACGTTTCTTTATACTTTTCTACTTGTTCTTTTAAATGACAAAGATTCATTGAAGTTTTCCCAACTTATTTTGTCTAGAAACACATAGTTATCTACACAGCTTACTGAGAGTTTAGCTCAAACTCTATTGGTTTTCCTGCTTTTCCCTCACTATTGGACGAATATGCGGTTGAGTTAAACTTACAATTCTTTGAGGAACACTCTGGGTCTTATTCTCCCACATTGACTGTTGTTGTTCATAAACTTTTTTGATAGTCTCTAGACAATTTTTCTGTCTTTTACTCAGATTTTCCAGGGAAGCCCCAGCTTGAATTAAGTCTTCTATATTTCCTAAATTTTTCTTAAGGTATTTTAACTGTTTCCCGATAGCTTTTCTTCTTTCTTGATAAGATACTTTTCGTTTTTTTAGCTACTTTTAAGTATTCCTTTCTAGCAATTTTTCTAGAAGTTCTCGGCTTTTTTCTCAATTTTACTCTTAATGGTTTATAAAGATTATCTATTATTCTTTCTGTCTCAATTCTGGCTTGATTTAATATGCCTAAATCCGTTGGGTATTTGATGTCTGCTGGCGCACAAGTCGCATCTAAAATTAGTTTACCTTTATTTTTATTTTTTCTCCTTTTTCTTGGAGACAATCCTTTTTTTTACTTCTTTATCACTCTTGTCTATTTCTCTTTTTACTATTTTTTTATTGATTTTGTTTATCAATTCTCATCAATTCTTTTCCTAAAATGAACTAGCATTGAAGATTCCAGTGGTGGCTCTTGTTGATAACAATTTAAACCTATAAAGTATTGTAGATAGGGATTTTCTCTAATCTGTTCTATAGTTTCTCTATCACTTGTTCCTAATTTTTCCTTAATAATTAATGTCCCTAATGCCATTCTAAATAGTTTGGCTGGCGCACCTTTTTATGCTGAAAAAAGTTTAGCATATTCTTCCTCAAAATCATCCCAAGGTATCAACTCTGCCATGATTACCCAACGATTATTGGGGACAATTTGCCCTCGAAAGGTAATTCAAATTTTTCTGGGGGTGGTAAAGGTTGCTCCTCTTTTCGATACATTTGTTCTTGACCAACAACTGGGAGGTGTTTCTACCAATTATAGCGGTTTGTAGCCGACAAAGCTGATCTTTTTTGCGATCGCGAATATGGGTGTAACCTTTTAAAGAATAGGGTTTTGCTTTTATTCAGCAAACCTACTTAATTGGGTAATTTTACAAACATAACTATAATATTTAAGGTCAAAAGTCAAAAAAATATATGCTAGTATTTTTGTATTTACTGGGAATTTTGATTAACAAAAAAAATGATATAAATGGAGAAATGTGCCAATATATGATTCAGTCTAGTTTAGGAGTCACTCCGTACTGAATTATTAAGTAGGGTTTGCTGAAAAAGTTTCTCCAAAATTATGCTTTTGACCAAGAATTTCTAAATCAATAAGTTTTAACATAAAAATTGTTTAAAATATAATCAAAATTAATGAAAGGTTTGATGAGTTCCCCTGTTCTATTATTAGTAAATAAGGACAAAAAAAGCGACAAAAACTGCCTCAGAAGTTTAGAAAGATTGACAACTAAAAATGTAATAGCAATAGATGTAATGGAGGTTTCAGGGAGTTTTGTTATCACGAGATTTAGGCTAAATCTTTGTTTAGCTTGTCCAAACTTTCCCTCAATAGCATTACGGAAGCATTCATCGGAGTGGGCTTGTTTCTTTTCTTCTTCACTGACATTTTTCGGAGGTCTTCCTAACTTCGGACCACTGATTCTTATCCCTCTTTCCTTACACCAATTTCTGTTTTCCCTAGTTCGATAAATTTTATCTACATGGACGGATTCGGGATAATAGCCAAACGTTTCTTTATACTTTTCTACTTGTTCTTTTAAATGACAAGATTCATTGAAGTTTTCCCAACTTATTTTGTATAGAAACACATAGTTATCTACACAGCTTTACTGAGAGTTTAGCTCCAAAATCTATTGGTTTTCCTGCTTTTCCCTCACTATTGGACGAATATGCGGTTGAGTTAAACTTACAATTCTTTGAGGAACACTCTGGGTCTTATTCTCCCACATTGACTGTTGTTGTTCATACCAAGGTATCAACTCTGCCATGATTACCCAACGATTATTGGGGACAATTTGCCCTCGAAAGGTAATTCAAATTTTTCTGGGGGCGGTAAAGGTTGCTCCTCTTTTCGATACATTTGTTCTTGACCAACAACTGGGAGGTGTTTCTACCAATTATAGCGGTTTGTAGCCGACAAAGCTGATCTTTTTTGCGATCGGAATATGGGTGTAACCTTTTAAAGAATAGGGTTTTGCTTTTATTCAGCAAACCCTAAATAAGTTAGCAGAATCTGAAGAAGAATTAAGACAGTTAGAAAGATATGAAGAGGAGATCACATCCTACGACAAAGCTTTAGAAATTAAACCTGATGATCATCAAGCTTGGAATAACCGAGGGGTTGCTTTACGTAACTTAGGAAGATATGAAGAGGCGATCGCATCCTACGACAAAGCTTTAGAAATTAAACCTGATAAACATGAAGCTTGGAATAACCGAGGGAATGCTTTAGGTAACTTAGGGGGATATGAAGAGTCGATCGCATCATACAACAAAGCTTTAGAAATTAAACCTGATAAACATGAAGCTTGGAATAACCGAGGGAATGCTTTAGGTAACTTAGGAGGATATGAAGAGTCGATCGCATCATACAACAAAGCATTAGAAATTAAACCTGATGATCATCAAGCTTGGTATTTTCGAGGGAATGCTTTATATAACTTAGGAAGATATGAAGAGGCGATCGCATCTTATGATCAAGCATTAGAAATTAAACCAGATAAAGATAAAGCTTGGTATAACCGAGGGATTGCTTTACATAACTTAGGAAGGCTAGAAGAGACGATCACTTCTTGGGATAAAGCATTAGAAATTTCATCTAATGATTATGAAGCCTGGTATTGTCGAGGGAATGTGTTATTTTCTTAGGAAAGCATGACGAGGCCTTAGAATCCTATCTCAAAGCAAGAGAATTGCAACTTGATTATGATGAAGTTTGCATTAAAGTATGCAATTTATTTCATCCTACTAATTCTTTTCGTCCGCCTATAAATATACTAGAACGGATGATAGAGCTTAAGATGGCCGATTATAACGAATATAACGGATTGAGATCACTAGACGAAGGTTACGACGAAAAAATAATGAATAAATTGAAACAATAAATATCTATTGTAGGGACATAATATTATTATGGCCGCAAATGGCATTATAGCGTTTCTTAGACTTATGAGGTACACCCTGCCCTCCTGTAGAGACGTTGCATGCAACGTCTCTACAACAAACTATGTACCTCACGAGTATGAGAAGTGCTATATGTCCAGATAATACCCTCAATTGGGTTTTTAGCCAGGGAATTAGGTTAAATCGCTTCGAGATCGCTTTCTCCAGTGCGAATGCGAATAACCTGGTCGACAGGAGAAACAAAAATCTTGCCATCTCCAATTTCCCCTGTACGTGCAGCCCCTCTCAGCTTGTCAATAACCATTGCTACCTGATCATTCTCAACCACAATTTCCAGCTTCAATTTTTGTAGAAATTCTACCGTATATTCCGAACCGCGATAACGTTCGGTTTGTCCTTTTTGTCGTCCAAACCCCCGAACCTCAGAAACTGTCATACCAACAATTCCCGCATTGACTAAAGCGATCTTTACTTCGTCTAATTTAAAGGGGCGGATAATCGCTTCTACCTTTTTCAAAGTGGGTTACTCCTCGTAATCTAGGTTTACTCGTTGTCTACTATAGATATAAATTCCCACCCAGTTGCCCATAAACCCTAAGATTTTTAAGTATTGATGAGTATTGATCCTCGAAAAATCCAAATCCAGTTACAAAAACCTGAACTTCCCCTACATATCTTTGATACAGTTACCTCCACAAATCAAGTGGTTTGGGACTTATTAGCAGAGGGAAACCCCTTCCCTCTGATGGCGATCGCTTCTCAACAAACAGCAGGAAGGGGACAATGGGGCAGAAACTGGTTTTCTGCGGTGGGGGGACTTTATCTATCCATCGGTCTAAAATTGCAGATAACAGCCCAAAATGCTCCCCATTTAACCCTCTTCAGTGCTTGGGGTATTGCTGAGAATTTACCTCGTTATGGACTACCCGTAAAATTAAAGTGGCCTAATGATCTTATTTTGCAAGGCAGAAAATTAGGGGGAATTAAAAGCGAAACTCGTATTCAACAAGAGACAATTACCCACTGTGTCATTGGTGTAGGGATTAATTGGTGTAATCAAACACCAGATCCAGGGATTACCATTCAATCTTACGACAAACCCCATAATATTGACAGTTTAGAAACCTTAGCGGCCATTACCATCAATGGAGTCTTTCGGGGTTATGACCATTATTTGAGCAATGGGATTGATAATTTACTGAGAAATTATATAGAAATCTTGGATAGTGTCGGCCGTAAAGTTATCATTGAAGGAATGACAGGAACTATCATCGGTGTTAGCACTCAAGGAGAGTTAAAGGTTTCTTTGCAGGCCCCTGGGTCAAAAACAACCCTGAAACTACCACCAGGAACCCTATCCCTTGGTTATTCACAAGGGGAAACATGACCTAATTGAACATTAACAAGAGGAAGGTTTAAGATTATGCAAGCGATTTATATTCCCCATTTACTCAACGCTCCCAATAGAACCCAAACCCTTGTTTTTGATGATTTTATCCCTGAATTACAAAGTTTAACCCCCTTTCGTGGGAAAATGATGGTTCGTCACGGAGGAACTTTTTTGGAAGTGGGGGTTAAAGGAGAAACTATTATTACCTTAACCTGCGATCGCTGTTTACAACGGTATAATCGTCGTCTTGCTCTAGATACTTCGGAAATTATTTGGTTAGATAAAGACGCAGAGTTACCGCAAAATTATCCTCAAGAAAGAGAAGTTTCTTTGGAAGATTTATCAGAAACTTTATCCCCAGATGGACATTTTGATGCTCAAGGTTGGCTTTATGAACAATTATGTTTAGCGGTTCCTTTAAGACAATTATGTGGTAAAGATTGTCAACCCCCAAAAACAAAAACAGAGGAAAATGAACCAAAAATTGATAGTCGTTGGTCTGGTTTAGAAGCTTTAAAGCAACAATTACAGAACTAGACAAGACCCCGTTCTTAATGACGGGGTTTAAGTGAGTTGACAACAGTTTCCTTAAGTTCAGTAATGGGGGATAAATGGTGAATAAGATTGATAAAGTTGCTCTTTTTGGTGGTACTCATGGCAACGAGATGACGGGAATTTATTTGATTAAAAAATATCTCCAAAACCCCGATTTAATTGAGCGTTCAACTCTTAAAGTTTTTCCATTTTTATCTAATCCTAGAGCAATTGAATCCAGAGTTAGATATACAGAAATTGATTTGAATCGTTGTTTTGGTTCGGAGGAAATAGACAATTTAGATAATTTTTTATATGAGCAACTTTTAGCTAAAACCATTCATCAAAAGCTACTCAATGAGCAGATAAATTTTGTTGTGGATCTCCATAGTACAACAGCTAATATGGGATTAACAATTATTCTTTCTGATACAGATGATTTTCATCTACAACTCTGTAGTTATTTAAGCAGTATTTATCCCGAAATTAAGGTTTTATTCTATGCTTCAAAGGAAAAAGATAAATTGTTGAGAAGTAATACAGAATTAGGATTGACCATTGAAATAGGTGCAGTTGCTCAGGGAGTCTTAGATGCAAATTTATTTATTAAAACAGAAAAGATTGTTGAGAGTTTATTAGATTATTTAGACAAAAAAAATCAAGATCAAATTCCTAAAAAAAGTCATAAATTAGGATTTTATGAAGTATTTGAAAGACTTGATTATCCCAGAATAAATGAAGAAATAGCAGCTATGATTCACCCTAATTTACAATTTAAAGACTATAAACCTCTTAATCCAGGGGATGATTTATTTATTACTTTCGATGGTAAAACTATCACTTATCAGGGTGATTCAACAGTTTACCCTGTCTTTGTGAATGAAGCAGCTTATTATGAAAAAGGAATTGCTATGTGTTTAGCTAAACAACGGGAAATAGTTGTAAATTTTAATAATGGATAATGGATAATGGATAATGGATAATTACAGAGATAGAATATAGAATGACATTTAATTCTACATTCTATCTCACTGCCTTGGTCAAATTTCTAGTAGTAGAATTATTAACAGAGTAGATGTTAAACAGGCAAACAATGTCCTAATTACATTCCACTTATTCCAACGGGGTTCAAAGTTTAAACGTGCTGTTTTTAATGTACTTTCATCCATATCCATAACATCCCAAGTTTGTAGTTTATTATTCAGTGGAACATTAATGGTAAAAGTGGGTAATTGAACACCAAAAATGTAAATAAATGTACCAACAATAAGCAGAGGAAAAAATTGATTTAATTGTCCAATGCCAAGTATGGCAGAAGTGATTAAAAATATTACTGAACCAACCCAAACTAAAACAAAAATTGGTTGATTGTTCTGAATAATACTATCTATCACCTGAAAAGCACGAATAAACTCTCGGTCATTTAAACGTTGTATTCCCGGCATCACTACTAGGACAAAAGCAAACAAAAATCCAGCGACCAAAGAACAGAAAAGTGTGGCTATACTTAAGGAAATTGGCAAAATTATTTCTGTTGACATGAGACACTCCTTGTATTAATAAATTTTAATTAATTTAGTAGGATAAACTCGGTGCTTGATAGAGATAGAAATCATCAACCAATTGTTTCAAGATAAAATCAGCTACATCAGCATGATTAATTGTCAATGTTGATGTCTTATCTGTTCCTGGAAAACCGTGACGATACTGGCCTGTAAGTTCACCCTCTATAAAAGCTGCGGGGCGAATAATCGTCCAATCTAAACCACTATTTTGTACCATGTCTTCTTGTATTTGATGGTCTGCAAACACCTTACGCAAAATAAAGCCAAACATAATATATTTCCAGTAAAAATTGAGACTTCCCCAACTCTCACCAACTCCTAAAGTTGTTTGACAAATCAACCGTTTCATTGCACATTTTTTCATAGCTTCAATAATGTTTTGAGTTCCTTGTGAGCGAACCTTACCGCTTAACTTTTTCCCAGAACCCAAGGTACAAACCACTATATCTTGTCCTTGTAGTGCTTGTTCTACCCTTGCGCTGTCCATGACATCTCCCTGAAATAGTTGCAGTTTAGGGTGCTTAATCTGGAGTTTGAGGGGGTTTCTTGCAAAAGCTATCACCTCATGGCCTTGTTCGAGTGCCTGTTTTACCACCTGTTGACCGACATTACCAGTTGCGCCAAATACTACGAGTTTCATGATTTAATATCTCATTTCGTAACAACACTTTCAGCTTAGAGATTTTCTCGTCACGAAACTATCTGCTTCTTGCTTTACTTGAACATTCTTGCTCTCAATTTTCATTTTTTTGCATACAATTAAGTAGGTAGGCAAAAATAAACGCCAGTTCGTAGTAAGTCCTTTAGGACTAGAAAACAAGTCATAATGAAGGCTAAAGCCTTCACTACGGACTTTTCTATTTTATCTTTAATTACACCTACCTACTTAACCCATAAACTGCAAAGCATGGGCTGGCAAAAAAGAAGCAACAGTGGAAAACATTCTAGTTGAACATCTTAAAAACCCCCCAGGAGAGGGTAACTATGTTTGTGAGGATAGACATACCGTGTTTATATATCTCTCTCAACGTCCTCTTGAATATTTGCAGATTCAGGATGGTGTTACCTATAACGGTTTATATCGTCCTGGGGAAATATTGATTACCCCTGCTAATGTACCTTTATTTGTTCGATGGAAGGGTCAAGAAAATTGTTTACAGATTCAGATCAAAACCGAATTTTTCCATAATATTGCTCAAGAAACCATCAATGTTGATAGTAACTTGTTTCAACTTATGCCTCAATTTCAGGTTAATGATTCTCGTCTTCAAGGGATAACTAAGATGCTTTTTGAAGAATGTCAACAAGAAATTTCCAATAATCAACTTTATCTTGACTCCTTAGCTAATATTTTAGCTGTTAATCTTGTCCGACATCATGGCACAACTAAACCAGTTGTACCTGTTTATCAAGGAGGTTTATCACCCTATCAACTAAGCCAAGTTTTTGATTATGTTGATGCTCATCTTGACCAAAATATTAAACTAGAAAACTTAGCTAAATTGCTTGATCTCAGTCAATTTCATTTTAGTCGTTTATTCAAGCAGTCTCTTGGTTTATCTCCTTATCAATATTTAATCGAGCAACGCATAGAACGGGCTAAGCAATTATTAAAAGAAACTAATCAATCTATTCTCGATATTGCTTTAAATTGTGGATATAATAGTCATAGTCATTTAAGTAAACAGTTTCGACAAGTAACGGGTATGACTCCCAAAGCTTACCGCATAAATTAGATAACATATAAACTCAAAAGATGGAGGAATAAAAAAGATGGGATTAATTAAAAAAATGGCAGGGTTGATGGGTGTTTCTCTCATGGGGATGCTCTATTTTACTCCCAGTTTAGCCGAAACACCACTGATTGAAGTCAAAGCAGAAAACACTCTGCAAGAAATGCTTAATTATCTTAAAGATCAATCCTCTTTAAAATTTCAAGCAGATGTTGCTCAAGATTTAGTTTTTAGTAATGGTCAAAAAATTCAACTGGGTGCCATAGTTAATCTTAAAGTACGTCGTCCCGATAAACTTAATATTGATTATCAAGGCGATCGCAATCATGTTCGCTTTTATTTTGATGGCAAAACCTTTACTATGGAAGGGTTAACTAACAATGTTTATGCTAACTTTTTAGAACCTTCAGAGGTGGATAACATTAATGCTTTAGTTAGACGAATAGGAGAAAGACTTAATATCACTTTACCCTTGGGAGAAATCATCGCCACAGATAATGATTTAGAAAGCATAAAAAATAGGATTACCAGTGGTGTTTATGTGGGAGAAAGTCGAGTCAATGGAGTTATTTCTCATCATTTAGCTTTTACACAAGATAATCTTGATTGGCAAATTTGGATCGAAAAAGGAGAAAAAACCCTTCCTAGAAAATTAGTGATTACCTATAAACAAGATCCCTCTTCTCCTCAATATTATGCTATATTCTCTAATTGGAACTTTGACCCGATTTCAGAAGAAGATCCTATCTTTTCTTTTCAACCTGCGGATGATGCTGACAAAATTGATTTTCTGATCATACAACCATGAAACTTAAATTAGACTTTTAGTATTATTTCTAAAACAAAATTTCATTATGTTAAATATGAAACAATTAATTACCAAAAAATCACCGATTATTTTCGTTATTTTTACCTTGGTACTAGTTTTAAATTATTCTTTGCCAAGCTATTTTATTGAGGTAGAAGCAAGAGGATTTAGAAGGGGTGGAACCCGTGGTGGTAGTCGAGAGATTAATCGTGGTGGCCGACAGGGATATCGAGAATTTGATCGTGGATATCGTCAAGATAACCGCCAAGGAAACTTTGATGATCGTAGGGAAAATCGACAAGGAAACTTTGATGATCGTCAACAAAATAGACAAGAAAATATCGATAATCGCCAACAAAATAGACAAGAAAATATTGATAATCGCCAAGATTTTAGGAACGATCGCTGGGATGATGTGAATGATTGGCGTAATGATCGTTGGGATTATTGGAATGATTGGAATGACTGGGCAAATACTAGATATTGGGTTGGTTTAGGAGTATATTTATTAGCGATTCCTGCTACTGCGATCGCTGTTTCTGCTGCTAACCAAGATTATTATTATAATGAGGGGGTTTATATGCAGCCTCAAGGCAATTCTTATGTAGTAGTTTCGGCTCCCATAGGTGCAGTTATATCGACTCTTCCAGAAGGTTATATCCTG
>Ga0064014_10311_pt1 | contig 10454 bp, 11 predicted proteins | sample CrowatWCoCulture_2_FD_61584 | JGI IMG/M metagenome (GOLD analysis project Ga0064014, IMG submission 61584) | Marine cyanobacteria communities from the University of California, Santa Cruz, USA, analyzing cyanobacterial DNA methylation -... | ecosystem: Host-associated > Microbial > Bacteria >... | reverse complement strand
TTGAGCCCGGTCAGGCGCTGGCCCTTGGGGAAGGTGGTTTTGACATATTCCACATAGCGGCCGCGCCCATCATCGATCCGGCGCGCCGACCGATGTTATCGGGTTGCGCGGGCGCGATTTCGCCCGAGACGATCGCCTCGATCTCGGCCTCTGCGTCATCCGAAAGCTTGAACCCATCCGGGCCAAAGAACTTGATCCCGTTGTCATGATGGGGGTTGTGGCTGGCCGAGATCATGATCCCGACATCCGCGCGCATCGATCGCGTGAGCAGCCCCCACCGCCGGGGTCGGAACGGGTCCCAGCAAGAGCACATTCATGCCCGTCGATGTCAGCCCCGCCGTCAGCGCATTCTCCAGCATATAGCCCGACAGGCGCGTGTCTTTGCCGATCACGACCCGGTGCCCGTTTGCTTGGTCGGTACGGAAAAACCGCCCCGACGCCACGCCAAGCCGCAAAGCCATTTCCGCTGTCATCGGATAGCTGTTGGCGCGTCCGCGCACACCGTCGGTTCCGAAGAGTTTTCTGCCCATGATCACTGCCACACTGCTTATTGCGCTTTTGCGGCAGCCTATCACGCCCGCGCCCTCAGGCGAAGGCAACAACGCTTACAGTTTGTTTCAGCTTTCGCCGGAAGCGCCGGGCTGACGATAGAAATGGTGATAACCGATGGTCGCGGTGCGCGGAAACGCGCGCGCCCAGCGGGGGTTCACGGATTTTCGTGTGATAATGCGTGGCACCTTCAGTCAGCGGGCGACGCTCTGCCTCGATCACGCTTTCAGCGATCCGCGAAACCATGTCATAGGCGCGCGGCTCGTTGATGATCTCTTTCTTGCCATCGCAGGTATAGCTGAACTGGCACTGATGCAGGCGGCCCGTCCCCTGATTGACGACACCGCAGATGGTGTCGGGGTACTTGGCGCTGTCGACACGGTTCAAGATAACTTCAGCCACGGCAAAGATACCGGCGACGGATTCCCCACGCGCCTCGAAATAGAGCGCTTCGGCGAGGCATTTGCCTTCTGCGTCGAGCGTCGCTTCGGGCTGATCCATGACCCAGTATTTGGAGTAAACGGGGCCAGTGTGGCCTGTCTTGGGGGCAACGAGTTGCTCAAGCCGGACGCGCTGAACTGACGCCAAAGCATCGCGTTCTGCGCTGAACAGGTCGGTCAGTTCATCGGTAAGCGCAACAGTCGGGTTGTTCGACTGGCTTATGACAACGTCAGCATCTGCAGCAGGTGCGAGCCCGATAAACGCGGCACACACCGCCACGACGACGGGTTTGAAGACCATGGAGCCCCCTCCAAAACGGCAGCCCGGGCACATCCCGGATTAACAGTCTGGTCAGCTATCCGATGCTTAACTGAGGGTAAAGTCGCACAGGGGAAACAGACTGTTTCCAGTGTGTCACCGCCGCAACATGGCAGATTCTTGCCTATTGTTGACGACTTATCAACAGGTAACCCCTGTCAGACTTCGGTTTTATCGACTTTCTCAGCGATGGCAAGGCGCGCAATTGCGAGCCGCGCAACAGGCACGCGATAGGGGGAGCACGAGACATAGTCGAACCCCGCGTTGCGGCAAAACGCGATCGAGTTCGGATCGCCTCCATGCTCTCCGCAGATCGACAGAACCACATCGGGCCGGGTCGAACGCCCGCGTTCTGCGCCGATCGATAACAATTCCCCCACCCCGTCGACGTCCAGGCGATGGAACGGGTCTTCGGCAAACACGCCCTGATTGACATAAGGGGTCATAAAGCGCCCGGCGTCGTCGCGGCTCAGACCATAGGTCATCTGCGTCAGATCGTTGGTGCCAAAGGACAGAAAGGTCGCGTATTGCGCGATCTCATCGGCGCGCAGCGCGGCGCGTGGGGTTTCAACCATGACGCCAAGACGGAAATCAAAGTTCACGCCGGTCTCCGTTCGCACCGCCGCAGCGACACCATCGATCCGCGCACGGATCAATTCAACCTCGCGCTTGGCCGATACTAGCGGGATCATGATCTCTGGGGTCACCGGCGCGCCATGCTTTGCGGTTGCAGCAGCAGCCTCAAAAATCGCCCGCGCCTGCATGTCGTAAATCTCAGGCACCGTGATGCCCAAGCGCACCCCGCGCATGCCCAGCATCGGGTTCACTTCGCTCAGGGCCTCAACCCGCCGCGTGACGGTCGATACCGGCAGATCCAGCGCATCGGCCAAATCGCGCATCGCATCCCGGTTTGAGGGCAGGAATTCATGCAATGGTGGGTCGAACAGCCGGATCACCACCGGGCGACCGGTCATGATCTCAAACATGCGGACAAAGTCTTCGCGCTGCATCGGCAACAAGCGCGCCAGTACCGCCGAACGATCCTCCGCCGTGTCGGCAAAGATCATCTCGCGCATAACGGTCAGTCGGTCTTCGGACAGGAACATATGCTCGGTCCGACAGAGGCCGATGCCGTCGGCGTCAAAGCTTTTGGCGACCCGCGCCTCGCCAACCGTATCGGCATTTACACGCACGCCCACGTCGCGGTGTTCATCGGCCCATCCCAAGAGCGTGCGGAAGGTTTCATCGAGCGCGGGTTCCAACAGGTCCGCCGCACCGGCCAGAACTTCACCCGCCGTTCCGTCCAGCGTGACAAGGTCACCTTCGGCAAAAACGCGTCCATCGGAGGATGTCAGCGTCTTGTCACGACGGTTCAACTTCAGATCTGAAACCCCCACAACACAAGGCAGCCCCAACCCACGCGCAATCACAGCCGCATGGCTTGTCATGCCGCCGCGTTCGGTCAGGACCCCCACCGACGCGTGCATCCCGCGAATGTCTTCGGGCTTGGTCTCGCGCCGGACCAGAATGCAGGGCTCTTCGCGCGCGTGGCTGGCTTGTGCGGCGCGGGACGAGAAAACCAACCGGCCTGTGGCCGCGCCGGGGCTGGCGGCGATGCCGCGCGCAAACGCGTCGCGCCGCCCGCGCGGATCAACCTGCGCATGAAGCACATCGCCAATTGCCATCGGTTCGACACGCATCAGCGCCTCGGTCTGCGGGATGATGCCTTCTTGCGCCAGTGCGACTGCAACACGAACATCCGCCCGCGTCGAACGGGGCACACGCACGGCATCCAGCACCCGCAACTCGCCGTTGGAAATCGTGAATTCAATCTGCATCTCTTCGCGCAACCGCACGCGACACAAATCGCCATAGTCGATCAGGTTGGAAAACGCGCGCGGCTCCAACTCTTCCAAAGAGGCCCCGCGGGGATCGCGGCTGAGGAAAATCGCGTCGCTCTCTCCGGTCAGCGCCTCGCGCCCCTGACTTTGCGACATGTAGCGGCCCGTGATCTGGGGCTTGCCCGTCACCTCATCGATGAACTGGATCACGCCCGAACCGCTTTCGGGTGGACCAAAGCCAAAGGCCATTTCCTGCACAACCAGGCCGAGACCCGCATCCTCGGGCGCGCCGCGCGCGGTGCGCAGCAATCGGGCGGAAGTGCCCTCCCACGCACGGGCCATGGACCGCAGAACATCGGTCAACTGTTTCACCGGGTCTTGCGGGAACGGCTCGTCCGTTTCGTCTTCATAGGCGAATTTCATATCCGCCAGAGCCTGCTCGCTGGCCTGATCCGGCAGATCGAACATGTCGGGATCCAGATGCGCGACGTGCACGGCATAGGCCGCGATGAACCGCATATAGATCGCGTTTGCCGCCTCATGACCGTGGGTGTTGGACAGATCCACGTGGCGCGCATCGTTCATGCCGATGTTCAAAATGGCGCTTGGCCCGCCCCAATCCGGGTCCTCGCTTGAAGGACGCACTGAAAGCAGCGTGCCCGCCGGAAACGCCGCAACCAAAGCCGCGATATCCAGCGTCTCGCCCCGCGCAATCTTGCGCAGCGCGTTAAAGGACAGCGCCATCGTCTGCGGCACCGGCAAATCAAGCCGCACCAACCGCTGCAAACACTTCGCCCGCCCGCCATGGGTGGCGGTCATGATCGGGTCCGTCGGCCCGATGGGGGTAAAGTCATCTACGACGATGTGTTTCTGCACTGCAGCACTCCAAACTGCACACAGCATACGCTTGCATCGCTGTCAGGCAAGCCTGACAGGGGACATGCGGCAATTTTATCCTTCGATGCGCGTCAGGTCCGCCACGGACAGGCAGGTCTGGCGGATGCGGCTGAGCAAATTCAGACGGTTACGGCGAACGATCTCGCTTTCCGCATTGACTTGCACGGCCTCAAAGAATGCATCAATCGGCCCGCGCAGCTCCGCCATAGCCTGCATCGCTGCGGCAAAATCCTCGGCCTTCATGGCCGGTGCGATGGCGGCATCCGCCGCATCAAGTGCCGCAAACAGAGCCTTTTCCTCCGCAGCCTCTGCAAACTTGATGTCCGCGCCATAGGAGTATTCGACCCCGTCCTTCTCTTCCGCCTGCGTCAGGATGTTGTTGGCCCGCTTGAACCCCTGGATAAGGTTCGCGCCATCCTCGGTACCCAGCACGGCTTGCAGGGCCTCGGCTCGATCGACCACGAATTTGATGTCGTCATTGCCTGTGCCCAATCCCAGAATTGCGTCAATAACATCATGACGAAGGCCTTTGTCGCGCAGCGACACCTTGAGACGATCATGGATGAACCCGAGTAAGTCGACAGCCACCTCGTCTGACGCATCAGAATGCTGCGCAAGCCCAGCCCGGATCAGCGCGAGCAGATCGACGTTCAACCCGTTTTCCAACAAAAGCCGAATAACACCCAGCGCCGCACGGCGCAGCGCGAACGGGTCCTTGGACCCGGTGGGTTTCTCGTCGATGGCCCAGAACCCGGTCAGCGTGTCCAGTTTGTCCGCCAGCGCCACAGTCACCGACACCGGCGCGGTCGGCACGTCGTCGGAGGGGCCGAGGGGCGAATAATGTTCTTCACAGGCCGCAGCGACCGCCGGGTCAAGCCCCGCGGCTTCGGCATAATACCGGCCCATCACACCCTGAAGCTCGGGGAATTCATACACCATTTCTGAGGCCAGATCGGCTTTGACAACCGTTGCCGCGCGCTCTGCCAGATCGACATCAGCCCCCACAACCGGCGCAATCTCACGTGCAAGCGCCGCAATGCGCGCGATCCTTTGCGCTTCGGACCCAAGCGCGCTTTGGAACGTCACATGCTCCAACGGGGCCGCCATCCCGGCCAGCCCGACCGTTCCAACCGTGCGCAGGTCGTTCTCCCAAAAGAACTTGGCGTCCGACAAACGGGCCGACAGAACCTTTTGGTTCCCCGCAAGGATCGTCGCACCATTATCCGTCGTTTCACGGTTGGCGACGGTCACGAATTTCTCGATCCGCTTGGTCTTGGGGTTGCGAACGGAAAAGAACTTCTGATGCTCTTTCATCGAGGTCTGGAGCACTTCAGGCGGAAGCCCGAGGAAATCCGCGCCGATATCGCCCATCAGCACGACGGGCCATTCTACCAGCCCCGCAACCTCGGCCAACAACCCCTTGTCCTCAACCACCTCAAGCCCTTGGGCAAAGGCCATGTTCGTGGCATCGGCCCAGATGTGCTCGGCCCGTTCCTCAGACGACAGCACGACATGCGCCGCTTTTAGCTGACGCTCATAATCCTCAAAGGATGTCACTTTGAACGCGCCCGGCGCCATGAAGCGATGCCCCCATGACGTGTCACCCGATGTGATCCCGTCGACATCCATCGGCACAACTTCGGCACCCGCGTCATCCGTCAGGATGCACAGGATCGAATGAAGTGGACGCACCCAGCGCAGCGTCCCCGCCCCCCAGCGCATGGATTTGGGCCAGGGGAAGTTGCGGATCGCGCCTTCCAGCACCTCCGCCACAATCTCGGTTGCCGGGCGTCCGGCCTTGTCGATCACCGCAAACCAGACCTGCCCCTTTGTGTCGTCGCGCGCCTCAAGCTGATCTTTGGTCAGGCCGGTTGAACGCAAGAACCCGTCCAGCGCCTTTTCCGGCGCGTCCACGCGCGGACCTTTCCGCTCTTCCCGCACGGCGGGGCTTTCGGTCAAAAGCCCCTCAACCGCCAGCGTCAGACGGCGCGGCGTCGAAAACGCGGCAGCCCCGGCATAGGTCAGACCCGCCTCGACCAGACCATCGGTCACCAGCTTTTTGAGATCAGCCGCCGCACGCGACTGCATCCGCGCGGGAATTTCCTCGGAAAAGAGTTCGATCAGAAGGTCTGGCATTGGGGCCTCAGAAGGTCAGGAACCACTGGATCATGAAGGAGTTCGCGATATCCACGAAGAAGGCCGAGATCAACGGCAAAACGATAAATGCCAGCGGTGCAGCCCCATATCGTTTGGTCACGGCGGTCATATTGGCAATCGCGGTCGGCGTCGCACCAAGGCCAAAGCCGCCAAACCCTGCCGACAAAACGCAGGCGAAATAGTTCTGGCCCATCACGCGGTAGACCACGAACAGGCAGAAGGTGATCGTGACCAAGGTCTGCGCCCCCAGCACCACAAGCAAAGTCGTGCCAAGCCCCGCGAGCGTCCAAAGCTGAAGCGACATCAGAGACATCGCCAGAAAAACGCCCAGCGCAAATTCCGACACCATGGCAAGCGTGGGCGAATGCTGCACCGTGTCATGCTCTTTCAGGATCATGTGGCGGACATTGCCCAGAACGATGGCCATCAGCATGCAGGACACAAAAAGCGGCAGGTCCAACCCGATCCCTTCGAAAAACTCGTCCAGTATAAAGCCAAAGAAGATCGCGATATGCAGGTTAAGGAGCACCTGCATCAAGGTGACATGCGTGATCGAGGCTGCGGCGGTATCCTCATAGGACAACCCCACCATATCCACGCCATCGGGGTCTTCCGGTGTCAACTTGTCACGCTCGATCAGGTATTTTGCAATCGGCCCGCCGATCAGTGCGGCCAGCACCAGACCAAGCGTGGCCACCGCGATCCCAAGCTCTGCCGCACCGTCCATACCCGACGCCTCGGTCACCACAGGGGTCCAGGCAATGACCGTGCCATGTCCCCCGATCAGAGCGGCCGATCCAAGGAACACCGATAACGACCCGGCAAATCAAACAGATACACCCCCAACTGCCCGACGACATTTTGGATGAAGATAAACCCGATCGTCAGCCCCAACAGCAGCGCCAGAGGGCGCCCCCCCTTGGCAAGATCGGCCAGCCGTGCATTCAACCCGATGGTCGAAAAGAACAGCACGAGGAAGTAATCGCGTGAGGCAAGATCGAACGCGATCTCAACATTCCAGACTGAAAATATGATCATCGTGATCAGCGCAACCAGCAAACCGCCTGAGACCGGCTCAGGAATGTTAAAGTCGCGCAAGACCCGCACCCGCGCCGTCAGATTGACCCCGATGATGTAAACCAACAGACCGACCGTAACGGCGGCAAAGTCCTCAATAACAAAAACCTCTGGCGCGCCCTCCATCAGGGTCAGTCCAACTCATCATTTGGTTGGTGCCAGACGTAACCGCGCCCGTCCGGGAACACGGCAATGATCCGGTCCACGCCGAACATGATGTTCTTGTCCATCAGGTACGCGCGCGCCTCGCCCGCCTCCAGTGCCTCGCCCAACCGCTGCGCACTAAAGCAGTCGAACCATTCGGGTCCATTCAAGGGCGTGGGGATCGCGACGGGTGTTGCGGCTGATGTGAACCTGTCCGGGTCCTCAAGCTCAATGCACGCCCGAAACCTCAGCGGTGAGCTTGTCGCGTCAATCCCGCGAAACTCGACCACGGCAAGGTTTTCCGGCCCCGCCTCGGTCTCATAGGTCAACGCGGTCGTCTCAGGGTCCAACTCTTCGTAGAAGTAATAGACCTGCAGGTAATACATCCCCGCGCCCGCGATCAGCGCGAACGCCACCAGAAAACCCGCCACCACTTTTCCGTTCATCAGATATCCATCCCAAAACAGATCCGATTGCCATCAGGGTCGATCACTTCGATCTCCCGCATTCCATACGGTGCATCGCGCGGCCCTTCCAGTGCGCAGTCCCGCGCGGCCAAGGTTTTTGCCAGCCCATCGACATCGTTCGTGTGGCAATAGACGCGCCATCCCGGCGAGGGCTCAGCGTCCGCCCCATGCCACGCATCCAGAAACACCCGCTGCCCGTCGCGGATCAGAATACCGAACCGGGCCGGGTCGCCGCCCTCTTCGATCACCTCAAACTCCAAAACCTCGGTCCAGAACGACCGTGCCCTGGGATAGTCCGCAATACGCAACACGGGGATCGCCGATGTGATCATGTCAGAGGCCCTTTTGCTTGCAACATGGCCCCAGCATGCTACTCCGGGCCAGTGAGTTGAGGAAAGACGATGGACGCTTTCTCTGCCCTAAAGTTCTTTGGCGCGCTCTTCGCGATCATGAACCCGATCTCGAACCTGCCGGTCTTTCTCTCGGTCACCGACGGGATGACGGACGCCCAACGGCGCGGCATCGCGATCAAAACTCCGCTCTATTGCCTGATCGTTGGCGGGATCGTCGCCGCCATTGGTCAGCCCTTGCTGGGCCTATTTGGCATCACGGTTGACGACTTCCGGGTCGCGGCGGTCTCGTCGTCCTTCTGATCGGGCTCGGCATGCTCAACGGCCGCGACAGCAGCGCCCACCACGGCACGGAAGCTGAAAAAGAAACCCTGCCCGACACGACCGCAGTGGCCTTCTACCCGCTGACTTTCCCGATCCTCGTTGGTCCCGGCACGATCACGACGCTCATCCTATATCGGCAAGAGGCGCAGACGCCCGCCGACCTTAGCCTCTATGCAGGTGTCTTTGTCGGCATCGTGGCACTTCTGTTGGTCTTTTTCCTGATCGCTGGTCGCTTGGGAACCTACATCTCCAACACCGGCCGCGTGATCATGACCCGGCTTATGGGCATGATCCTCGCCGCCATCGCCATCGACATGATCGCCACCGGCCTGCGCAACTTGCTGCCGGGGCTGGCCGCTTAGGCCGCCCAGCCGCCCGCTTCGGTTCCGACGAACGCGTCTGCGCACGCCTTGGCCAGCGCCCGCACCCGCCCGATATAGGCCTGCCGTTCAGTGACCGAGATCACCCCACGGGCGTCGAGCAGGTTGAACAGATGGCTCGCCTTGATGCACTGGTCATACGCGGGGTGCGCCATGATGATGCGCTTTCCCGTTTTGGGATCCTCGGCAGGGCGCTCAAGGATCGCCTTGCACTCGGCCTCCGCCTCTTCAAACTGCTTGAACAGCACGTCCGTATTGGCCACGTCAAAGTTCCAGCGGGAATATTCCTGCTCGGTCTGCCGGAACACATCCCCATAGCTCAGCGCGATCGGTGCCTGCGGATCGTTGAACGGCATGTCCATCACGTGATCGACGCCGAGGACATACATCGCCAGCCGCTCCAACCCATAGGTCAGCTCGCCAGAAACAGGTTTGCAGTCATGCCCGCCGACCTGCTGGAAATACGTGAACTGACTGACTTCCATCCCGTCGCACCAGACCTCCCAGCCCAGCCCCCAGGCGCCCAGCGTCGGGCTTTCCCAGTCATCCTCGACAAAGCGGATGTCATGCAGGTCCATATCGATCCCAATGGCCTCAAGCGAGCCAAGATAGAGATCCTGCAGATCCGGCGGGCTGGGTTTGATCAACACCTGATACTGGTAATAGTGCTGCAACCGGTTCGGGTTCTCCCCGTACCGCCCATCCGTTGGCCGCCGCGACGGCTGCACATAGGCCGCCGCCCATGCGTTCGATCCCAAGGCGCGCAAAGTGGTCGCGGGGTGGAACGTCCCCGCGCCCACTTCCATGTCATAGGGTTGCAACACGGCACAGCCCTTGGACGCCCAATAGGACTGAAGCCGCAGGATGATCTCCTGAAAGCTGCGCGGTGCGTCTGGCTTGGCCATGTGAAGCGTTCCATGTGCTGCTCAAAACAGGCGCATTGTCTAGGCGAGCACAGGTGCGCGGTCAATTGCCCCTGCCCCCAATATTTGGGTGCGCCCGCCCGTGGTTCTGCTAGTGTCAGTGCCAATAACAAAAGCACGGCCTTGCACGAGGGTATTTCACATGCGACCGGGGCAGATTTTTTTCCTCATTCTTCTATTGCTGGCGCCACGTCTGGCGGGCGCTCAGGACGGCTCGGTCTGGCTTCAGATCGAAGCGCGTCCGACACTGGCCGCCGCCGAAGAGCGCGCCCGCGCCTATGCGCAATCACTGGACGACGTGAACGGTTTCCGGCTTTCGACAGGGTGGTACGCCATCGCGCTCGGCCCCTATAGCGAAGCGGACGCACCGAGCGTCCTTGCAAATCTCCGCGCCAACGGCCTGATCCCGGCGGACAGCTATCTCCAGGACGGGGGCAGCTTTGGTGTGCGCTTCTGGCCTGTGGGGGCCGGGTTCACGAACCTGCCGCGCCCAGCCCCGGCAACCGATCCCGCACCGCAAGTTGAGATTCAGGCCGCAGATCCCGAGCCAGTCCCGCAACCCTCTTCGACCTTCACCATCGCCGAC
>Ga0064014_10310_pt1 | contig 10488 bp, 7 predicted proteins | sample CrowatWCoCulture_2_FD_61584 | JGI IMG/M metagenome (GOLD analysis project Ga0064014, IMG submission 61584) | Marine cyanobacteria communities from the University of California, Santa Cruz, USA, analyzing cyanobacterial DNA methylation -... | ecosystem: Host-associated > Microbial > Bacteria >... | reverse complement strand
TTCAGAACGTAGGGCAGTGGGCTTCAGGTGCCTACACCGGCGAGATCTCTGCGGAAATGGCGATCGATCAGGGTTGTCAGTACGCGTTGGTAGGGCATTCTGAACGTCGTCAGATCTTCGGCGAAACCGACGAGATCGTGGCCGAAAAAGTCGGCCGTATCATTGCCGGCGGGCTGTACGGCGTCGTTTGTGTCGGCGAGACGCTGGAAGAGCGTGAGGCTGGCAAGGCCGAGTCGGTGGTTGCCGGTCAGGTCCGAAAAGGTCTGGCAGCTGTATCGGCGGATCAGTGGCAGCAGGTGATCGTAGCCTACGAACCCGTTTGGGCCATTGGTACCGGTAAGACCGCCACGGCGCAGGACGCTCAGGCAATGCACGCTGCGATTCGCAAAGTGCTTGCCGAGATGGGCGCGCCAGCGGATGAGATATCCCTGCTTTACGGGGGCAGTGTAAAAGCGGATAATGCAGCCGCTCTTTTTGCCGAGCCGGATATAGACGGCGGTTTGATCGGCGGAGCGTCGCTCATTGCACAGGATTTTGTAAGTATTTGCCGGAGTGTTCCGGCGGGTACCTGAATTTAAAGGTTCGCGAGAGTCGTTATGGATTGGGTTGAAACACTGGTAGTCGTTGTGCACGTGGTGATCGCGGTGGCGCTGGTGGGTCTGGTGCTGATCCAGCAGGGCAAAGGCGCTGATGCTGGTGCTGCCTTTGGTGGCGGTGCTTCCCAGACTGTGTTTGGCAGTCAGGGCAGCGGCAGTTTCCTGACCCGCTTCACGACGCTGCTCGCCGTCGTATTTTTTGTAACAAGTTTCTCGCTGGCAATCTTTGCCAAGCAGCGCGCCGAAGTGGCGGGTGAAGCCGGTATTCCTGTTGTGCAGGAATCCAGCAGCCCGGCTCCTGCAGACAGCGCTGCTGAAAATGGTGAAGCGGCCTCCAGCGAAACCGAGGGCGGGGAGTCTGATCTCCCTGAACTCGAGTAAGAGTGTTGCCCGGGTGGTGAAACTGGTAGACACGCTATCTTGAGGGGGTAGTGGCGAAAGCCGTGCCGGTTCGAGTCCGGCCCCGGGCACCATAATAGAAGAAAAACGGCTTGGATTTCCCAGGCCGTTTTTTTTTGGTCAGTCCTTGACCAGTCTGGCTGGCGTCTCTATACTCCGGCGGATATTGGAACCTGCCGCATGGTGCTGGCGGGTTTCTGGCAGGCCAGGTGTCTGTCAGCAGGAAACGGTACACCGGTTTGTTTCCTGCGAGTTCTTGCAACAAAAGGCCCCATTGTTCGGGGCTTTTTGATTAAGGGGCCTGGCGCAACGGGCCCTGGTGCATAAAAAGGGCTGATAAAACAGCCCTTTTTTTGTTTTTGGGGCCGGTAATTTGATAACGGAGAAGGCGCAACTTGTCAGCCAAGCTTAAGCAACTGGAAGACATTCTTCAGCCCGTAGTGGAAGGTTTGGGGTATGAGTTCTGGGGCATTGAATTCCGCTCGCAGGGCCATCATTCCCTGTTACGGGTATTTATTGACGATGCCGAAAACGGCATCGGCATCGAGGACTGCGAAAAAGTCAGTCGTCAGATCAGCGGTGTGATGGATGTGGAAGATCCCATCCAGACCGAGTACACACTGGAGGTCTCATCCCCGGGGATGGATCGCCCGCTGTTTCGTCTTGAGCAATACGAAGCCTTTATTGGCCACCAGGTTCAGATTCGTCTCCGGATGGCGTTTGAGGGCCGTCGGAAGTTTCAGGGGCTGATCAAGGCGTGGAAGGTGATGATGTGGTCGTGGTCGTTGATGATCACGAATACCTGCTGCCATTCGACAGCATTGAGAAGGCCCACATCGTGCCGGTATTTGAATGAACAATTTGAAAAAGTCCGTGGACGCACAGTTGATTTTAAGGGCAGGGCAATCCAATGAGTAAAGAGATCTTGCTGGTGGTTGAATCCGTCTCGAACGAGAAAGGTGTCGAGAAGGATGTCATTTTTGAGGCGATCGAACTGGCACTGGCCACCGCTGCCAAAAAACGCTTTGAAGACGAAGAGGCGGATATCCGGGTATCAATCGACCGGAAAACCGGCGAATACGAAACCTTCCGCCGCTGGTTGGTTGTGGATAATGACGCCGTTCCTGCGCTGGGCACCGAGCTCACCCTGCAGGAAGCGGAGGAAATTGATCCGGCCCTGAAGCCTGGCGACATCCACGAGGAGAAAATCGAATCCGAGGCCTTTGGCCGGATTGGCGCCCAGGCGGCCAAGCAGATTATCTTCCAGAAAGTGCGCGAAGCTGAGCGCATGAAGATTGTCGACAGCTACCGCGACCGCGTTGGTGAGCTGGTTTCCGGTACGGTCAAGAAAGTGACTCGCGATAATGTCATCGTGGATCTGGGTGCCAATGCCGAGGCGCTGCTGCCCCGGGAATACCTGATCCCGCGGGAGACCTTCCGCATGGGTGACCGGGTACGTTCGTTGCTGCTGGAGATCCGCACCGATCATCGCGGCCCGCAGTTGATCCTCAGCCGTACGTCGCCGCAGATGCTGATCGAGCTGTTCCGCATCGAGGTGCCGGAGATCGCTGAAGATCTGATCGAGATTCGTGGCGCCGCCAGGGATCCCGGCTCCCGCGCCAAGATTGCAGTGAAGACCAACGATCGCCGTATCGATCCGGTTGGCGCCTGTGTCGGCATGCGTGGCTCACGGGTTCAGGCTGTCTCGAACGAGCTGGGCGGAGAGCGTGTCGACATCGTGCTCTGGGACGACAACCCGGCTCAGCTGGTGATCAACGCCATGGCCCCCGCAGAAGTGGCGTCCATCGTGATGGACGAAGACCGGCACACCATGGAAGTGGCAGTGGCGGAAGACAACCTGGCACAGGCCATTGGCCGTAACGGCCAGAATGTCCGCCTGGCCACGGACCTGACAGGTTGGACCCTGAACGTGATGACCGAGGAAGAAGCCGGTGAGCGTCAGGAACAGGAATACAGCCGGCTTGTCGAGCATTTCATTGGCAATCTGGATGTTGATGAAGAATTTGCCGGTGTGCTGATCGAGGAAGGCTTTACCTCTATTGAAGAGGTGGCCTATGTGCCGATGGAAGAAATGTTGGCGATCGAGGGCTTTGACGAAGAAACCGTCACCGAGCTGCGCCGCCGTGCCAAGGATGTCCTGTTGAATCAGGCCCTGGCAAGCGAGGAAGCGCTCGAGGGCGCCGAGCCGGCGGACGATCTTCTGGGAATGGCCGGCATGGACCGCAGCCTGGCCTTCAAACTGGCCGGCATGGGTGTGCGCACCATGGAAGATCTGGCAGAGCAGTCGGTTGGCGACCTGCTTGAGATTGAAGGTATGGATGAAGAGCGTGCTGGTCAGCTTATCATGACTGCACGTGCCCCCTGGTTTGAAGACCAGGCTTAATTCGGGAGGAGGACCAGTATGGCTGAAGTAACGGTAAAACAACTGGCCGAAGATGTAGGCGCTCCCGTGGATCGTTTGCTGAAGCAGATTGTGGAGGCTGGCCTGAAAGCCCGCTCCGAGAATGACTCTGTCTCCAGCGATGAGAAGCAGCAGTTGCTGGCCTATTTGAGAAAGACCCACGGTGAGGCTGACGCCGAGCCGCGCAAGATTACCCTGAAGCGTAAGACCACAACCACGCTCAAGGCCGGCAAGGCAAAGACCGTCAATGTTGAGGTTCGCAAGCGCCGTACCTACATCAAGCGGGCTGAATTGCAGCCTGAGGCCGAAGCGCCGAAACCGGAAGAGCCGGTAGCAGAGCAGCAGCCTGAGCAGGCGCCGGTGGAAGAAGCGCCGAAGGTAGCCGCCGAGCAGGCGCCGCAGAAAGAGGCAGAGAAGCCGGCCGAGGCAGCGACATCAGAGCAGCCGGAACCGACAGAGAAGGCCGAGCCCAAGAAAGAGCCTGAGCCTGAGCCCGAGCCGGTTCCCGCTCCGGAAGATATGCCTATGCCGCCGCCCGAGGGCGAGGGCAAGGATCGGAAGCCGAAGAAAAAGAAAGAGAAAGTTCGCGAGCGCGGCGACGAGATCGAAGAAGGCAAGCCCAAGAAGAAGCAGGCTGGCCATCGTGGTCCTCGCAGTCGTCCGGTGGAAGAGCCGCTGGTTATCTCCGAGGATGAGGAAGAGACCACGCTGCGCAAGCCGCTGCGTGCGAAAAAGAAACCCAAAGAGAAGCGTCATGCTTTCGAGAGGCCGACCAAACCAATGGTCAGAGAAGTAGAGATTCCGGAAACGATTTCTGTCGGTGACCTTGCCCAGCGTATGGCGGTCAAGTCGGCCGATGTCATCAAGACCCTGATGGGCATGGGCGTCATGGCCACCATCAACCAGGCACTGGACCAGGAAACCGCGGTTCTGGTGACTGAGGAGCTGGGTCATAAAGCCAAGACCGTCAGCGAGGATGCCTTCGAGGAAGAGGTTCTGAGTGAATTCTCCTTCGAGGGTGGCGAGAAAACCAAGCGGGCTCCGGTTGTGAGCGTGATGGGTCACGTTGACCACGGTAAGACCTCCCTGCTGGACTACATCCGCCGTACCAAGGTGGCCTCCGGCGAATCCGGTGGTATTACCCAGCACATTGGTGCTTACCACGTCGAAACCGATCACGGCATGGTGTCCTTCCTGGATACCCCGGGCCACGCGGCCTTTACCGCCATGCGTGCCCGCGGTGCCCAGTGTACCGATATCGTTATCCTGGTTGTCGCCGCCGATGATGGTGTGATGCCGCAGACCAAGGAAGCGGTGCAGCATGCCCGTTCCGCCGGTGTACCGATCGTTGTTGCCATCAACAAGATGGACAAGGAAGGGGCGGACCCGGATCGAATCAAGAGTGAGCTCGCTGCTCTGGAAGTTGTCCCGGAAGACTGGGGCGGGGACGTTCAGTTCGTGCCCGTTTCCGCTCACACCGGTGACGGCATCGACGCGCTGCTTGAGGCCGTCTTGCTGCAGTCCGAAATCCTCGAACTTGAGGCCTCAACGGATGCACCGGCCAAGGGTGTGGTCGTGGAATCCAGTCTTGAGCGCGGACGTGGTTCCGTGGCGACCGTTCTGGTTCAGAACGGTACCTTGCGCCAGGGTGATATGGTTGTTGCCGGTGCCTATTTTGGTAAGGTCCGGGCGATGACTGACGAAGCCGGCAAGCAGGCAAAAGAAGCTGGCCCGTCGATTCCGGTCGAGATTCTCGGTCTGAACGGTACGCCGGATGCCGGTGACGAATTCTTTGCGGTAGCCGACGAGAAGAAGGCCAAAGAACTGGCCGAGTTCCGTCAGAGCCGGGAGCGGGAGCAGCGTCTCCAGCGCCAGCAGGCGGCGAAACTCGAGAACCTGTTCGAGAACATGGGCAAGGACGAGGTCAAAACCCTCAATGTCGTGCTCAAGACCGACGTTCGTGGTTCTCTGGAGGCGATCACCAAGGCCTTGCAGGACCTCGGCAACGAGGAAGTTCAGGTCAAGATCGTATCGTCCGGTGTCGGCGGTATTGCCGAGACCGACGTCAGCCTGGCCATGGCAACCAATGCGGTTATCTTCGGTTTCAACGTGCGTGCTGACACAGCGTCCAAGCGCCTGGTTGAGCAGGAAGGCCTGGATCTGCGCTACTACAGCATCATCTACAACCTGATTGATGATGTGAAAGCAGCCCTGACCGGCATGCTGGCACCGGAATTCCGCGAAGACATCGTTGGTATCGCCGACGTTCGCGATGTGTTCCGTTCGCCGAAGTTTGGCCAGGTCGCCGGTTGTATGGTTACCGAAGGTACCGTTTACCGGAACAAGCCGATCCGGGTTCTGCGGGACAACGTGGTTATCTTTGAAGGCGAGCTGGAATCCCTGCGTCGCTTCAAGGACGACGTGCCTGAAGTCCGTAACGGCATGGAATGCGGTATTGGCGTTAAGGGTTACGACGTGAAAGTCGGTGACCAGATCGAGGTATTCGATCGGGTCCGGGTTGAGCGCAAGCTTGAGTCCACCGGCGCATGATGCGTCTGAGTTTAAAGGAAACCTGATGCCAAGAGAGTTCAGTCGTATTGATCGCATCGGCGATCAGATGCAACGGGAACTGGCCCAGCTCATCCAGCGGGAGGTCAAAGACCCGCGGGTGGGCATGGTCACGGTAAACGCGGTCAAGGTCAGTCGTGACCTTGGCTACGCCGATATTTATGTGTCCCTGCTTTCCACCGAGGAACTGACCGAGGAGTCTCCGGAGGTCAAGGAATCGATTGCGGTGCTCAACAAGGCCTCGGGCTTTCTGCGGGGCCAGGTGGGCCGCGCAATGAAGCTCAGGGTCGTGCCCCAGCTGCGGTTCCACTTCGATACCCTGCAGGGCTACAGCCGCAAGATGGATAGCCTCATTCGCGAAGCGGTTGGCGACAAGCCGGCTGTGGACCGGAATGAAGACGATGATCAGGACGATCCGGAGCGTAACGCTTGAGCCGCAGACGCAAAGGCCGTGACGTTAACGGTATTCTGGTTATCGACAAGCCGGTCGGAGTCACCTCCAATGGCATTCTGCAGCAGGTCAAGCGCCTGTTCGGAGCCGCCAAGGCGGGCCACACCGGCGCCCTTGACCCCCTGGCCACCGGCGTGCTGCCGCTGTGCTTTGGTGAGGCCACCAAGTTCTCCCAAATGATGCTCGACAGCGACAAGGCCTACATTGCCACCGCCCGGCTCGGAGTCCGAACCGAAACCGGTGACAGTGAGGGCGCTGTTGTTGCCGAGAAACCGGTACCCGAAGGTCTGACAGCCGACGTGCTGGAGCCCTTACTGGACGGTTTCCGGGGTGAAATCCAGCAGGTTCCCTCCATGTATTCGGCGCTCAAGCACAAGGGGCGTCCGCTCTACGAATATGCCCGGGAAGGAATCGAGGTGGAACGTCCGGCAAGGCCGGTGACCATCTACGAACTGACGCTCCTGGATATTCGCGAGAATGAGCTCGATATCGCGGTCAGTTGCACCAAGGGTACGTACATTCGCTCACTGGTTGAGGATATTGGCGAAGCCCTGGGTTGCGGTGCCCATGTAACGGCGTTACGCCGCACCATGGCATCCGGGTTTACCCTGGCCAACGCCCATGCGGTGAGCGATCTCGAGGCAATGCGCGAAAGGGGTGAAAGCCTCGATGGCCTGCTCGTGGCGCCGGATGCCGCGCTGTCCATGTTCCCCGAGCACCGTCTGGCGGGGCCGGCGCTGGTATCGATCTTGAACGGACAACCGGTTAGAATACCGGGCCGGGCCCATGAAGGCTTCGTGCGTCTCTATGCAAATGAGAGCGCTAACGAGAGCTTCGTGGGGCTGGCAGAAGCATTCCCGGAAGGCGAGCAGACCAATCTGGTCCCACGCCGACTGGTGAAGAGCAGCGGAAAGCGTTAGTCGCGCCGCTGTCTAGCCGGGCTGTAGAGATGCGCGGTTCGGCCGTATTCAAAAGCATCGCAAACAATGAGGTGAGTTATGGCACTTTCTGCCAACGAGAAAGCACAGATCGTTCAGGATTTTCAGCAAGGTGATGGCGATACCGGTTCCCCTGAAGTTCAGGTGGCACTGCTGAGCGCCAACATCAACAAGCTGCAGGATCACTTCAAGGCCAACAAGCAGGATCACCATTCCCGCCGCGGCCTGATCCGGATGGTTAACCAGCGTCGTAAGCTGCTGGACTACCTCAAGCGCAAGAACGCCGACCGTTACCTGGAGCTCATCCAGCGTCTGGGTCTGCGTCGCTGATCCGGGTCTTTACGACCTGAGGGCTGCGCCGGTATTTTTGGTGGCAGCCGTCAACCGGCAGGCTCCGTAACGGGCCTGCCGGTTGTGCTTGTCTCTCACTGCAGTTGGATTGTCTGTGTTATCGAAGGATTCCCTGTCGTAATGGAAAGCCGAAATTGATAGCAGGTTGTTGAAAAGCCCGGGCCCGGCGGCCACTGGAACTGCCGCCCTTCAGACCGGGGTTTTGCAACAGCCTGTTAGCTTTCAGACGGGTTGCTCTTCAGACCACAGCAAATCACCTGCAGAACAGTGGTCTCGTGCGCAGGGGCGTTCGGGACGAATCAATCTGGAACAGATAGACCAGGAGTTTTTCGTGGATCTGAAACCTTTCAAGAAATCATTTGAGCTTGGCGGCAAGACCGTCACTCTGGAAACCGGCCGTATTGCCCGTCAGGCAACCGGTTCCGTACTGGTAACCGTGGATGATATTTCCGTTCTCGGTACCGTTGTTGGCGCCAAGGAAGCCAAGCCCGGCCAGCCGTTCTTCCCGCTGACCGTGAACTACTTCGAGAAGACCTACGCCGTGGGTAAAATCCCCGGTGGTTTCTTCAAGCGCGAAGGTCGTCCTTCCGAGAAGGAAACCCTGACCTCCCGCCTGATCGACCGTCCGATTCGTCCGCTGTTCCCGAACGGCTTCATGAACGAAGTTCAGGTCATCACCACGGTTATGTCCTCCAGCAAGAACCAGGATCCGGATATTGCCGCGATGCTGGCGGCTTCTGCCGCGCTGTCCATCTCCGGTATCCCGTTCGATGGCCCCATTGGTGCGTCCCGTGTGGGTTACACCAATGAGCGCGGTTACTTCCTGAACCCGACCTTCGAAGAGCTGCAAACCTCCCTGCTGGACATGGTTGTTGCCGGCACCGAAGACGCGGTTCTGATGGTTGAGTCCGAAGCCAAGGGCCTGACCGAAGACCAGATGCTGGGCGGTGTTCTTTACGGCCACCAGGAAATGCAGACAGCGGTTGCCGCCATCAAGGAATTCGCTGCTGAAGTTGGCAAGCCCCGCTGGGACTGGCAGCCGGCGACCGAGAACACCGAGCTGCTGAACGCCATCAAGGCCGACTTTGCCGGTGCTATCGAGGAAGCCTACGGCATCCGCGACAAGATGGCCCGTTACGAGCGCCTGGGTGAGGTGAAAGCCGCTGCCGTTGAAAAACTGGCCGGTGAAGAGGAAGGCCAGCCCTCCGAAGACGAAGTTAAAAAGTACTTCGGCAAGATCGAGAAGAGCGTGGTTCGCCAGCAGGTTATCGATGGCAAGCCCCGGATCGACGGTCGTGACAACAAGACTGTCCGTCCGATCGAAATCGAAGTGGGCGTTCTGCCCAGCGTTCACGGTTCTGCCCTGTTTACCCGTGGCGAGACCCAGGCCATCGTGACCACCACGCTGGGTACCTCCCGCGATGTGCAGATCATTGATGCCCTGGAAGGCGAGCGCAAGGACCCGTTCCTGTTCCACTACAACTTCCCTCCGTACTCCGTAGGTGAAGCTGGTCGTGTGGGCACCCCGGGCCGCCGCGAAGTTGGTCACGGTCGTCTGGCCAAGCGTGGTGTTCTGGCGGTTATGCCTACCCTGGAAGAATTCCCGTACGCCATCCGTGCGGTTTCCGAGATCACTGAATCCAACGGTTCCAGCTCCATGGCTTCTGTCTGTGGCTCCAGCCTGGCACTGATGGACGCGGGTGTACCCATCAAGGCACCGGTTGCCGGTATCGCCATGGGTCTGGTCAAGGAAGGCGACAAGTTCGCGGTTCTGACTGACATCCTGGGTGACGAAGATCACCTGGGCGACATGGACTTCAAAGTTGCCGGTACCCAGGAGGGCGTAACTGCCCTGCAGATGGATATCAAGATCAACGGCATCACCGACGAGATCATGGAGCTTGCGCTTGAGCAGGCACACGCAGCGCGTCTGCACATCCTGGGCGAGATGAACAAGGTTATCTCTACCCCACGTGCCGAGCTGTCTGCCCGTGCTCCGAGCATCACCACCATCAAGATCAACCCGGAGAAGATCCGTGACGTTATCGGTAAGGGCGGTTCTGTTATCCGCGCGATCTGTGACGAAACCGGCGCTTCCATCGATCTGGATGATGACGGCAACGTAAAGATCTACGCCGACAACCAGGAAGCTGCCCAGGCGGCAGTGAACCGGGTCAAGGAAATCACGGCTGAGATCGAAGTGGGTGCTATCTACAAGGGCCGCGTTGAGCGCATTGTGGACTTCGGTGCCTTCGTTAACATCCTGCCCGGCAAGGATGGTCTGGTGCACATTTCCCAGATCTCTGATCGCCGCATCGAGAACGTGACTGACGAGCTGAGCGAAGGTCAGGAAGTTCTGGTGAAGGTCCTGGATGTCGACAACCGTGGTCGCGTGAAGCTGTCCATGAAGGAAATCAAGGAAGGCGACCAGCCGACTGATTTCTCTGCCTGATAGCTTTCGGGCTTAATAAAAACCCGCCTCTCCTCTGGATTGGCGGGTTTTTTATTGCCCCATAAACCGAATCATTTCCTTCCGATACCCGGGAATAACAAACGTCGCCCCATGGGGCGTATCCGTCTGCAAAAACTCCTTGGGCTCCTCCGCAGCCTGGTAAAGCGCCTCCCCATGATGAAAGGGAATAATCCCATCCCGCACACTGTGGATCACCATCACAGGCACCGGGCTGATTCTGGGAATATGATCCACGCCCTCGTAATCCTCAGGAATGGTCCAGCTGAGCGGAATCTGCAACGGCCAGGTAA
>Ga0064014_10309_pt1 | contig 10578 bp, 7 predicted proteins | sample CrowatWCoCulture_2_FD_61584 | JGI IMG/M metagenome (GOLD analysis project Ga0064014, IMG submission 61584) | Marine cyanobacteria communities from the University of California, Santa Cruz, USA, analyzing cyanobacterial DNA methylation -... | ecosystem: Host-associated > Microbial > Bacteria >... | reverse complement strand
GCGGCCTAGCGCGAATGCCTCAAGTCTCACAATCGTCCGTTTTTTAGGACGTTAGTCTCATTTATTGGCTGAGAATTGACGATTTTGGCCAAAGACCACCCGTCAATCTGGCAAGCTCTATAGGCCGCCGATCCCAAATGCGTGCTACCAAAATCTGGTGCTATGCGCCGCGAAAAACTGCGGTTTATAGTCCAATGATCAAATCTACCGATCCGGAACGAACCGGACGGCTTAAACAGGGGAAGACTATGACAAGAAAAATGATGCTTGCGAGCGCTGCCGCCGCAACGGCACTGATGGCGTCGGTGAACGCTGCCAAAGCTGCCGACGAAATTACCGTCGCCTACTTCCTGGAATGGCCGATGCCATTTCAGTTCGCCAAGGTGAATGGCACCTACGAAGAAGCACTGGGTGTCGACATCAACTGGGTATCGTTTGACACCGGAACCGCCATGTCGGCGGCAATGGCATCGGGCGATGTTCAGATCGCTGTGAGCCAGGGTGTGCCTCCCTTCGTGGTCGCCGCATCGGCTGGTCAGGATCTTCAGATCATCGACGTCGCGGTAAGCTATTCCGATAACGACAACTGCGTCGTGGCCGAAGCGCTTGAGATCGACAAGACGAGCACGGGCGAACTGGCTGGTAAAAAAGTCGCCGTGCCAATCGGGACTGCTGCGCACTATGGCTTCCTCAGCCAGATGGCACACTTCGGTGTCGACATCTCGACGATGGAAATCGTTGACATGGCCCCTGCTGAGGGCGCAGCAGCCTTCGCTCAGGGCGATCTCGACATGGTCTGCGGCTGGGGTGGCGCACTGCGCCGCATGAAAGAGCACGGCAATGTGCTTCTCACCGGTGCCGAAAAAGAAGAGCTGGGCATTCTCGTCTTTGACGTGACAAGCGCACCTTCGGACTTCATCGCTGAAGAAGGCGAACTTCTTGCCAAGTTCCTTGCCGTAACTGCGGCAGCCAACGAAAAGTGGAACGCTGGCGGTGCTGAAGCAGAGATGCTCCCCGTAATCGCCAAAGACGCTGGTATGGACGAAGACGCGACGCTGGCCACGATGAACACGTTCATCTTCCCCGGCGTTGACGATCAGCTGTCTGAAAAGTGGCTGGGCGGCGGCGCTCAGGACTTCATGAACGGCGTGGCTCAGGTCTTTGTCGACGCTGGCTCGATCGACGGCAAGCTCGACTCCTATGTCGACAACGTCAACGTTGGCCCGCTGCAGGCTGCAAGCGACATGTAATTTGGGCCTGGCCCAAACTGGACAGTCCGGGAAAAATTCCCGGGCTGTCCCAATACCTAAAAAATCCAGGGGACCGCTAACGTGTCAGATCTCACCATTACAGGGCTATCCATGCGCTTTGACCTGCCAAACGGGTCATGGGTGCAGGCGCTCAAGGATATCAACCTGACTATTAAGGAAGGCGAGATCCTCTCCGTCCTTGGTCCCTCAGGCTGCGGTAAAACCACGCTACTTAACATCGTCGCAGGATTTCTCGCGCCGACCTCGGGCAAGGTAGAGCTTGGCAAGGACCGCGTTCTCGGCCCCGGCCCCGATCGCGGGATGGTGTTTCAAAAGGGCGCTCTCTTTGAATGGATGAGCGTGCGCAAGAACGTCGACTTCGGCCCCCGCATGAAAGGCATGCCAGAAGCCGAACGCAACAAGATCTCGGACCACTTGCTAGAGGTCGTGGGTCTGCAGGATTTCAAAGACAAGGCTGTCTACGAGCTTTCCGGCGGCATGCAGCAGCGCGTGGCGTTGGCCCGCTGCCTTGCCAATGACCCTGACGTCATCTTGATGGACGAACCCTTGGGCGCGCTCGACGCGCTGACACGGGAAAAAATGCAAGGACTGGTCCTGAAGCTCTGGAAAGAGACAGGCAAGACGATCATCCTTATCACCCACTCCGTGGAAGAGGCGCTGTTGCTGGGCGAACGCCTGATCGTGATGGCTCCGCGGCCTGGTCGCATCCATAAAGAATATAACCTCCCCTTCGCAGATCTGGGCGTTGGCCAGGACCTGCGTGAGGTTAAGAAACACCCCGATTTCTCCGTCAAGCGTGACGAAATCCTCTCTATGATCTGGGAGATGGAAGAAGAGATTATGGGCCGGTCGGAGGCAGCGGAATGAGTGTTCTTCTTTTCTATATCGCGCTATTCGCGGTGGCCTTCGTGGTCGTGTACTTCGTGCGCAACATGATGGCTGACAAGGCTGATTTCACCTCGCTGAAAACAGTAACGTTTGGCGACGAAAGTGCGGTGCGCCCGGACCGGGCTGCAAGCGTGATTTCTGTGGCCGTGATCTTCCTCATCTGGGGCGCGTTCACCGGGTCCAAGTTTGTGCCGATCCATGTCCCCGGCCCCTTTGTCGGGGAGACCGAGTTCACCTACACTGCTGAGAATGCGGCGGGCGATCGCGACAGCGCCATTGTGCGCATTCTTGTCCACGAGGTGGGCGAAGATCCTGAGGCCCCTGAGATCGATCCCGGTGACGGGTTTGCCGCCAACGACAGCGACGCCGTTGCAATGTGGCGGTCTGTTCTGATCCGTGCAGTACGCAATGACGGGGATGGCGACGTGCGCGTGATCGAGGTTGCAGGCCAGCCCATCGCGCCAGAGCAAACCGTCAATGTCCCCAACGGCACCGTCACCATGACCGCCAAGGGGTCGCTCAACTTCGCACCCAGCAGCGGCATGCAGATGGAACCGATCTGGCTGCCCTCACCGGAAGCGGTCGTAAGCCGTTTCTTTGAAATTGCCAGCGAGGGGTACCAGAACTTCACGCTGTGGCAGCACTTGGGGTGGTCCCTTTTCCGCGTAATCGTGGGCTTTGTGCTCGGGGCAATTGTCGGCATCCCGTTGGGGTATGCGATGGGTCTATCGGGATGGTTCCGAGGCTGGTTTGATCCGATCGTGGAATTCATGCGCCCGGTACCGCCACTGGCGCTGATCCCGCTGGTGATCATCTGGTTCGGCATCTGGGAAACGGGAAAGATCATCCTGCTGTTCCTTGCTGCACTCTGGATCATGATCATCGCGGCGCGCGCGGGTGTGTCGGGTGTGAACATCACCAAAATCCACGCGGCCTACAGCCTTGGTGCATCGCGCTGGCAAATCATGCGTCACGTGATCGTCCCGAACTCTCTGCCCGAAATCTTCACAGGGGCACGCGTTGCCATGGGTGTCTGTTGGGGCACGGTTGTGGCTGCGGAACTCGTCGCCGCGCAAAAGGGTGCCGGTATGATGATCATCGCCGCCTCAAAATTCCAGCTCACCGACATTGTGATCATGGGGATCATCCTCATCGGGATCATCGGCTACTCGATCGATATCCTGATGCGGAAGGCGGAAAACTGGCTTGTACCATGGAAAGGGCGGTCCTAACGCCCCACGCCCTTCAAACCGACAAGAGCCGCGATCCCGTCGCGGCTCTTTTTCTTTATGGCGCGCACAAGGCCTGCGTACGCTGGTCGAACGCCTCGCTAACCATTTTGCGCGATAACCGATCGTGAACGTTCCCTGCGAGGCCTCCCCTCGCTTGATCCAAGGCTTGCCGGTCCCGCCATGGGACCAGTCCGCCCCACGCGCAACGTACCGTGAGAGTACACCAGGACCCACCCGGGACGTCCCCGGGGGCTGCCCGATGAACGGCGCCGTTCCTTTGCCTCAAACGTGCTTCAGCGATGCAAAAACCTAATCAGATTTGCCGGGCCCCACTGGGTTCTCCCGGCCATTTGCGCGTGCCCAACGGTCAGGCGCCCGCTGGCGCGGTAACCTGTCACACCGCCCGACGCTCAACCCTAAAACATTCCATATCGACCAAAGACAATTTGGCCCGGTAGAGAAGCATGGCCGACAGGGGTTAACCGGAGGATTTCTCAATGAAGATGACGACCGAAGAAGCTTTCGTGAAAGTGCTGCAACGGCACGGAATTTCTGATGCCTTCGGGATCATCGGATCCGCCTTCATGCCCATTTCGGACCTGTTCCCACAGGCGGGCATCAATTTCTGGGATTGCGCGCACGAAGGCTCGGGCGGAATGATGGCCGATGGCTATACCCGCGCCAGCGGCAAAATGAGCATGATGATCGCTCAGAACGGCCCGGCATTACCAACTTCGTGACCGCTGTAAAAACCGCCTACTGGAACCACACCCCGCTTCTGCTGGTGACGCCACAGGCCGCCAACAAGACCATAGGTCAGGGCGGCTTTCAGGAAGTCGAGCAAATGGCGCTGTTTGAAGACATGGTCGCCTATCAGGAAGAAGTTCGTGACCCTTCCCGCGTGGCCGAAGTGCTCAACCGCGTGATCCTTCAGGCCAAGCGCGCCAGCGCGCCCGCCCAGATCAACATGCCACGCGATTTCTGGACACAAGTTATCGATATCGACCTGCCGGCCGTCGTTGAGTTCGAGCGCCCCTCGGGTGGCACGACAGCGATTGCCGAAGCGGCCAAGCTTCTGAGCGATGCCAAGTTCCCGGTCATCCTGAACGGTGCTGGCGTAATTCTCGCCGGTGGTATCGACGCCAGCCGTCAACTGGCCGAGCGTCTCGACGCCCCTGTCTGCTGTGGCTACCAGCACAATGACGCTTTCCCCGGCTCGCATCCCCTCTTCGCCGGACCATTGGGTTACAACGGCTCGAAAGCGGGGATGGAGCTGATCTCAAAAGCGGATGTCGTTTTGTGCCTTGGAACGCGCCTGAACCCGTTCTCGACACTGCCGGGTTATGGCATCGACTACTGGCCACGTGACGCAAACATCATTCAGGTGGACCTTAACCCCGACCGGATCGGTCTGACCAAGCCCGTAACCGTGGGCATCGTAGGCGACGCCAAGGATGTGGCCGAAGGCATTCTCGCGCATCTGTCGGATGCCGCGGGCGACACCAACCGCGCCGAACGCAAAGCAGCGATTGCCACGACCAAGTCCACGTGGGCGCAGCAGTTGTCGAGCATGGATCACGAACAGGACGATCCTGGCACGACCTGGAACGAGCGCGCGCGTGCGGCCAAGCCAGACTGGATGAGCCCACGCATGGCATGGCGCGCCATTCAATCCGCACTGCCGAAAGAGGCGATCATTTCGTCCGACATCGGCAACAACTGCGCCATCGGCAACGCCTATCCCTCCTTTGAGGAAGGCCGGAAATATCTCGCGCCAGGACTGTTTGGTCCCTGTGGCTACGGCCTGCCGGCGATTGTCGGCGCCAAGATCGCCTGCCCCGACACACCCGTTGTCGGCTTTGCAGGCGATGGGGCCTTTGGCATCGCAGTGACCGAACTGACCGCCATCGGACGCGAGGAATGGCCGGCGATCACGATGATCGTCTTCCGCAACTACCAGTGGGGTGCGGAAAAGCGGAACTCGACGCTTTGGTATGACGACAATTTCGTCGGCACAGAGCTGGACGATGGCGTGTCCTACGCCAAGATCGCCGAGGCTTGCGGACTGCAGGGCATTCAGGCCCGGACGCAGGACGAGCTGACCCACGCACTGCACACGGCGCTGAACGACCAGAAGGCTGGTAAGACGACGCTCATCGAAGCGATGATCAATCAGGAGTTGGGCGACCCATTCCGCCGCGACGCGATGAAGGCCCCGGTCTCCGTGGCTGGGATCAGCGCGGACGACATGATGCCGCAACAGGTCTAAGCGAAACGGCGGGGGCGGCTCTGCCCCCGTATCAAACTCTACGAAGCAGCGCCTCGATGTCAGCACGTTTCGGCATCGACGGCGCTGTTCCTGCTTTTGTCACCGACAATGCCGCCGTCGCGTTCGCAAATCTCACGGCGGCAACCGGCTCCATCCCCTCGGCGAGTGCCGTCGCTAGACCACCATTGAAGGCATCTCCTGCCCCGGTGGTCTCAACCAAAGGGCCCGCCGTAATCGCGGGCACATGCACGGTTTGCGTCCCGTCGTGATAGAGCGCTCCATTTTCGCCCAGCGTCAGGATCGCGGTCCCGACCCCCATCTCAAGAAGGCGCGCAGCGGCGGCTTCGGCTTCTTCTCTGGTCGTGACGGGAAGACCGGTTAGATCGGCGGCTTCGTGTTCATTCGGCGTCACGACATCGCAAAGCGCCAGCATCCCGTCCGGTGGTTCGGCCGCTGGCGCCGGGTTCAGGATGGTGGTCACAGAGGCAGCCCGCGCGATCTCAAGCCCGCGCATCGCGGCCTCCATCGGCTGTTCCAGTTGAGTGATAAAGATCGACGCGGTCTCGATCGTTGATCGCTGGGTCTCAACATCTTGGGCAGAGAGTGTGCCAGCGGCGCCGGGACAGATGATGATCGCGTTATTTCCTGATCCCTCTTCAACATAGATAAAGGCGGCCCCCGTCGAGAGACCATCAGGTTGCGAAATGCAGGGCGTCACACCGGCATCACGCCAGATGTCGAGCGCCATGTCCGCAAACGCATCTTTGCCAAGCTTTGAGATAAAGTGAACATCGCCACCCGCCCGCGCGGCGGCCACGGCCTGATTTGATCCTTTCCCACCGGGTCCCAGCGCAAAGCTGTTGCCGAGCATCGTTTCACCCAGTTTCGGCAATCGGTCCGCACGATAGGTCGTATCAGCGACAAAGACGCCAAGAATTGCGATGGACCCGGCCATGGTTCCTCCCCCGTTCAATCCCTTCGGTGATACGCGAAGCAACGGCGCGGGTGAAGATCGTCGTCCGCCTTTAGGTCAGCGTGACGAATTCCGGTTCCCCGCCCACAAGGCCTGCCGCAGGATCGAACGGGATCACCTGTCCGTCCTCCAGATCGTCCTGTGGATCGGTGCTGGGCGCGTTTGCCTGCGTTTGCTGAAGCCCGTCACTCAACAGGTTGCGGCGGGCGGTGGTCACATCCTGAGGCGAGGTGCCGGGAAGCACACCACCCGCTGTGCTGAGCGACAGAGGTGCAAAGACCATCGGATCAGGTGCCATACCACTGGCACTGGCCACGGCAGAGACAACCGGATCAAAAACAAAGTCGGTCGGGCCAAAGCTGGCCTCGCTCGCAATGCCCTGGAACTGGATTGTCTGATCCGGGGCCACGCGGGCGATGACACCGCCGGGATCGGCCTCCCAGATGATGTCGGACAGGTCATCAATCTCAAACGCTTGGAGGCGCACCGTATCTGTGCCGACCTCGAAATCTGTGATCACCTTGGCGGTTGAACCGTCGAACTGGGCCGCACGCAGATCAAAGAGGTCTGCACCCTCCCCGCCGGTCAGCGTGTCATCACCGGCCCCCGGGCGCAGTGTGTCGTCACCAGCACCGCCAGACAGGTTGTCATCGCCGCCCACTCCGTCGAGCAGGTCGGCACCGCCTGCGCCCTCCAATGTGGCGTCACCCACAGCGCCGATGATCGTGTCGCCTGCGTTGCCGCCTTGCACGTCGGTCAGAGTGGTCACCACAGTGTCACCACCAGAGCCAAGGGAAAGCGTAGCCGAGATCGGAAGCGGTCCCGGATCAATGGGTTCTCCGGCAAAGAGGAAGTCGCCTGCCAATAGATCGCCCGCGTTCAGAATACCGTGCAGGATCAGGTAGACATCGGTCTCAAGCTCGGTCGCGATTCCGCCCGCACGGCCTGCCAGACCAGATCGCTAAACTGCGTGATCCCGGCAAATCCAAAGAGCGAAATGCGGTCCACGCCAATCTCAAAGTCAAGAATGGTGTCCGCAATCGGACCCGTGTCGCCGGCCGCAAAGCCAAAGAGATCCGCTCCCGCTCCACCATCGAGGATATCTGAGGATTCGCCACCCAACAGCGTGTCGTTCCCGGCCTTGCCGCGCAGCACGTCCGTGCCCGCGCCGCCGATCAGCACGTTATCGGCACCGCCCGTGACCACGGCATCGCGCCCGTCCTGACCAAAGACCCGAAGGTCTTCGTCCGCGCCTTGCACAAAGCGGTCTTCGCCATTGCCCAGTGCGATGGCGGGGGCAAAGACCTGAACCCGGGTTTGGGACGCGGCAGGATACGTGCCGTCTTCGTCGCCCAGATCGATGACGATATCAAAGATGTCTGGCGTCTCGTAAACATGGTCAGCCGCAGCCGGGATTGCCCCCGCCGGGAAGTTTGAGCTGCTGCCATCCCCCCAGTCGATTGACACCGTAGTTGCGTCATCGCCGGGATCGGTGAGAGAGCTGAGATCAAGGCTGTAGGTTTCGCCAATACCGACACCCGCAGGTCCGGTCGCAGTCAGAGTCGGAGCCACATTGAGAATGTCGATTGTGGAGGTTCCGATCTCAAACCAGCCATCACCGTTGTTGATTTCAACCGTGACATCCACATCCGCAACGTCGTCAGCAAAGACGTACGTGTAGGGACCAGACCCAAAGTAGGTCTGGGTCGCGAAGCCACCCCAGTCGATGCGCACCTGTGAGATCGGATCGACGCCCGGGTCGATGTAATCGGTGATGGTCACCGCGACCTGTGCGCCCTCGTTTGCGGTCGTGGGCAAGTTCACGGTTGCCGTCGGCGCTACATCTGTGACGGAGACCAATGCGGTGCCAAGAAGTGACGTTCCGAACGAGCTTTCCGCGAAGACACGTACGAACGGCGTTGCGTTACCGTCGGCAAAGAGGTGCTGGACTTCGATGGGGACCGCGATATTCGGGGCCTCGATCCTCTGAATTTGACTACCGTCACCCCAGTTGATCTCAATCGCGGTTGGAAGATCGCCCTCTGCATCGACGTAGTTGTCGATGGTCAGCGTCAGGGTCGTGCCTTCGACCGCGTTTGCCGCAATCGAAATGTCTGCCTCTGGCGCAGTATCGCGGCGATCAACCGTGATCGACACGGTCGCTGGGGGGCTTTCGCCAACAGGGATGTTATCATCCTGAACGATATAGGTGAAGCTGTCCGCGCCAAGGGTCGTGGGCGTGTAAAGCAGACCGTTGGACGTTACCTGTACGGTGCCGAGTGTTGGTTGCTGGTCGATGACGATCGTCAGATCATCGATCGCCGTCTCAACGTCGCTGATCACCGGAATGATCAATCGGGGTTCGCCAACGAACGCGTCAACCGTCTGGTCCGCAGCCGTTGGAAGGTCGTTGACGGGATCAACGGTCAGACTGATCGTTGCCGTCGCAATCCCAAGCTTGTCGTCTTCTACCCGGAAATCAAAGCTGTCTGCGCCGAAGAAATCTGCATCAGGCGTATAGCGCACAGTGCGTGCCACGGGATCAAACTCGGTCAGAGTGCCGTGATCGGGCTGCGTCGCAATCGAATAGGTCAGATCATCACCGTCGCCATCGGTGGCGGTCAGGGTGATGATGATCGATCCGTCCTCGGCCACATTCAGCGCCTGTGGGTTCGGAACAGGAACCGAGTTGGTGGCGCGATCCACTGTAAAGAGCCGGATGTAATCACCGCCCGGCGTACCATTCTCATCCCCATCAAGCGCAAGCCCGGAGGTATCAAGCAGCGCGAGCGTCCCGGACAAGGTCAGACGATAATCGCCCTCGGGCAACGCGCCATCGTCAAAAATCAGCGTCAGGTCAGTTTCCGGGAACGCGTAGAGCGGTGAGACAGCAATTTTGACATCGTCGACCGTGTCAAAGAGACCGTCTGCGCCCGCCTCGATCAGTTGATAGTTGGCGACCGAATTTGCGCTGATCTGATCAAGGCTTTCGGAGAACTCAACGGCAAGCGACGTGAACGCCAGCGCCGTCTCCCCGCCGTTTGTGGGGATGTTCGACACCGATACGACTTGCGGTGGAGTGGTATCGTTGCTCGACCCCTGGAACTCGATTGCACCGATGTCAAAGAATGTCAGCCCCGGCGTCGGTGCCCAGCTGACAGAGTTGGCGTTGCCAAGGTCGGATTGGCCGTTGAGTGACGAGATGACGAAGGTGGCGCCATTGCCCGCCGAAATACCGATGGTCGGGCTAAGCTGTTGATTACCCTCACCATAGTCAAAGCGGAATGTGCCATCACTAAACAATGTGACCGAGAAATCGACCTGCTGGCTGGCGTCTAGGGCAAGTTTGGCGCGCCAGCGGATGGTGATCTGATTGGCGACACTGTCATCGACATAAATATCGTCTTGGGGCGTAAAGAACGGATAGCTTAGATCGTCCCACAACGGAGCGATGCGGATGTTGGCGATCAACTCATCTGCTGAATTGTTGCCCGAGACAGTGGGCCGCGAGCCGAACTGCAGGAAGCCTTCGGTCGCCACCCAGACGCTGTCATAAACATCCCCGTAAAACTCGAAACCAAATGGCAGGTCGAGCTCAATTGACTGGTTGTTGCTGCCCCAGTCTTGAGGTGTGCCAACCGGCGCGAAGAGCGAACTCGCCTCCTGTGTTTCAACGAACAGCTCGAACCCAGCACCGGTGTCGGGCGTGTCGGGGTCATCGCTGCGCTGATTGCCAAGAAAGTCGGTAAAGGTCCCATCGTATCCGTCGCCGGCATCAATCGCGATGGACCCGGCGTTGAGGCTGAAGTTGTCGTCACGCCCGCCGCCCAGATCGGTGTCTGCGCCGCCAAAGATGTTGTCCGCCCCATCGACGTCGCGCACATCAGGGTCGCCAAGCAAGCTGTTCACATCCTGACCGGTCAGCGCCTGATACGCCGCAAGCGT
>Ga0064014_10308_pt1 | contig 10633 bp, 10 predicted proteins | sample CrowatWCoCulture_2_FD_61584 | JGI IMG/M metagenome (GOLD analysis project Ga0064014, IMG submission 61584) | Marine cyanobacteria communities from the University of California, Santa Cruz, USA, analyzing cyanobacterial DNA methylation -... | ecosystem: Host-associated > Microbial > Bacteria >... | reverse complement strand
TTGTTCTACGCGATTGCGGCCCGCGTAAAGGACTAAGAGGATGGTATCGTCAGAGATCGGTGGTGCCGTTGGTCGCAACGTTCTGCGCAAGGTCGCGGAACAGGCGCCGATAGGCTGCGACGCCGACCTGATCAAGAATGCCGCTGTTGATCTCTGACCGGGACCAGGGCCATGAGTTCGCAGGGTCGTGGAGCATCGCCCAGTCGCCGAAGAGCCGGTCCGTGCTGTCGCCAAAGAAGCGCAATTGCACTTCGACATGCCGGTCATCGCCACGGATTCGGTCATAGGTGTCGCTGACTTTCGCGCGCGGGCCTTCGAGCAACTGAATGTAAGCGTCCTGTCGGCAGATCAGCGCGCCAGTGATATCGTCGCGGGTGTTGCATCTGCGCGCATCGAGAAGGATGCCATCAAGCGTCGGCTGATCATAGCCGAAAGGGCGCGATGAATAGATGAGCTGATAGCAGTTCGAGATGGTCGCCTCCACCAGAGGTCTCGCCGTCGCTGACACCTCCACAATGCGAAAGGTTAGGCGTCTCATGGGCAGGTGTCGAGTGTCCAGCCTTTGGTCGCCCGCCTAGTCCGCCCGTTCAAACGGGTTAAGCTGATGCCGTCTGCGATAGGCTTTGGTTGTGGTGCCATAGTGGGATCGAAACAGCCGGTAGAAATGGCTGACATTTTCAATGCCGCAATCGCTGACAATTTCAGGGATAGGGCGCGGGGTCCGGGCGAGTTGGCTTGCTGCATGCTCAATTCGGACACGGTTGATATAGGTCGACGGTGAGATGCCCATGACCTCTTGGCAGGTGCGGCAGACATGTTCGTGGCTGCGTCCGGCGACTTTGACAAATCCGACGGCGCCGGCCCGAAAGACATCCGGATCGCGGGCCGCCTGGCAAGCATCGATCAGCCATTGCGGCGCAGCAGAGTTGAGCCGTGCGACGGGATCGATCACTCGGTTGGCAAGGGTCAGCAAGAATTCCTCGGCCCGGGCAAGGGACGGTTTCGAATTTGCGAGATCCTGTGCCACGTTGATCGCGCGTTCCATGCGCGGACCTTGCAGAAAATAGGTGTCCGGGCGTTGTGCGTTGGTGTCAAAGAAGCGGCCTTCAAATTCCTCGGCGTAGCGGGTGAGCCTGCCCCACTGAGTTGGTCCGCCCGTATAGTTAGGAAACGGAGGATCAAATATGGGAATCAAGCGACACAAGCCGGAAGAGATTGTCACGAAGTTACGGCAGGTTGAGGTGCTGTGTGGCCAAGGAATGCCGCGGATTGATGCGATCAGGCAGGTGCAGATAACCGAGCAGACTTTCTATCGCTGGCGTAAGCAGTATGGCGGCATGGGAACCGACCAACTGAAAGAACTGAAGCACCTGCAGCAGGAGAATGATCGGCTGCGTCGTGCCGTATCTGACCTGACACTGGATAAGCTGATCCTGTCGGAGGCAGCACGGGGAAACTACTGAGCCCTTCACGTCGCCGTGCCTGCGTTGACCATGTGCGAAGCCAGTTCCACGTCTCGGAGCGTCGAGCTTGTCGTGTCTTGGGGCAGCATCGGTCCACGCAGAGGCGGTTGCCAATTGGGCGTGCCGACGAGGATCGTCTGGTGGCCGATATGATCGCACTGGCTCGGCAATATGGTCGTTACGGTTATCGTCGGATTGCCGCTCTGCTGAGAGGTGCAGGCTGGCAGATCAACGACAAGCGTGTCGAGCGTCTGTGGCGGCGCGAGGGGCTCAAAGTGCCCATGAAACAGCCCAAGAAAGGATGGCTCTGGATGAACGACGGGTCATGCATCCGGCTGAGACCGGAGTATCGGAACCACGTCTGGTCTTATGATTTTGTGCATCACAGAACTGATGACGGAAAAACGTTCAGGACACTCAATATCCTGGACGAGCATAGCCGGGAATGCTTGGCGATCCGAGTGAAGCGGAAGCTGAACTCGACCGAGGTGATCGACGCGTTGACGGATCTGTTCATCCTTCGCGGCGTGCCGACCTACATCCGGTCAGACAACGGTCCTGAGTTCATTGCTCAGGCCGTCCGAGACTGGATCGCAGCCGTGGGTGCCAAGACAGCCTACATCGAGCCCGGCTCTCCCTGGGAAAACGGATACTGCGAGAGCTTCAACGCCCGCCTCAGGGATGAGCTGCTTAACGGAGAAGTATTCTACTCCCTTCGAGAAGCGCAAATCCTGATCGAACAATGGAGGAAACACTACAACACCAAGCGGCCTCACAGTGCTTTGGGCTACCGCCCACCGGCACCGGAAACCATCGTCCCGATGGATCCCAGGCCAATCATGCACTAACATTCAAACCGGACCACTTAGATGGGGCTGATCACCAACGCATCGCAACACCAGCTGGGACGCCGCCCGGTTCGAGGTTTGCGGACAAAGATGGGCAGATCTGTCAGATGGTGGGTATGGCGTCGCTTTATTGAGTGACTGCAAATACGGGTATGACATTCGCGACAACATGATGCGCATGTCACTGATCAAATCGGCGACGATGCCGGATGTGGAGGCGGATCAGGGTGAGCATGTGTTCACCTATGCTCTTTTGCCGCATGCCGGATGCTGGCGCGGCGCGGTTGAACAGGAAGCGGCGGCGTTGAACCATCCGGTTCGACTGACCGGCGGATCTCCAGTTGCCCCTTTGGTAGGGTGTGACCATGCCAACATCGTGCTTGAGACACTCAAGCCACGTGACGCTGGAGGAGGCTGGGTGGCGCGCTTTTATGAGGCACACAGAAAGAAAGGCAACGTGACGCTAGCTTTTGCGGAAGACGTTGGCGCGGTGCATCTGTGTGATTTGGAGGAGAGCATCCTGGAGACCCTGGAATTGAAGCATGGCGAAGCAACCCTGACCGTTACGCCGTTCCAGATTGTTTCACTTTTGATGGAACCGCATCTTGATGGCGGCTGAATGCATTGGAAATTGACCCGCCCTCCCACGCGTATCATCAGAAATGGCGGTATGTCCGTTCCGCCTTAGTTTTGCCCCATTAGTATAGTTAATCCATCATTAACGCTGATACCGAACAGCATACCGGCCAGACTCACGTTTCTCGTGGATGGTGTCGGCGCCGAAAAGCTTCACGCTTGCACTAACGCCTGGGCAGTTTTGCCCGGGCGTTTTTATTCGTGTGGTACCTATCGTGGGCATCCCGATGCCGAGGTCGCGATGGTGTTTCCTTAACTGGAACAGTATTTTTTTAATAGACTGCCCGACGTCCTGCGGAACGATTTCCTCTGTGGATCACAAAGAAATCAGGCAAATCAACGCTATGAAGATACGTGCATCAGGTCAGTTGAACTAACTCAGTTCGGCAACTCTAAACGAAGTATTGATAAGTGCTTGACGCTCTAAATCAGTTTTGCTAATAAAACATTAGAAAAGCTAATGTACGTGCCGAGTGGTGTGAGTTTAGTGTTCGTTCGTGAAGCTTTGCTTTTCTACGGCGCTGAAGGTTCTGGCCGGGCCTGAAACGCGGGGTGGGAAATACGGGGTTGCTTCCTTGCGGAGGCAACCCCGGAATTTTTTCGGGGATCGGTATATCTGAGGACGGAGCGAAGTCGTGTGCGCGCGTCCGCCGCGCCGGCTACATGCCTGTGACCAATGCCACCGCCAACCACCACATCAAGACGCCGATCGCCACATCAAGTACGCGCCACGCACCAGGCGAACTCAAGAGTGGTGCAAGATGCCGAGCGCCGTATCCCAATGAAAAGAAAAAGAAAAACGACGACATTACCGCGCCAAGACCGAAGAACCACCTGCCTGGTGTGGGGTATCCGGTGGACACCGCTCCGATCAAAGCGACTGTGTCGAGATAGACGTGCGGGTTGGCCCAGGTGAAAACCGCGGCATAGGCGATGGTTTTTGACAGCCTTGGTTTGGCGTCACTGTCCACCATGGAATAGTCCCCGAGATAGGCGGACCGAAAGCGCGATGTGCCGTATATGACCAGAAATGCGGCACCGCCCAGCACCATGAGCTGGGTGAGATTCGGGGAGAACGCGACCAACGTGCTGAACCCCAGAACGCCGATTGAAATCAGTATCGCGTCCGACAAACTGCAAAACAGGCATAGCCAGAACACATGATGTCCGGCGATACCTTGCCTTAAAACAAAGGCATTTTGCGCACCTATCGCCAGGATCAGCGATAGCCCGAGCAAAAATCCAGAAAACAGAGCGTAAGCCACTCGTCCCACAGTTGTCTTTTTCGTTGCCGGCGAGGATTGACGGGGGAATTTGAAAAAGCAAGCCGTCCCAGACGAAACCAATAATAATTTTCAATTGAGATGTTGCGCGTCTGCTTGGATTTGAATGGCGTGGCCTTATTCCATTGGCGAATCGCACAAAGGTTCAAAAAAATCTGATTAATTTGAGCTAATGCTGAATTAGGAATCATTATTGGAATTGCACAGTATTGCCACAATTCAGACTGAGCGGTTGCTATTCACGCATTCTGTCCCCGCATTGATGCCAATTGGGAAACTATAACGCTGTGTGCAGATGGGTGTGGTTTAGTTAGGCTTATGGAGGGACGTGAGAGACGCCGGGAGGTCCCGGTTGGAGTGATACCGTGAAGATAGAAAAGCCTGATGCCTTTATCGCCTTTGATGCTGAGGGACGAGACGCGCAACCATCGCCGTACGACGCAACACCGTCGCGGGAGTTGATCGAGTGTTACAGCATGATTGGCACCGTCGCGATCGCGGCGGTTGACCTGACCGATCCTGACAGTCCGGCAACCCGGTCGGTCATGGCCAAAGTATTGATGCTTGCACGCGCTTTGGGTCAGTCCGAAATGGTCGTCACCGATCTTCAATATCTCGCTGGGATCAATGATGGCCGTTCGGTGTTACGGCAACTGAAGCTCGCTTTGGGACATGTGTACCGGGACGTTACCGGCGGAGACGCGGGTTTTCATGTGGCCGAACATGAAGGCGCATCTGACTTGCACGTCATCCTGAACTGACCAAAGTTTTACCACTGTAAGGCTCTGGGCCGCCCGGTGTTACTCAGCGGGCGGCATTGTTTTGTCGAACGACACCTGGCTTGGCCAGATATCCTGGTGGGTCGGGCGCGTAGCTTGGGGTTGTGCGCGATACTCAGGGTCTGCGCACAGCTCATCGTGGGCTTGCGCCAGATACTGGGCAGGCACCTGCGGAAACAGATGATGCACCAAGTGATAGCAGTCGTGCCGAGGGAAGAGCAGGCTGCGGATTGGTTCGGGCGCCAGCACGTTACGTGATGCGCTCAATTCGTCCTCTTCACCAACGATACCGGCGTGGTCGAGGCAATCCGTCCAGAAGTTCAGCGTTGGGAAAATGTAGAACAGTGGGATCAAAACGAAGAAAAGAACAGTCCACGGTGCAAGCATGGCCGCCGCCACCAAGGCGATCAGATAGATGACCTTGAGCGCAAAGAAGAACGTTCCATCCGCGTTTGAGAGGTTGATCCCGGAATAGGCGGGAAGATGGCGCCCAAGCAAAGGTGTCACGAAATGGCGCAACGCTGTCTTGCGTGTCAGCGGCTCATGAAGACCAAACTTTTCGATCACGGCCAACTCGCGGTCGTTCTCATAGTCTCCCAAATGCGCGTGATGCGACAGGTGGTCGTCTTTGTAGGTTTTGAAACAACCCGTCAGGAGCACCGAGTTAAAACGCCCGATATGAACATTCGTCGGCCGGTGTTCGGAAAACGAGGAATGACAGCATTCGTGGACGATGTTGTTTAGGCCGCGCAGGCGCGTTCCGATGAAAAACGCCGTCATGATCATCAACACGACTGTGTACCAAGCGACCGGTACGCTCAGTAAATACGCACCGAACCAGATGGCGGCTGCGATCTGCAGTATAAAAAAACTTACGACAAGCCATGCGCCAGCACGGCTGTACCTTTTGAGCCCGGTGAACTGCACCATGAATTGCTTGCGCAAGCTTTGACCTGACATACCTAACCCCATCCCATTGTTTCCAAACGTGAACTAGTTTGTTGCGTTTGAGAAGAATGATATTTTTGCCACTGCGCTTAGGGGTGAAATGACATGAGTCTCGCTTATCACACCTTGTGGATAAATCGAGTTCTGAGGCAAAATATATTGCTAGGGACATAATTCTGCTTATCTTGTATTCGCAAGACTAATAGAGAAATGAGCAGTGATGAAACTCGATTACGACGCGATTGAGGCTTTGGCAGCTGTAATTCGCGAAGGACAGTTCGACGCCGCGGCAGAATCACTCAACATTACCCAGTCGCGGGTCAGTCAGCGGATCAAGCATCTCGAGCAACAACTCGGCGGGGTGCTTATCGTGCGGGGCAGGCCCTGCAAACCGACCGAGATGGGGCTGCAGGTGTATCGGCACTCCGAGCAGGTATCGCTTCTGCAATACGATCTGGAGGATCGCCTGTCGCAACTCGGCGATGGTGGCAGCTCTTCGGTGGCCACGGTTCGCCTGTCAGTCAACAACGACAGTCTTGCGACCTGGTTTCCCAAGGTCATTCATCGCGCCTCTCAAGAGCTTGGGCTGATGTTCGATATTTTGCCTGATGATCAGGAGCATACCGAGCAAAAGCTGAAATCCGGCGACGCGTTGGGTGTCATAACATCGATCGAGGAACCGGTTCAGGGATGTCGGATGGTGCGATTGGGTCAGATGGATTACATCGCCGTCGCAGCACCGGATTTTTATGAGCAACACTTTTCAGATGGCGTTACGCTTGAATCTGTGTCGGGCGCGCGCTGTCTTTCATTTGACCGAAAAGACACCATTCAGGACCAATGGCTGACATTGGCTTTTGGTGAGGTTACCCGCCTGACGTTGCACTTCGTGCCGTCGTACGAAGGATACATAGAATGCTGTCTGAATGGCTCTGGATGGGGATTGGTGCCTGGGATCGGCGCGCGCAAGTATATTGCCAGCGGTGAACTTGTTGAGCTCGCGCCGGGGACGGCAGTGCAGATTCCGCTCAACTGGCAGGCGCGAAAGAACTCAAGTGAGATCTTGCGCAGGCTTGGCGACCTTGTGCTGGAAGAGGCGAGAACGGAACTCACTGCGCATCTCTGACAGGCTGCTTTGTCAAAAGTCCTGGAAAGAAAAAAGGGGCCGTCCTAATGGGACGGCCCTAAATCTGATCTGCTGCTGTCGCTGTCTGGCGGGGACGCATGCCATCGGGCGACGGATAAACTGAGAACTCGTTAAACGCGCAACACACACGAGCGCTGCTACTATGAAAAAAACTAATATACCATTAGAGATCCTAAAGTAAGATAAATTTTCGCGTTTCGTGGAAACAGTCTGTTCGCCTACCAAACGAGGTTAGCCCTGCGGAAGAAGCAGCGTGACGGCGAGGCCGTCGCCCTCCGATCGCAATTCAATCCTTCCCCCGTGTGCTGCGATAATCGCTGAGACAATACGGAGCCCCAGTGAGCCTCCCCCACTGAGTTGGTCCGCCCGTATAGTTAGGAAACGGAGGATCAAATATGGGAATCAAGCGACACAAGCCGGAAGAGATTGTCACGAAGTTACGGCAGGTTGAGGTGCTGTGTGGCCAAGGAATGCCGCGGATTGATGCGATCAGGCAGGTGCAGATAACCGAGCAGACATTCTATCGCTGGCGTAAGCAGTATGGCGGCATGGGAACCGACCAACTGAAAGAACTGAAGCGCCTGCAGCAGGAGAATGATCGGCTGCGTCGTGCCGTATCTGACCTGATACTGGATAAGCTGATCCTGTCGGAGGCAGCACGGGGAAACTACTGAGCCCTTCACGTCGCCGTGCCTGCGTTGACCATGTGCGAAGCCAGTTCCACGTCTCGGAGCGTCGAGCTTGTCGTGTCTTGGGGCAGCATCGGTCCACGCAGAGGCGGTTGCCAATTGGGCGTGCCGACGAGGATCGTCTGGTGGCCGATATGATCGCACTGGCTCGGCAATATGGTCGTTACGGTTATCGTCGGATTGCCGCTCTGCTGAGAGGTGCAGGCTGGCAGATCAACGACAAGCGTGTCGAGCGTCTGTGGCGGCGCGAGGGGCTCAAAGTGCCCATGAAACAGCCCAAGAAAGGATGGCTCTGGATGAACGACGGGTCATGCATCCGGCTGAGACCGGAGTATCGGAACCACGTCTGGTCTTATGATTTTGTGCATCACAGAACTGATGACGGAAAAACGTTCAGGACACTCAATATCCTGGACGAGCATAGCCGGGAATGCTTGGCGATCCGAGTGAAGCGGAAGCTGAACTCGACCGAGGTGATCGACGCGTTGACGGATCTGTTCATCCTTCGCGGCGTGCCGACCTACATCCGGTCAGACAACGGTCCTGAGTTCATTGCTCAGGCCGTCCGAGACTGGATCGCAGCCGTGGGTGCCAAGACAGCCTACATCGAGCCCGGCTCTCCCTGGGAAAACGGATACTGCGAGAGCTTCAACCCCCGCCTCAGGGATGAGCTGCTTAACGGAGAAGTATTCTACTCCCTTCGAGAAGCGCAAATCCTGATCGAACACTGGAGGAAACACTACAACACCAAGCGGCCTCACAGTGCTTTGGGCTACCGCCCACCGGCACCGGAAACCATCGTCCCGATGGATCCCAGGCCAATCATGCACTAACATTCAAACCGGACCACCTAGATGGGGCTGATCAGGTTCTATAGGATGGCAGCGCTTTTGCGTGACGCCAATCCGATCTGAGCGGACTTGAGCTTTGCGCCATCCGTGCGGATGCCGACCCACACCACGACTATGCGACGCCCAAGGTGACGTCAGGTGGTACGACCGGGTCAGAAGAGGGAGCGGTGAGGGCGGCGTCCGTGTGAAACCGCGCGGCGGAGCGTTTGAGCCCATCAGCTTCTGTTGACAACAAGCTGCTCGCGGCCGTGACCTCTTCGAAGGAGGCCGCTTGCTTTTGTGTGTTGCGGTCAATGCGCGCGACCGAGCCGTTTATTTCATCAATGCCACTGACCTGCTCGGATACAGCATTGGAAATCTGTTCAATTCTGGATGACACACCCACCACGCTGTCCGAAATTTTCTCAAGCGATGTACGCGCATTGGTAACCTTTGCAACGCCTTCCGTCACCGCCTGATCACTGCGGGCAATGACGTCGTCGATTTCGGAGGCGGCCTCGCTGGCCCGTTGCGCGAGTTGGCGCACTTCAGACGCCACCACGGAAAACCCACGCCCCGCATCGCCCGCGCGTGCGGCTTCGACACCTGCATTCAGCGCGAGCAAGTTGATCTGGAACGCAATATCGTTGATGACCGTAACCACTTTGGCGATTTCTTTTGAGGCATCAGAGATGCGGCTCATTGCATCCGCGGCATCAGCCGCAACCATGCTCGACGCCCTTGCCGTTTCACTTGCGACAGAGGCGTTTTGGTTCGCATCCGTGACGTTCTCGCTGACCTTTTTGATGTTTGCTGTCATCTCATCAAGCGCCGCAGAGGTTTCTTCCAGCGATGCGGCGTTTTGTTCAGCCTGTTTGGACAGCGCGTCGGAGGTGTCGCGCAACTCATGGCTGGACGACGCGAGATTTGACGTGCTTACCGTGATATCCCCGATAAGCGATTTGAGCGCGTCGATCATTTCGTTGGTATTCGCCTGAAGGTCTTTGAAGGCGCCCTTGAAGTCGCCGGACATTGGTCTGCTCAGGTCACCATGTGCCACACGCTCTAGCGCGGCACCGGTGGCGGCCACACCGCTATCGACACTTTCAAGCAGGGTATTCACGTTGTCCGCGACGGCAGCTAATTCCCGATCTTCAAGATCGGCATCGACCCGCTGAGAGAAATCACCCTCCAGCGCGGCGGTTACCACCGACTTGATCTGTTCCTGAAGCGTTTCGACCATCCGCTGCCGTTTGAGTGCTTCGGCTCGATCCCGTTTCTCCTGCTCAGCCGTGGCTGCGGCTTCTTCGGCGGTGCGCTTGGCGCTTTCTTCAAGCTTGCGCGCATTTTGAGCTTCGGCCTCTGCCAGTGTCACGACCTTCTGGGCATTCTCCTGAAAGACCTGCGTCGCCTGCGCCATCTTGCCCACTTCGTCTTTGCGGTCTTGGCCGGAAATCTCAACATCTTGCTTGCCGTCGATGATATCTTCCATGGCCGTGATGATGCGGCCGATGGGGTTGGCAATGCTGGCACCCGCTTTTTGAGCCAGGATCACGCTGGCGCACAACGCCAGAGCAAGGAAGGCAAGGATTGAAGTCACTGCGGCAGTTTTGGCCGAAGACAACGCTTCAGAACGTATGACCAGCAATTCTGCTTCTTCAGCACGGAAGTCCGCCATATGCGCGCGGAATTGATCGAAATAGATCTTTCCCCGGGCCTGACCGATCAGGTCGGCCATATCATCCATCGTTTTGGCATCGCCGATCTCGGTTCGCAGCGCGATCATGGGTTGAACGACCTCGCGCCGCCAGTCATCAATTGTAGTCTGAATTTCAGACAAGAGTGCGACCTGCGCGGGATTGTCGTCGACCGTGTTGGCAAGGTCGGCGCGCAGCGTATCAAACGCAGCTCCGCCCGCCTCATAGGGCTCAAGAAACTCGGGCCGCCCAGCCAGCAGAAAGCCTCGCATCCCGGTTTCCATATCGATGGCAGACGCAAGCAACGTCTCGG
>Ga0064014_10307_pt1 | contig 10724 bp, 10 predicted proteins | sample CrowatWCoCulture_2_FD_61584 | JGI IMG/M metagenome (GOLD analysis project Ga0064014, IMG submission 61584) | Marine cyanobacteria communities from the University of California, Santa Cruz, USA, analyzing cyanobacterial DNA methylation -... | ecosystem: Host-associated > Microbial > Bacteria >... | reverse complement strand
GGGCGTCGAAGGCGTGGCCTTTGCGACCTTCCTTGCCGAATGGTCGGGTTTTGGGCTGGCCCTTTGGCTTTGCCGCGGTGCATTTAAACGTCCTTACTGGCGCCAGAAAGCGCGTGTCTTCGATATCGTGCGATTGCGTCGCTTCGCCTCGATTGGAAATGATATTCTGATCCGGTCGATCTCTTTGGAGGCGATATTCGTCTCTTTCCTGTTTTTGGGGAGTGATTTCGGCAACGTCGAATTGGCGGCGAACCAGATCCTACTCCAGTTCATCCATATCACCGCCCACGCACTCGATGGTTTTGCATTCTCGGCTGAGTCTTTTGTGGGTCAGGCGACGGGCGCGAAAAGCGCGCGGCGCGTGCGACGCGCGTCGGTGATGACGAGTGTCTGGGGGGCGGCGACGTCTATCGCTTTGGGGGCTGTCTTTTTGATCTTTGGTCCGCTTGTGATTGACGTCATGACGACCTCAGAAGAGGTGCGCGAGACGGCACGCGTCTATTTGATTTACATGGCGCTGGTCCCGCTTTTGGGGGCGCCTGCATGGATGCTCGATGGCATTTTCATTGGCGCGACGCGGAGCGGCGATATGCGCAACATGGCATTGCTGTCGGCGGTTATTTATTTTGCATTCGTCTTTGCGCTTGTGCCGAGTCTTGCCAATCACGGCCTCTGGATTGCGTTTCTGATCTCATTCGTGGCGCGCGGAGTGACGTTGGGTGCGCGGTATCCCGCGCTCGAACGCGCCGTAGCGTCAGGCTAAAGCCAGCGTTCGCGGTCGGTTCCGACAGCCTCAGCGACGCTGCCAAAGCCGTCACGCTCCAACAGCGTATCGAGCCCCTTAGCGATCCGGGGGATCAGCGAGAGACCCTCATAGACCATCGCGGAGTAAAGCTGCACCGCGCTCGCGCCGGCGCGGATCTTGATATAGGCCTCTTCGGCCGAGCTAACCCCGCCCACACCCACAATCGGAACTGTACCTTCGGTCAGCTCCGACAGGCGCGCTAATATCCGGGTCGACAGCGCGAAAAGCGGCGCCCCCGACAACCCTCCGGTCTCATCCTTGTGCACGCTCTTGAGGTTGCGGCGGCCCAAGGTCGTGTTCGTTGCGATCACGGCATCAATCAACGGTCCCGTCGCGATTTCGGCAATATCGCTCAGGTCCTGATCCGTCAGATCGGGCGCGATCTTGAGGAAGATAGGTTTCGGTTTGGTGAGTTGTGCGTTCGCCGCGGCAACACCGTCCAAGAGCGCGGTTAAGGCTTCCTTGCCCTGAAGATCGCGCAGTTTCTCGGTGTTAGGGGACGACACGTTAACCGTTGCGAAATCCACATGCGCCCCGCAGGTCGTTAACACTTTGGCAAAGTCCGCCGCACGGTCTGCACTTGTTTTGTTCGCCCCGAGGTTCAGACCCACGGGAATACCCTGTGGACGCGCCGCTAACCGTTTGGCAATCGCATCGGCCCCTTCGTTATTGAACCCGAAACGATTGATCACCGCGCGGTCGTCGGTCAGTCGAAAAAGGCGAGGTTTGGCGTTGCCGGGCTGGGGCACCGGTGTGGCCGCGCCAACCTCCAGAAAACCGAACCCCGCGCGCATCAACGGCGCGAGGCTGACTGCGTTCTTGTCATATCCGGCGGCTAAACCGACCGGGTTAACAAGCTCTAAACCGGCCAAGGTGGTTGAGAGCCGTGGGGAGGTGACCGGGTCGGGGAGGCTGACGAAGGGTGTCCGCAGCGCACGCAGCGACAAATCATGCGCCTGTTCCGGGTCCATCCGATGCAGGACGGACAGCGCGGTGCGTTCAAGACGGCTCATGATAGGTCGGGGAAGGCGTGGACGCCGTTAACCAATGGTAACGGACGGTCCCACAACACATCCTCAATCCGCAGAGCGCGGTAGAGATGCGGAAAGAGTTGCCCGCCCCGCGAAGGCTCCCATTTCAGGTCATCGCCAAGCGCCTCGGCCTGCAGCGCCAGCAGAACCAGACCCTCTTCGCCCGCAAAGTGTTTCGCCGCGGTCTCTTGCGCTTGTTCGGCGGTCGAGAAGTGGACGTACCCGTCCGCCACATCAATCGGCGCGCCGTCGGTCACGCCGTCGGCTTGCAGCGTTGACCACTCGTCGGCTCGGAAAATCTTGTAAATCAGCATGGCCGCGTCGATGGCAAGCGGGGCCAGCAGGGTCAAGAGGCTTTGACACTCCTCCACGAAGATTGCAGTCTACCCTGATAATAATTCACTGGGAGATTCTGGATGTTTGCGAGACTCGCGACGGCCTCGGCCATTGCTTTGATGGCGGGGTCTGCCTCGGCCGATTACACGCTTCATGTGCTTCATATCAACGATTTGCACAGCCGTATCGAGCCAATCAACCGCTTTGATTCTACCTGTTCGCCCGATGACAATGCCGAAGGTAAGTGCTTTGGTGGCGTTGCGCGCGTTGCGACCAAGATCAACGAGCTGCGCGATGCGCTTACAGCGGATGGTCAAAATGTCATCGTTTTGGACGCGGGTGACCAATTCCAAGGCTCGATGATGTACACGACCTATAAAGGCGATGCAGAAGCCGAGTTCATGGAGGCCATCGGCTTTGACGCCATGGCGGTCGGCAACCACGAATTCGACGACGGCCCAGAAGCGCTGGCGGAATTCATCGACAAGGTCAGCTTTCCGGTGATCTCGGGTAATATCGACGTCTCAGGGTCCGACGTGCTGGCGGGCAAAGTTGCCAATCACACGGTTCTGGAAGTTGGTGGCGAGAAGATCGGCATCATCTCGGCGCTTGCGACCGACACGGTTGACACCTCCAGCCCTGGCGACGACGTGGTGTTTACGGATGAGGCGACCGCGCTGGCGGAGGACGTTGCCGCGCTGGAAGCCGAAGGCGTGACCAAGATCATCGCGTTGACCCATGTTGGCCTGCCCAAGGACATCGCAATCGCTGAAGCCGTGCCCGGCATTGATGCGGTCGTTGGTGGTCACAGCCACACGTATTTGTCGGCCTCTGACCCCAAGCGCGCGGGTGCCTACCCGACCTGGGTCAGCCAGGAAGACGGCACGCTGGTTCCCGTGGTTCAGGCCTATGCCTATTCCAAATACGTGGGCCATCTTGAGCTGACCTTCGATGACAATGGCGATCTGGTCTATGCCTCGGGCGACACCATCGTTCTCGACGCCTCGGTGGCTGAGGACGAAGCCATCGTCGCCCGTGTGGCCGAGCTTAATGGTCCTATCGAAGAGCTGAAGAATACCGTCGTTGCCGAAAGCGCCGATGCGATCGAAGGATCGCGTGAGGTTTGCCGTGCCGTGGAATGCCCAATGGGTAACCTTGTGGCAGACGCGATGCTCGATCGGGTCAAGGATCAGGGCGTGACGATTGCCATTCAAAACGGTGGCGGATTGCGTGCTTCGATCGACTCAGGTGAAGTCACGATGGGCGAAGTTCTGACCGTGCTTCCGTTCCAGAACACGCTCGCCACGTTCGAAGGCACCGGCGCGATGATCGTCGCCGCGCTTGAGAACGGCGTCAGCCAGGTGGAAGAGGGCGCAGGCCGCTTCCCGCAGGTTGCAGGCATGAAATACGTGTGGGACGCCGCAGCCGAACCGGGCAGCCGGATCGTTGAAGTGATAGTTGCCGATGGCGATGGGTTCGCACCGATTGATCCGGACGCGACCTATCTGGTCGTGACCAACAACTACATGCGCAACGGCGGTGACGGCTATCGGATGTTCCGCGATGCCGCGAATGCCTATGACTTTGGTCCGGGGCTCGAGGTTGTCGTGGCCGATTACCTTGCCGCGAACCTGCCTTACACGCCCTATACTGACGGCCGTATCAGCCAGAAGTAAGAGCACGCGCGCGCCCGGCCACCCGCCGGGCGCGTCGCCTTTCCGACCGCTGCGCAACGCGATATGTTGCGCCCATGTGCGGCCGATTTGCCATCACCCTTCCCGACGATGCCATGGCGCAGCTTTTTGAGGCGACGCCCGCCAATGATTTGCCGCGCGTGCCGAATTACAACGTGTGCCCAACCAATCAGGTGCATGTCGTCATGCGGGACGAGACGGGGAGGCGGCTGGTGCCGATGCGGTGGGGCTTCATCCCGCATTGGTACAAAAAACCGAGCGACGGGCCGCTTTTGATCAATGCACGATCCGAGACCATTGCGGAAAAACCTGCCTTTCGCACTGCCTGCCGCGAGAGGCGTTGTCTGATCCCGGCAACAGGGTTCTACGAATGGACGAAGACGCCTGAGGGCACGCGCTTGCCTTGGTATATTCACCGTAATGACGGAGACGCCATCGCCTTTGCCGGGGTTTGGCAGGTTTGGGAACGGGATGATCAGCGTCTGACCACCTGCGCGATTGTCACCACCGGCGCCAATACCTCAATGTCGAAAATCCATCACCGCATGCCCGTGAGCCTTGCGGCCAAGGACTGGCCATTGTGGTTGGGTGAGGCTGGAAAGGGGGCTGCGACGTTGATGACGTCAGCGCCTGAAGAGACGTTTAGCTTTTATCGTGTTGATCCCGCGGTGAATTCAAACCGGGCGTCAGGCGACGCGCTTATTGCACCGTTCGAGGCTTAGGTTCAGACCGGGCCAAGTGCCGCAAGTGAGACATCGGCAGCATGGTCCCGCCCATATGCCACGAGGCCGATCGATCGAATGGAAGCAGCGTCTGGTACCCGTGGCAGCATGCCGCCCGAAGGTGCGAAGTCTGACAAGGGCAAGGTGACGTCCGACCAGTCATTGGTCGTAGGAAAACGCGCCTGATAGTATTGCCACGGCAAACGTGTTGACCTGGTGCGCAGGTGAACGAAGTAGTCTTCGCCGTTGCCCCGGACCCGCAAGGTCAGACTGTCCCCTGGCAAGCCGTTCACGTTGGTCCTGAGTTGGATAAAACCGCCATTGTTGGCGGTGCTGACCTGACCCGTCAGCCGAACGCCGCCTTCGACAAATTGTCCGGTCCCCTCGCTCACGCCGCCCATGACTGTGTCGGCCAAATACACCCATTCCAGCTTTTGGGCGTCGGTCATCGGTTGTGCGGCCGTGGCCATGGTCGGCACCGTAAGGCTTGTTGCGAGGAACGAGAGAAGAAACTGTCGGCGTTGCATGGGCCATAAGGTAGGTGGCGACCGAACGCCGGCCAGAGCAAAAAAAAATAGGCCACGCTAGGCGCGGCCTGTCCAGTCAGGGAGGACCGATGTTCCACGCGCAGAGGCGCGCAGAGAAACTCTGTGGCAATGATCGCTGTTACTCGAACCTCGGCCGGGGGATCTTATCGCCGCTCTCGGCCAGTGGGGGTCCACGAAATTTGGACCATGCCTGTGGATAGGTTATCCACAGAATGTGGCAAAATCAAGGCAAAGCACAAAATGTGGGCAAGTGCCTGATATTGGGCTGTGATTTTCCTAGGGCAGTATCGCCAGCCACACCCAGATCGTCAGGATCGATGCAAGAGTGCCGAAGAGCACTGACGAGGCCGCGACGCGGCGCGCCACGCCGTACATGTTGGCAAAGATGTAGGTGTTGATCCCAGGGGCCATCGATGCGGTCAGAACGGCGGAGCGGAGCGCATCGCGGTTGAGGTCAAACACCTGTGCCAGCGTGAAGACGATGACCGGATGCAAGACCAGAGAAACGGCGCAGATATAGATGATCGTCCGCGTGTCGCCTTCGGGGCGGTACCGATAGAGCACGCCACCGAGGCCAAAGAGCGCGGCGGGCAGCGCGGCCCGGACCATAAGATCAACGGCATCCAGGATCGTTGCAGGCAGGGTGATGCCCGACAGGTTGACCAAGAAGCCCAGTGCGATGCCAATCACCAGCGCGTTTCGAAACATCGCGCGCCCGACGCGCGCGGGCAGTCCCGCAACGCTTTGACCACGATCGCGCACAAGCTCCATCGCGAGCACGCCCAGCCCGTAGCAAAAGGGCGCGTGGATAGCGACGATGGCAAAGTTGGCAGCCAACGCCTCGGCCCCATAAGCGCGTTCTGTTATCGGCAAACCCAACAGGACACTGTTGGAGAACAAGCAGACAAAGCCGATGGCAACGCTGTCTTCCCAAGGGCGCCTAAAGAGGTATCGCGCGCCAAGCAGGCCCGCCGTGAAGCCCGTGCTGGCCCCCACATAAAAGCTGATCAGAAGCGGCCAGTTGAACTCGGCCCCGAGATCAATTGTGGAAATCGCGCGGAACAATAGGCAGGGGATCGCGAAGTTCTGCGTGAACTTCATCAGAGCATCGACGCCCTCGTTCGAGAAGAGGCCCCGCCAAACCGCAACGTATCCGAACCCGATCACAAGAAAGACCGGCAGGATGACGTCAAGCAGGGCCTGCATCGCGCTCAGACCTCGAAACGGAGTGTCATTCCGTCAAAGGCAGGTTCGATATGGTCGGGCGTTTCGGCCATCACGGTGGCATAGTCGAGATCGACATGCATGTTGGTCAGAACGGCGTGCTTTGGGGCTACGAGATCAATCCAGCCAAGCGTTTTTTCAAGATGCGCGTGGCTGGGATGAGGGGTGCGTCGCAGCGCGTCGATGATCCAGCAGTCGAGGTTTTCAAGCAGCGGCCACGCCGCGTCCGGGATCTCAGACACATCCGGCAGGTAAGCGACATCGGCCACGCGCAGACCCAGCGCGGTGATGTTGCCATGCGCCACCTCAAACGGTGTAAACGTGATCGGTCCGCCATCCCCTGTAATCGTCAACGGGCCGTCCAGCGGGTTAAGGTCAAGGATGGGCGGGTAATCCGACCCTTCAGGTTGAACAAAGGCGTAACCAAACCGCGCCATCAAATCGGTCCGTGTCGGTGCATCCGCCCAGACCGGAAGGCGTTGGCGCATGTTAAAGACGATCATGCGCAGATCATCCAGCCCGTGCACGTGATCGGCATGGGCATGCGTATAGACGACCCCGTCGAGACGCCCGACGCCAGCGTCGAGCAGCTGGTTTCGCATATCTGTTGAGGTGTCTACGAGCACCCGGGTGACTGCGTCACCCTCGTAACGGCTGACCAGCACCGAACAGCGTTGCCGCCGGTTTTTTGGGTTGTCTGGGTCGCAATCGCCCCAAATTCCACCCAAGCGCGGCACCCCGCCGGAAGACCCGCAACCGAGAATACGAAACTCCAGCTGCGCCATCAGGCTGCCTTTTGCCCAAGCTTGGCCTTCGAAAAGAGCCGTTCAAAATTCGCCTCGGTGGCCCTTGCGAAATCTTCGTATGGCAGCCCGAACACGTCTGCGCCTACGCGTGCGGTGTGAGCTACATAGGCCGGTTCGTTGCGCTTGCCCCGATAGGGCGGTGGCGCAAGATAGGGGGCGTCGGTTTCAACCAGAACACGGTCCAGCGGGGCGCCGGCGAAAATATCGCGCAAGTCCTGCGATTTTGGGAAAGCCGCGATCCCCGACATGGACAGGTAAAACCCCAGGTCAAGTGCGTCCTCGGCCAGCGCTGGTCCCGAGGAAAAGCAATGCATCACACAGGAATAGGCGCCCGCCGCAAATTCGCGCGACAGGATGTCAGCCATGTCGTCATCGGCGTCTCGTGCGTGGATGATCAGGGGCAAACCTGTCTGACGCGCCGCTTCGATGTGAATGATCAGGCTTTCAATCTGCTGAGCCTTGCTGTCAGCGGTGTAGTGATAGTCCAATCCGGTTTCCCCAATCCCAACCATTTTGGGGTGTTGGGCAAGTGCGACAAGCTCCTCCACGCTGGCCATTGTCACCTCAGCCGCGCTCATCGGGTGCGTCCCGGCCGCATAGAACACTGGTGCATGCGCTTCGGCAATGGCGCGCACGCGGGGCTCGTTCTGTAAACGCGTGCAGATCGTGACCATCCGATGCACGCCCGCTTCGGCGGCTCGCGAAATGTACTCGGGCAAAGCGCCGTCAAAATCGGGAAAGTCGAGATGGCAATGGCTATCGGTGATCGACGGGGTCATCGGGCGCTCATGGGCGGCCACGTTGCGATGCCGCTGTCTGGTTGATGGTGTGCCCCATATCAAGGATGACCGCCGCAGGGTCAAGATTGACCGCGCGCGCACGTGTGGCCCGTGTGTTCAACTCTTGCTGGGTCTGCGCCCAAATCCGCGCCGCATGCGGGGTCGGGCACAACTTGGCGAACGTGGCGAATTCGCCATCGGTGGCCTCGGCCATCGTCGCCCCCGCGCCGAAAAGCGCCAGGCGCCTCAGAGCCACATTCAACATTCCGAATGTTGCATCAAGCCGTGCCTCGGCCCCTCGCGCCGCGGCAGCATCTGCGAGCTTTAGCAGTTGGTCGCTTTCGGGTCGTTCGAGTGTGTCAAAGTAGGCCAGCCAAGCCGTATAGATTTCAGCACCTCCCACCGAGAGAAGGCGCACAGCCTCCCCCGGCGCGCCTGCGGCCAGAACGCGCGTCGTGTCATCCAGCGCAATGTCAGGGTGCGTTTGCGCGACTGCACGCGTGACGACGTCTTCGTTCAGGGTTGCAAGCGCTAGTGTCCGACACCGCGACCGGATTGTTGGCAAAAGCCGCGCGGGTTGGTGACTGACCAACAAGATGGTCATGTCCTCCGGTGGCTCCTCCAGCATTTTCAAGAACGCATTGGCGGCTTCGGTGTTCATCTCGTCGGCCGCATCCACGATCATTACGCGCGCACCATGATCGGAGCCCGCCATCTGCGTGAAGTTACGTGCGCGGCGCACTTCGTTGATCCTGAGTTGTGCGCTCAGTTTGTCGCCTTTGTCATTGGGGCCACGCCGGAGAAGAAACAGACCCGGATGGGACAAGGCTTCGGTCTGTGGCCATGCTGGATGGTTCTGTGGAATTTCAAGCGTTTCGGGCTTGGCCGGGGCATCGCCGAACAGACCGCCGTCGTCATCGCCAACGGGTGGCGTGGCCAGCAGGAACCGTGCGATCCGCCAAGCGAGCGTTGCTTTGCCAACCCCGCGGGCCCCGGTGAGCAGCCAAGCGTGGTGTTTGCGCCCGGAAGTGAAGGCGACGAGAAACTCCGCCTCGGCTCTGTCCTGTCCGAAAAGCTGTCGTGTGTGGCGTGGATGCGGGGCAGGGAGGCTGCGGTCAGGTTCCGGAAGCTGGGTGTCGTCGCTCATGCTAGTGCCGCATCGGTCAGCGCCGCGATATCCCGCGCCACGTCTTCGGCGGCGCGGAGCGCCTCAACCACGCGGCACCGGTCAGGGTAGGCGCGCGCAAGATCCAGAAACCCTGTGCGGAGCGCCTTTTGGAAATCGGCCCCGAATTCTTCGAAGCGATCTTCTGCTGTGTCGCGCGCGACCCCGCGCGCATGCGCCACGTCGGCGGGCATGTCGAGGATCAGCGTCAGGTCCGGTTCGCGCCCGATGGTCAGGTCGTGCAGCGCATCGACCAATGCGCGATTTTCGCTGCGTACCGTTCCCTGATAGACCCGCGTGCTGTCGGCGAACCGGTCTGAGATGACAATTTTGCCTGCCTCCAAAGCCGGAACGATTGTCTTTTCCAGATGGTCACGGCGGGCAGCGGTAAACAGAAGTGCCTCTGTCGTTGGCGACCAACGCTCTGGGTCACCCTCTACGAGGATCTGCCGGATCAGTTCCGCGCCGGGTGCGCCACCCGGCTCACGCGTCAGGACAACCGCGTGTCCCTGGTTGGTGAGATGCTCGGCAAGTGCGCGCGCCTGAGTGGATTTCCCCGACCCGTCTATGCCTTCGAAGGTGATGAATATTCCGGACGTCATTCCGTGAGGGCTTGTGCCTCACCAATCGCGCGCGTCAAGAGGATTTGTGCAGCGGCGCGCGCCCGAGGGACAAATCCACCCTTTGCCACGGCGCGGTCTGCAACCAATGGAAGCCTTGCCGGCGGCATGCCGTCAATTTCGATCACCAGCTCGGCAATCTCTTCGCCCTCGGCAATCGGCGGCTCAAGCGGGCCGTCATATTCAACGTGAAAGGCTGGATCTTCCCCCATCACCGCCGGGAAAAGAAGTGAGATGTCGCGTGGTGCAACAAGTCCCACGCTCGTCGTATCGCCCATCCAAACAGGTGCATCTGCGATGCGGTCGCCCTCGGCCGCGACGTCACGTTCAACGAACTGGCGGAACGCCCAATTGAGCATCGCCTGAGATTCTTGCGAGCGGGACGCCACAGACTCCAGTCCAGTCACCACAAAAATCACACGGCGATTGCCCTGAAGCGCCGAACCGACAAGGCCGTACCCTGCCTCTTGCGTGTGGCCGGTTTTGAGCCCGTCAGCGCCAATACCCATGCCAAGGATCGGATTGCGGTTAAATCTGTTGGCCGGTGAGCGACCGTCATAGTCAAACTCTTCCAGCGCAAAGTAGCTGTAGTACTCCGGGAATTCCGTGATGATCAGCCCGGCCAGCGTCGCCAAATCCCGCACACTCATCCGGTGATTGGCGGCGGGCCAGCCCGTGGAATTCACGAATGTGGAATTCGTCAGCCCGATGGCCGTGGCCCGTTCGTTCATCAGGCGGGCAAAGGCATCTTCGGACCCCGCAAGGCCTTCGGCGACCACGATGCAGGCGTCATTGCCCGACACGACGATGATGCCCTTGATCAGATCCTCGACCGTGGGGCGGTCCGTTTCATCGAGAAACATCGTCGAGCCGCCGATCTGGCGCGCTTTGGTCGAGACAGAAAACTCGGTGTCGAGCGTCACGCGACCGTCGCGCAGCGCTTCAAACAGCATGTAAAGCGTCATAAGCTTGGACATTGACGCCGGAGGCAGGG
>Ga0064014_10306_pt1 | contig 10731 bp, 11 predicted proteins | sample CrowatWCoCulture_2_FD_61584 | JGI IMG/M metagenome (GOLD analysis project Ga0064014, IMG submission 61584) | Marine cyanobacteria communities from the University of California, Santa Cruz, USA, analyzing cyanobacterial DNA methylation -... | ecosystem: Host-associated > Microbial > Bacteria >... | reverse complement strand
GAGGAAATCGGCATCGAAATGGTCGATTTCAAACACATGGTCTATGTGCAGGACCGCGCGCAATACGAACCCGCCGATGAGGTCGAAGACGGCGCGACTGTGCTGAACATCTCAGGCACCGAACTCCGCCGCCGCCTGCGCGAAGGGCTTGAGATCCCGGAGTGGTTTTCATTCCCCGAAGTGGTCGCCCAACTCCGCGACCGCTACCCCCGCGCAGCCAGCAGGGCTTTACCGTGTTTTTCACCGGACTTTCGGGGTCGGGGAAATCGACCGTGGCCAACGCACTTATGGTCAAGCTGATGGAAATGGGCGGGCGTCCGGTGACGCTTCTCGACGGCGATATCGTGCGCAAGAACCTGTCGTCCGAGCTTGGCTTTTCCAAGGAACACCGCGACCTCAACATCCGCCGCATCGGCTATGTCGCGTCCGAGATCACCAAGAACGGCGGTATCGCCATCTGCGCGCCCATCGCGCCTATACGGCCACACGCCGCGCGGTGCGTGAGGAGATCGAGGCCTTTGGCGCCTTTGTCGAAGTGCACGTCGCAACCTCGCTTGAAGAATGCGAACGCCGCGACCGAAAGGGGCTTTATAAGCTTGCGCGCGAAGGCAAAATCAAAGAGTTCACGGGCATCTCGGACCCATACGAGACCCCTGCCAACCCCGAACTCAGCCTCGACACCGAAAACGTCGAGGTCGACCACTGTGCGCATCAGGTTCTGCTGAAGCTTGAACAGATGGGGCTGGTCGCGGTCTGATCGCAACGCTTGTCGGCTGACCCCGTGGTCCCTAGGATCGGGTCAGACGACCAGAGTTTCTAAAGCGTTATGCGACTTTCCTTTTCAGGCTGCGTACTGGACACCGACGCCTATCGCCTGACCCGCGACGGGACCGACGTGCCCGTTGAACCACAGGTCTTTGATGTCATCCGCCTGCTTGCGCAAAACGCCGGGCGGGTTGTGTCCAAAGACCAACTGATCGAGGATATCTGGCAGGGTCGCATCGTCTCCGAGGCGACGATCAGCGCCCAGATTAGCGAAGCGCGGTCCGCGGTGGGCGATACGGGCGAGGCACAGGCGATCATCCACACCGTCATTCGGCGCGGGTTTGAAATGGTCGTACCGGTTGAGGAAATCGGCGGCGACCCCAAACCCAAACCTGCCGCCGCACCGAAGCCGGATCGCCAAAAAATCCGCTACACCGTGTCGCCTGACGGCACGCAACTGGCCTATGCCACCTCGGGCGACGGGCCGCCGCTGATGCTGGCGGGGCATCACATCACCCATTTGGAAGTGAACTGGCAGAGCGAAATCTGGCGGTCGATCTTTGACCGGCTGGGCTCAGACCACACGCTGACCCGCTTTGACATCCGTGGCTCGGGTCTGTCGCAGGCCAATCCCGACAATCAGGAGTTGGAGGCGTATGTCGCCGACATGCTGGCGGTGGCCGATGCTGCGGGAATGGACCAATTCCCTCTGATCGCCAATCTTCAGGCCGGTCCGGTGGCGGTGCGGTTCATCGCCGAGAACCCGGGCCGAGTGACCAAGCTGATCCTGCACTGCGCCTATGCGCGGGGGCGTGCCGCGCGGGAGGGGGCCCCGGCGGATCAGGCCTCGGACCCCTCGATCGCGCTTTTGCAAGAGGGGTGGGGAAATCCCGACAACGGCTATATGCGCGCGTGGCTGTCGATGTTCCTGCCGCTGGCCACACCTGAGGAAGCCTCTGATCTCATTACGCAATTTGGAGCCGCGTGCCGACCCGAAGAGATTGCGGAAAAGCGCAAGGCCATCGACCGCTTCGACGCGACCGAGTATCTGGCGCGCGTGGACGTGCCGACGCTGATCATCCATCCCCGCAGCGCCGCCGCGCATCCTTTGTCCGAGGCACAGTTCATGGCGGCCCGTATCCCGGATGCGGAACTGATGCCGGTCGAGGGAGCGAATGTGATCATGCTGCCATCAGACCCCACATGGTCCGAACAGATGGACGCGATCATGGAGTTTCTCGCGTCCTGAGGCACGCACCGTACGGTGGTGGAACACCTTCCTAACCCGCATGCACGATAGTCCCTCGCGAACGTTCCCTGCGGGTCCACCCAAACCCGCTTGATCACCGGAAACCGGCCCTGCGGGGCCAGTCCGTCATATCGCGCAACGCACCGAAACGGTGCGCATTTGGACAATCCCCGGCAGAACCGGGGGGTTGCCGGTCGAACGGCGCCGTTCCTTTATTTGCGACAGAAATACCCCCGGACATATTGATGTCCCGCCAGCCCGACCGCTCACCGCGGCTCGGGCCAAAGGCGCATGCGTCTCAGACGCCCAGACACCAGCGCATGACGGCCTTTTGCGCGTGCAGGCGGTTTTCGGCCTCATCAAAGATCACCGAGTGCGGTCCATCCATGACGGCGCTTGTCGCCTCTTCCTCGCGGTGGGCAGGGAGGCAATGCATGAAAAGCGCGTCGGGTTTCGCCAGTGACATCAGGTGTTCGTTCACTTGATAAGGGCGCAAGAGGTTGTGGCGGCGTTCGCGCGCGGATTGCGCATCATGCATCGACACCCAGGTGTCCGCGACGACCAGATCGGCCCCGTCCACGGCCTTTTCCGCGTCCCGCTCGATGGTCACGGTGGAGCCTTCCGCGCGGGCGAGGTCGATGAACTCCTGCTCGGGGTCGAGGTTGTCGGGACCGGTAAAGGTCATATCGAACCCGAACTGTCCCGCCGCATGCAGGAACGAGGCGCAGACGTTGTTCCCGTCGCCTGTCCAGACGACTTTCTTGCCCGCGATCGGTCCGCGATGTTCTTCGAACGTCATGACGTCCGCCATGATCTGACAGGGATGGGTCCGGTTCGTCAGCCCGTTGATCACAGGCACCGTCGCGTGGTTGGCAAGCTCCAGAAGCGTCTCTTCTTCGAAGGTGCGGATCATGATCATGTCGACGTAACGGCTCAGCACGCGGGCGGTGTCGGCAATCGTTTCGCCATGGCCCAACTGCATGTCACCACCCGACAAAACCATCGTCTGCCCCCCCATCTGGCGCACGCCCACATCGAAGGACACGCGCGTCCGGGTCGACGGTTTTTCAAAGATCAGCGCGACCATGCGCCCCGCCAGAGGTTGCTCGGCATCGGGGGCGCCCTTGGGTTGACCGGCGCGGGCGTCCTTCATGGCGCGCGCGTGGTCGATCATGCCCCGAAGCTCGTCCTTGGACGTTTTGTGAATATCAAGGAAGTGGTTCATATCACTGGTCTTTCTTAAGCCTTCAGCGCGGTCGCTGCCGCGTCGAGCCGGCGGGCGGCGGTGGCAATCTCATCATCTGTAATGGTCAGCGCAGGGAGCAGGCGCACGACGTTATCCGCCGCCGGGACAGTCAGTATGCCTTCTTCATACCCGGCTTTCACAAGCTCAACATTGGGGGCCACGCATTTCAGACCCAGCATCAGACCGGACCCCCGCACGCTTTCAAACACTTCCGGATGCGCAGCGACCAGCCCTTCGAGCTTCTGCCGCAAGAGGCCTGCCTTGCGGTTCACCTCGTCAAGGAACGCAGGGTCAGCCACGATCTCGGTCACCGCGACGCCCACGGCACAGGCCAGCGGGTTACCGCCATAGGTCGAGCCATGCGTGCCAGCGGTCATGCCGCTTGCCGCCTCTTCCGTGGCCAGCACTGCGCCCAGCGGGAAGCCACCGCCAATGCCCTTGGCGACCATCATGATATCGGGCGAAATCCCGGCCCATTCGTGGGCAAAGAGCTTACCCGTCCGACCCATGCCGCACTGCACCTCGTCAAGGATCAACAAGAGGTCGTGCGTGTCGCAGAAATCGCGCAGCCCCTTGAGGCACGCATCAGGCAACGGGCGAATGCCGCCCTCGCCCTGAACGGGCTCTACCAGAACCGCGCCGACGGTCGGATCAATCGCCGCCTCCAGCGCGTCGTGGTCGCCGAAGGGCAGATGTTTGAACCCCGGCAGAAGCGGGCCAAAGCCGTGGGTCATCTTTTCCGATCCCGCCGCCGCGATCCCGGCGGAGGACCGGCCGTGAAACGATCCTTCGAAGGCGAGGATCGTGGTCTTTTCGGGATGGCCTTTTTCGAACCAGTACTTGCGCGCCATTTTCACGGCAAGCTCACACGCCTCGGTCCCGGAATTGGTGAAGAACACCGTATCTGCAAAGGTTGCCTGGGTCAGAAGGTCCGCAAGCTTTTGCTGCTGCGGGATCTGGTAGAGGTTCGAGACATGCCAGAGCTTGCCCGCCTGATCCGTCAGCGCGGCCACAAGCGCGGGATGCGCGTGGCCAAGTGCGTTGACGGCGATCCCTGCCCCAAGGTCGAGAAATCGGCGCCCGTCTTCGGCCTCAAGCCAGCTGCCCTGACCGGCCACAAAGGCAAGGTCGGCGCGGGAATAGGTCGGCAAAACGGACGGGATCATCGGTTTGGTCCTTCTTGAATGAAGCCACAGGGGTGCCAGCGCACATGGGGCAAGTCAACGGTTAGGTTTTGGAGTGTGTGAACAGGGACAAAGACGCGGGGCGAAGGGCTCAGCGTCGGCGTCGGATGCGGATGTTGGTCGCTTTGTTCATGGCGCGGCGTTTAGCGGGCGCGCGCGGCTCTGTCCAGCCCGCATTTCCAAACGCGCGTGGGTTGGGCCTAGCCCGAGATGTAGATGCCCTTGGGCCGGTAAAAGGTTTTCTGGTTGTGCAAACGCCCCAGAAGATCGTGGATTTCGCGGGCCTTGTCCTGATCCTCGGCCTGCGATTTACGCAACGCAGCCTCAATCAGGTCCATATCCTCAACGCTCAGGTCAAACTTGGTGTTTGGCTTTGGCATGACGGCCCTCCTTCCATACCTAGCATATAGAGCGCAGGGCAGCGAAATCAAACATTCACCTGCAATAACAATGTGTTCCGTCGTATACAAATTCGCTGACGCGTCAGGGACCGATCGGAACCTTAGCCGACCCGGAAAAAGATGAAAGCGCGCGTGACGGTCCAATCAGAATGAGATGCGGTGTCAGTCACATGTGAGTTTTTGCGTGTCAAAACCGTCGCAAGGCCAACGGAACCACGACCATGACAGAAGGCGGTCTTCTTGACGGTAAACTGAGGATTGAATGCCCGCTATTGAATCAAATCTTCCGCAAAATCGTCAGGTGCGCGCGCCACCGGGTGCGGGATGTGGCGCACAGATCAGGGCTTTCTTTGACGGTGCGCTTGTAACTGCCGTCACCATGACTAAAATAGAGCTTCGATTTCGGCACCCCCCGACAAAGAGGCGACATAGATGTCCTGGACTGACGAGCGTGTAGAGCTGCTCAAAAAGATGTGGAGCGAAGGCCAGTCGGCCAGCCAGATCGCCAAGGAACTGGGCGGTGTGACGCGCAACGCCGTGATCGGCAAGGTGCATCGTTTGGGCCTGTCGAACCGCAATGGTGGTGCGGCGGCCAAAGCGCCCGAGAAAAAAGCGACCAAGGCCGAAGCACCCGCCGCCGCGGAACCGCGTGCGGCAGCGGCCTCTGCCGCGCCCGCGACCGAGGCACCCGCCCCGGCACCGACACCGGCACCCCGCAAACCGATCATCACCGCCGGGCAACCTCTGCCGCCGCAGCCGTCGGCAAATGAGATCAGCCCTGAGGCGCTGGCCAATGTGCGCGAAGTCGAGAAGAAGGCCAAAAAGCTGGGCCTGATGGAGTTGACCGAACGCACCTGCAAATGGCCGATCGGCGACCCCGCGACAGAGGATTTCTGGTTCTGCGGCCTGCCGGTGCAACAGGGTAAACCCTATTGCGAGGCGCATGTGAGCGTTGCATTCCAGCCGATGAATTCGCGCCGGGATCGTCGGCGCTAAGCGCTATTGACCCGCCCTGTGCACAGGTCATCTTTTGCCTTACGGGCCGTGGGTCCGTAGCTCGCGCGGGTGTCGGTGATCCTGCATATCGGAGCGGCCAAGGTTGGCTCAAGCGCGCTGCAATCGGCGTTGACCTGGGATCTTGAAGGGGTCGATGCAGGCCAGCGCAAGGCGGTCTATACCGCGCTGCATCCGCGTTTCGGTCTACTCCACGGTGCGGAGTTGCGTGAACGTGCGCGTCGCAACCCAAGCAACTATGCGGCGACGCCCCGGTTGGGACGTCTGTCATGTCTCGAAACCGAACAACAGGCTGCGCTTGCCAGGTCGCTCGATGATCTGTGCAAGCGCTATGACAACGTCATCCTGTCAGGCGAGACGATCTATACAGAGCTGTTCGAAGCAGGCGCATTGGACTTTCTCGACAAGGTATCGGCACCGCTTCGCGTCGTTTTCTATGTCCGACCCCAAGTCGCGGTGGCCAATTCCGCGTGGTGGCAATGGGGCGCATGGGGTGGCGAGAGCCTTGACCACTTCATCGACCGCACGGCGCCCGAGCGCATGTGGCACCGCGCCGCAAAGGCGTGGCTGGACGACGGTCGAATCCAGTCGGTCAACGTGCGTTTGACCGGCCCGGACATTGCGGCGGATTTCTTTGGCCTTCTGGGGCTCGATTATTCGCCCGGAGAGACCCGACGGTCCAATACGTCCCTGCGCGGGGATGTTTTGCGCCTGTTTCAGCGGCACCCCGAGCTGCGCCCGGATGCGCATGCCTCGGCGATTGATTTCGCGCTTGAGCGGGGGCTTGGTACAGGGCCGCCTGCCCCGTGGGTGATCGACGCCGAGATGGCGCAGCGCATCATTGAGACGCATCGACCTGACAATGAGGCCTTGCTGGAGATCATCGACGCAGAATGCCGCGACGCGATGGTCGCAGACCCGGCGTGGTGGCGGGCGGATGCGTTTGCGGACCGGCCCGTGGAGCCGGCCCACCCGGTCGAGATCGATGGCGCGGCAAGTGATGCGCTGGCCGCAGCCTTGGTCAAGCGCGTTGCCGAGTTGGATCAACACATCCGCGAACGCCCCGAGCCAAAGCCCGAAACACCGCCCGCCCAAGGGCGCCTGAGCCGGATCTTGCGGCGGCGATAGTCTCTCTGGCGGTGTTCCAATTTCGACGCCTCCTCGTCGCAGCCAAGACAGTTCCGCTGAATAAACGCGCCAAGATGGCGGGAGGTATCACGGGAAGATATGATGCACGACACCCACGCATCGCTTGTCGCGGACTATCGCCGCAATGGATTTGTTGCGGGCATTCCGGTCTTCTCAACCACGGAATCCGCCGCGCTGCGCGCACAGGTGGAAGCGCTTGAAGCTGATCATGCGGCCGGCGCGGGCGGGCATGATCTGGGCCAGTTTTTTCGCGTCAACGGCCATGTGGTGATCCCGCTTCTGGCCGATCTCGCCCGACGGCCCGAAATCCTTGAGACTGTCGAGGCGGTCCTGGGTCCGAACCTTCTTGCGTGGTCGGTCGAGCTTTTCATCAAAGAACCCGGCAGCGCCAAAACCGTGTCCTGGCATCAGGACATTACCTATTGGGGCATGGGCGAGACCGATGACGAAGTGACCGCCTGGATTGCACTGTCAGATGTGTCGATCACAGCGGGCTGCATGCGGTTTTTGCCGGGCAGCCATCGCGGCGGCATCGCCGATCACCACGACACTTTTGACGCCGACAACCTGCTGTCGCGTGGTCAATCGATCGCGGGCGTGGACGAGGCACAGGCCGTTCACGGCCCGCTGGCCCCGGGGGAGATTTCGTTGCATCACGGGCGGTGCTTTCACGCCTCGGGCGCCAATGGCAGCGATGACCGGCGGATCGGTCTTGCCATCCGCTATGTCACACCAGAGGTGCGCGATCACGCGCCGGGCCGGGATTGGGCCATGCCCGTTCGGGGTGAAGTGCCGGCGGGGGGCTGGGACTGCATCGCGGGGCCACGCGGCCTGTTTCATCCTGCCGATCTGGCGCTTTATGATCATATTCTTGCAGGGCAAGCCGCCACATTGGCCGAGGGCGCTCAGCAGGGTGTTGACCTGTATTCCGGAGGCACAGCGCAATGACCGAGACCGTGGGCTTCACTGCCATGAAGGACGGCACGAAGGACGACTATGAGCTTTTGGAGCGGCTTGAAAAACCGTTCCTCGCGCTGACCGCCGACCGGGTCCTTGATGAGATGCGGCGCGCAGGCGAGGTGACGCTTGAAGGGTACAAGGTCACCCGGTTGCAGCATGGGCTGCAATCGGGCACGCGTGCGCTGCGCTCAGGGGCCGATATCGACTGGGTCGTGGGGGCGTTCCTGCATGATGTGGGCGACGGGCTTGCCCCGCAAAACCATGACAAGATGTCCGCCGAGGTCATCCGGCCGTTCGTTCGATGGGAGGTCTCATGGACCATCGAACATCACGGGATTTTCCAGATGCTTTACTACGGTCACCACTATGGCTGGGACCGTGACGCGCGCGACCAGTTCCGCGACCATCCGCTGTTCGGCACCTGTGCCGCGTTTTGCGAGCATTGGGATCAGTCGAGTTTCGATCCCGACTATCCCATGGAGCCGTTTGAAACGTTCGAGCCCATGGTGCGAGAGGTTTTCGGGCGCAAAGCCTATGACCCGACGGTCATACGCGACGGGGAGCGGACGGGGTTGCCAGAGATGTTGGCGGCCTGACGCCTAGCGACAGTAGCGCGCGACCTCGGTGCTGCGCAGGCCCGTTTCGACCAGCATGCAGCGGTCACGCGCTTCATAGTAATACCCACGCGCGTACCAGCTGACCGCCTCGTCATAGCTGTTTGACAACAGCCAAGCCCCGCGCAGGTACTTCACGCCCCAGGTCAGGTTTTCTTCTGCATCGAGGAGGTCATTGGGCTGACCGCGAAACCCCATCGTGCGGGCGGTTTCGGGCAGGATTTGCATCATGCCATAATAGGGGCCATTGCGCGCCGCCGGGCGGTAATCGCTTTCGCGCTGGATCACTTGATGCACGAGTGGGCGCGGCACCTCGTAAAGATCGCTGTATTCGTTGATCAGCACGCGAATCTCCGGCGTCTCCCCGGGATAGAGCGGCACGTCATCCACGGGTTCTGGAGTGCGCCCACAGGCGGTCAAGGCCACGAGGATCAGGGTTGTCAAAACGGGTACTGCGCGCGGCATATCTCACTCTTTTTCGGTGTTTTGCCCCTCGGTACGCGTACCCTAAGAAGGTGCGCGGCGGGTTAACAGCCCTTTCTTGGCTTTCGCGCGGAGTTCCGCTGCCCTATGAGGGACCATGACCACGAACCCGCCAAATCTCCGTCCTGACCTTGCCCGTGCCACGGTGCCTGAGACACCGCGCGACGGGCAACCGACCATTGGCATGGTTTCGCTCGGGTGCCCAAAGGCGCTGGTCGATAGTGAACGCATCCTGACCCGGCTGCGCGCCGAGGGCTATGCGATCAGCCCGGACTATTCCGGCGCGGGGGCGGTGATCGTGAACACGTGCGGGTTTCTTGACAGTGCCAAGGCCGAAAGCCTTGAGGCGATCGGCGAGGCGCTGGATGAGAATGGCCGCGTCATAGTGACGGGCTGTTTGGGGGCCGAGCCCGAGTTCATCACCGGCGCGCACCCTTCAGTGCTCGCCGTCACTGGGCCGCAGCAATATGAGGCGGTACTGGATGCGGTTCACGCTGCCGTCCCGCCCGCGCCCGATCCGTTCATTGACCTGCTGCCCGCGCAGGCCGTCCATCTGACGCCGCGCCATTACAGCTACCTCAAGATCTCCGAGGGCTGTAACCACAAGTGCAAGTTCTGCATCATCCCCGATATGCGCGGGCGACTGGCCTCGCGCCCCGCTTACGCCGTGATGCGCGAGGCCGAACGGCTGGTTGAGGCCGGGGTCAAAGAGCTTTTGGTGATCAGTCAGGACACCTCGGCCTATGGCGTCGATCTCCGGCACGCTGAAGAGCGGGGCCACCGGGCCCACATCACCGATCTGGCCCGTGATCTGGGGTCCTTGGGCGCGTGGGTGCGGCTGCATTACGTCTATCCCTACCCGCATGTGCGCGAGGTTATCCCGTTGATGGCCGACGGATTGGTTCTGCCCTATCTCGATATCCCGTTTCAGCACGCCCACCCCGACACCCTGCGCCGCATGGCCCGTCCTGCGGCGGCGGAAAAGACGCTGGACCGGATCGCGGAATGGCGGTCGATCTGTCCTGAGATCACGCTGCGCTCGACCTTTATCGTGGGTTATCCCGGCGAGACGGAGGAAGAGTTTCAGACCCTGCTCGACTGGATGGATGAGGCGCAGCTCGACCGGGTTGGGTGTTTTCAGTATGAGAACGTCGATGGCGCGCGGTCAAACGCCCTGCCCGACCATGTGCCGGACGAGATCAAGCAAGACCGCTGGAACCATTTTATGGAAAAGGCGCAAGGCATCTCGGAGGCCAAGCTCGCCGCCAAAGTCGGTCAGCGCATGGAGGTCATCGTCGATCTGGTCGAAGACGATGCGGCGACCTGCCGAACGAAAGCCGACGCGCCCGAGATCGACGGGAACCTCTTCATCGACGAAGGGCACGAGACCCTGACCGTGGGCGATATCGTCACGGTCGTGGTGGATGAGGCGGGCGAGTATGACCTTTGGGGGCGGTTGGTCTAACACTCAGCGATAGTGCAGCACCCGCCCGATCAGGTTCATGAGCACCTGTGCGGCAAGGATCGCGGTTGTGCCGGTCCGGTCGTAATCCGGGGCAACCTCGACAAGGTCGATCCCCACAATCTGACCCCGCTGCGCAAGGCCATCGAGAAACTCCAGCACTTCGTAATAAAGGAACCCGCCATGGCTGGGCGTGCCGGTGCC
>Ga0064014_10305_pt1 | contig 10742 bp, 9 predicted proteins | sample CrowatWCoCulture_2_FD_61584 | JGI IMG/M metagenome (GOLD analysis project Ga0064014, IMG submission 61584) | Marine cyanobacteria communities from the University of California, Santa Cruz, USA, analyzing cyanobacterial DNA methylation -... | ecosystem: Host-associated > Microbial > Bacteria >... | reverse complement strand
CTTCTGCCTGGCGTTTATCTGCATGCTGAAGCACTGCGCAACCTTCTGCATTACGGTGACGGCTATCTGAAACCGATCGGGCTTGAATGGAATCTCGCCTCAATCGGATTGCCAGACATAACCCTTCCCGTTGATCTGTTGCTGTGCTGGCCGTTGATTCTTTTTCTCATTCTCATCCTCGCGCGCCGAATTATTGCATGGCGATGGCGAGACGAGCGTCGAGCAGAATGGCCAGAACTGGCGGTAGAACTAGGTGAGCTGCTGATCATCTTGGTCAGCCTTTGTCTTTTCTACGGCGTTTTGCTGTTTTTTCAACGTACCCCTGGCTTCCTGTCAGAACTGATCGGTTTAACACCGTTTTTGTTAATTGCTGTCAGAAAGGAAAGAAAGGAGATGGAAAAATGAACGGAAAGCGATGGCTTTGGCTGCTTGCACTGCTGGTGCAGTTCGGCCTTGGCAGAAACCCGCTTCATTGAAGCATTTCATGACCCGGACCATGCCTTTGTCAGCAAGCCTGACGGCTCAATGGTACCGGCTCGTGAACTGAACCTGGAAAAGCGGCTCAGAATCATTGGTAAAGAAGCAGGCCAATATTTGTTCGAAGGACCCGAGGGCGAAACTTATCGGGTATTTGTGCCGGAGGTGATTACCAGCGATTCCAGTCAGCCCGTTATTCACTGTGATAGAACACAGGTTGTTATGGCGGATGATCACCAGGTTGCCAGCGCACGTGGCGTAGGGGAGGACTGCCAATGAATCCTGTTCATCAAACAGTGCTGCTTCTGCTGGCCATGCCTCTGGTCTTGATCGGTTGCAGCTCGTCCCCTTACCAGTCGAAAGAGTGGACCACGGATAAAGAGACGCGGGAGCGGCATGTCAATGAGCTTGTTGCGCAAGCCGGTGAATATCAGGCTGATGGCCAGGATCCCTCAGGAGATGCCGTTCGCTTGCGAAGTGATAGCGTGGCGCCGTTGGCCGCCCGTGATGTAACTCAGGAATTGCAGGCCATTGCCGAGGAACTGGCAAGGACCTGGTATGGCGGATCTTGCCATTGTGAGGTTCGGGTAGGGCCCAGTTACAGTTTCGGCGGGTTCACCTACCCCGAGGGTACCATTGTGATTCAGGCAGGCACACTGGAGTACTTTGATACTCGTGATGAAGTGGCCGCGCTGCTGGCCCATGAACTTTCACATCTTTGGCTGGATCATCACCAGAAGAACGAACTGCAGAGCACGACAAAAGGTATAACCGATCTGGCTCAGGCCATATCTCTGTTTGGCAATGATGAAAAAGCTCGGGAGACCACCATGCGCATTGGAGGATCGACCGATGCCCTGGTGGCAGCTGCAGGATTTACCCAATGGAATCGGGAGCAGGAAACCGAAGCCGATTTGTTGGCCGTCAAAATTCTGGAGAAGTCCCGGTACAGCCCAATGGCCATGATTGCACTGTTAACCAAGCTCAAGAATGACAAAGAAGGGATACCTTTAGCCGGAAGTGCTTATGAAGAAATGATGACAGTTGCTGCATTAAAAGCCAGAAAACAGGAGGCTGAAGTCAGCGATAACCAGCTTCAGAAATGGCTGTCTTCTGTGGCCAGTGATATGGGCGGCCGGGAGTATTTGTCATCGGAGGAGCGTCGGAATATCGTCCGGATGGTGATCTATGATCTGGATGGGGCAATACTGGCTCGCTCGTTTACCGACCTTGGGATTGATGTCGAGGATCTGGCTCCTGTCACTTCGCTAAAAACCATCCATACCCACCCGCCAGCCAGCAAGGACTACGTACAACTGGTTGACCGAGCCTTGGCAAGCGAACCGGAGAATCTTCACCTGCAATTGTTAAAGTTTCGGGCACTCCTGGCTCGAGGGGAGACAAAAGAGGCGCAGGAAATGGCGAAAGGATTCATAGCGCGACCTGACGCCGGCTTCAGTGTACTCAGTGAGGCAACGCGATTTCTGGATCAGTTAGCCGGCCTTGCGCCAAACCAAAAGAAACAACTGATGCATGGTGCCGTGTCCAAGCTTGCAGCTCTCGACTTGCCAGATGCGTATGTGGCCGATGAATACTACCTGTCCAATCGGTATCAGGTTCCGGGGATAAGTAAAGTGAAGGAAAAATTATGTGAAGCAGGTGCCGGCAAGGTGGCCGTGAGAGAACGATGCGACCTTGCGAAACAGGCGCTGGAACGAAACGTCAGTTTCTATCAGCTACTGGCAACCGTCGATAGGTAACAGCGCAGGTTGTTTCTGGCCCGCGAGCAACCGCAAGGATGTGGCGGGTCCCTTGCTCAAAGGATACTGCGCACTGCCACCCGCGTACCATTGAACGCCGCATTGCCGGTCAGTGCGTCAATGCGCCGAGAATCGGTGACATCGTTCATGCTCACACCGGGTTGTCCCTCGGCGATCGACATGGCCGTGTCCGGCCGGTTGTGGCCCCAACCCTGGGGCATGCTGATGACGCCCTCGAACATATTGTCGTCGATTTCCACCGGCAGCTCTATGCTGCCGGTGGCAGAACTGACGGCTGCCAGTTGCCCGTCTTCAAGCCCGAGTTTGCGGGCATCTGAAGCGTTCATCTGCAAAGTGCACGGGTTCTTGCCTTTTACCAGCCGGTGGGAATTCTGGGTCCAGGTGTTGTGACTCCGGGGCAGGCGGCGACTGATCAGGGTGAACGGATAGTCACTGTTCTGACTTGCCTGCAACAGGCCCGAGGCATCCAGGCGTTCCAGATCGTCCAGATAGAGCTCCGGGGCAATCCGGATCCTGCCGTCCTCGGTCTGGATGCGCTGCTCCAGACAGCGCTGCAGCGGTCCCAGGTCCACGCCATGGGGGCTGGCTTTCAGGGTCTCCAGGCTCATGCCCTCTTTGCCATAGGCGCCATGTTTCAGGCCCAGATCCAGCATTGCTTCCGGGGTCACGCCGTCGTCTTCCAGGCCGGTCAGCTGCAGGGCCAGATCCCGGAGAATTTCCCAGTCGTGTTTCTGGTTCGGCGCTTTCTCGAACATCGGTTCGGAGAACTTGGCGGTGTTGCGAACGGCGAAGGAATTGAAGAACACGTCAAAGTGGGGCACTTCCAGTCCGGTAGTGGCCGGCAGGATGATGTCCGCATGGCGGGTGGTTTCGTTCAGGTAGATATCCACCGACACCATGAAATCCAGGTTATCGAAGGCTTCTTCCAGGCGGGCTCCGCCCGGCGCCGAGAGCACGGGATTGCCGGCGACGGTCATCATCGCGCGGATCTGGCCTTCGCCCTGGGTCAGGATTTCATCGGCCAGGGTAGCGACCGGAAATTCGTTGTTGAAGTAGGGGAGTTTTCTCACCCGGGACTCATAGCGGCCATAGGAGCTGGGTTTGCCTTTTTTGTCCCGAACCAGGTCAAAGGCTGGCTGGGGGAACATGGCGCCGCCGCGGCTATCGAAGTTGCCGGTGAGAATGTTCAGCACGTTGTTCAGCCACTGACAGAGGCCGCCGAAAGACTGGGTTGAGGCGCCCATGCGGCTGTAGCAAACGGCGCTTTTGGCAGCTGCCATTTCCCGCGCCAGCTCGCGGATGGCGTTAGCGCTCATACCGCAGGCATCGGCCACGGTCTCGGGGGAATAGGGTTTTACTGCCTCGGCCAGTAGCTCCAGCCCGTCGATCCGGTCTTCCAGGTGGCCAAGGGTAACCAGCTGTTCTTCGAATAACGTGTAGACCATGGCCAGCATGAACAGGGCATCGGTTTCCGGGCGGATAAACAGGTGCTGGTCGGCCTTTTTCGCAGTCTCGGTGCGGCGTGGATCAACCACCACTACCTTGCCACCGCGTTGCTGGATGGCTTTCAACCGTTTGCCCACCCCGGGCGCGGTCATCAGGCTGCCGTTGGAGACAATCGGGTTGGCGCCGATGATCAGCATGAAATCCGTATGGTCGATGTCCGGCACCGGAATCAGCATGCCGGCGCCGAGCATGTAATTGGAGGCCACGTGATGTGGCAACTGGTCGGCGGAGGCGGAGCTGTAACGGTTATTGGTGCCCAGCGCCTTGAAGAACCGCGGCAGCATGATGGCGTTGCCGAAATTGTGGGCGTTCGGGTTGCCCAGATAAACCCCGACCGCATCCTGCCCATGTTCCTGCTGGATGGCCCGGAATCGGGAGGCGATTTCACCGAATGCCTCATCCCAGCTGATTTCCTGCCAGCCGTCGGCGGTGCGCCGCATGGGCGTTTTCAGGCGGTCCTCGTCGTTGTAGAAATCCTGGAGTGCGACCGCTTTCGGGCAGATATGGCCGTGGCTGAACGGGTCGTTGTTGTCGCCCTTGATGGACAGGATTTCGTTACCCCGATGCTTGATTTCGAGGCCACACATGGCTTCACAGATGTTGCAGGTGCGGTAATGGGTCTGGGTGTCGGTCATGGCAAACACTCGGTCCGTATATTGTCATTATTGGTTCTGGCAGTGTGGCACAAGCCGGCGAAAAATCAGACGGTCATAATTCACATAAAACCGGTCGATCCCGCCAAATACTGTTTCTCTCGGTGCCTGAAAGACAGGCCGGAATTTCATCGTACAATAGCCCATGGCTAAAACCTTTTACCGTCGGGGCCCGGACCATCGAGCCGGAGCGCCGGTTACCTTTCTCGACGTCCGCCGTCGTTTCCAGTTCCGTTCCATCGAGCTTGGCCGCTGGGTCACCGAGCCGGAAAAACAGCGCAGTGCGTCGCTGTTCTACGATGCCCTGTGCGACCTGATGACCATTCTTGGCGGCACCGAGTCGCTGGTTTCCCTGCGTGGCACCCTGGCTCTTCAATATGGCATTGGCGGCCGACCGGGTGTGTCGGCCCACTACACGCCGGCCACGCGCAGCTTCTCACTGGCCAAAAATGCCGGGCCCGGCAGCATCGCCCACGAGTGGTTTCACGCCTTTGATCATTACATCGGCGAGAAACTTTTCGGCGAGGCCCACAGAGGCCAGTTTGCTTCGAAGCTCTGGCTTGGCCGTGACGACGCTGTGCGGCATCCGCTGAACGATCGACTGCAGGCCTGCTTCAAGGCGATTCTGCTGGACGAAAAAGGCGCAGAGCCCAGCGAGCTCTTCCGGTGCTCGGTGAGGGCGGACAAAGCGGCAGGGATTCAATATTTCAGCTTGCCTGAAGAGCTTTGCGCCCGGGCGTTTGAAGCGTTTGTGCAGGATGCAAACGTGAAGAACGCCTTTCTGGTGAGCGGAACCCGGGAATCTGAAGAGGCAAAACTGGGTCTGTACCCGGTGGGCGCGGAACGCGAACGCGTCAACAACGCTTTTTACGATTATTATACCGCTCTTGGCCGGGCGCTCCGGTCAGCAGAGGAGTAATGGCTTGTGACAGCACTTGAGCTGAAAATACCACCGGTGGTTCTTGTCGCTATTGTGGCGGTTGGGATGTGGGCTCTGTCCCGCATTGCACCTGACTTGGCAATCGCCATTCCAGCAGCAGGCTGGTTGGCGTCTGGCGTTGCACTGACGGGTATGGCGATCGCGGTTCTTGGTGTCTTGGCGTTCAGAAAGGTGGGCACAACGGTAGATCCCAGGGTTCCCGGGCAGTCGGAAAGTCTCGTGGTTTCTGGTGTCTATCGGTACAGCAGAAACCCGATGTACCTCGGATTCCTGCTGGTTCTCTGCGCCTGGGGGCTGTGGCTTGGCAATCTGCCGGCCCTGCTTTTTCTACCGGCATTTGTCCTCTACATGAACCATTTCCAGATTGTTCCGGAGGAGCGGTTCATGCGGGACAAATTCGGTGCCACCTATACGACCTACTGTGCCAAGGTTCGCCGCTGGATATGAGCAGCAATTCAGCGGCAGTGCGCGTGAGCAAACCAACTAAAGGAGCCGTTCCAGGCTAGAAGCCTTCCTTTCAACCTCCAGCCAGGCCTGTAGCTCGTGGAGCGGCTTCGGCGAGCAGATCCAGTAGCCCTGGAGCATTTCCGCTCCCAACTGGTTGAGAAGGCGGGCCGACTTTTCGGTTTCGACACCCTCGGCCACCACCTGATAGCCCAGGCCCTGGCCCATCCTGATGGCGGTTTCGACAATCATCCGCGCGCCCTCGCTGGATTCGATGTCCTGTAACAGAGCGCGGTCCAGTTTGATTTCGCTGGCCGGTAGTTTCTTGAGATAGGAAAGCGAGGAGTAGCCGGCGCCAAAGTCGTCAATCGACAGCTTCAGCCCGATAGCCGTTAATTCGTTCAGGGCGTTCAGGCCCCTGTGGGGATCGTCCATGGCAGCGGTTTCGGTCAGCTCAATGATGACCTGTTCCGGATTCAGCTGATTGCGCTTTGTCCGGGTTTCGAACAGCCCCACCAGTTCCGGAGAGCTCAGATCCCGGGCAGAGATATTCACAGAAACGGTCAGAGACGGATCGAGGGCATGGAGTTCCTTCAGATCGTTCAGAGCCTGGTCCACCACCCATCGGGTCAGATGTTTGATCACTCCGGTTTTCTCCGCCATCGGAACAAACTCAATCGGCGGCACCCAGCCCCGGTCCGGGTGATGCCAGCGGATCAGGGCTTCCACACCCACCACTTTACCTGTCGCCAGGCTGATTTTAGGCTGATAGTAGAGCTCGGTCTGATTGTGGTGCAGTGCCTCCCGGAGGTCGGACATCAACGTCAGCCGGCTTTCGTCATAGATGTCATCCTTGCGGGAATACAGGCCGGTTTGATACGGGCCATGAGGCGCCATTTCCATGCCGACATGGGCATTGCGGATCAGCAGAGCGGCTTTCTTGCCATGTTCCGGATAGCTGGCGGCACCAAACCGGGGATTGGGCTCTATGGCAATGTTATCCAGCAACACGGGTTCCGCCAGTTGTTTGAGTGCGTTATCCAGCGACTGGAAGTCGTCTGCCGTTTTACTGACGTTCACCAACAAACCAAAACTGTCGCCAGACAGCTGATATACCCGCTCATCGTTCCCACGCGCATCGACGGTGTGATGAACCATGGGCAGGCCTGAGGCCAAACGGGTCATATGCTCTGCCATGGCCTTGAGCAAACGTTCGCTACGGTCGAGGCCCAGGGTCCGGCTGATTTCCTTGAGCTGCGTTATCCGGGTAACGCCCACCATGAAGCGCCCGTTGGGGTTTTCCCGCAATTGCTCATCCACCATCCATTCGAACCGGTTCCGGTTTGGTAGCCCGGTCACCGGATCGTGGGTCAGTGCTTCATTCAACTGGGTCTGGGCTTCGTTGCGGGCCTTCTGTTGTTTGAGGATATCGGCCTGAGCCTGGATTTTCTGTTCCCGTTCCCGGTACAGGCGGTCGGCGAGGGCAAGCGTGAGAATGAAAGCCTCGAGCCCGGAGCCGATCTGCATGGCGTACTCGGTAAAGAAATTCTCTGGCAACAGGCCCAGGGCCCGCCCCGCCGTTGCCGAGACCCCTATCGTAAGAGGTGTCCAGGCGATCGTGAAGAACACCCCGGCCCTGACACCGGCAGCCCAGGCCACAGGGCCGGCCACCAGGAGCAGCGAGAAGAATGCGAACGCGGAAACGGCCGCCACCCGGATACCGGTGTCGTAATCCAGCAGCGGCGCAGACAGGAAAAACAGCATCTCAAACAAGAGCATCGCCTGCAGGGCCCGGTACAGCCTGGGGCTGTTAGAGCGCACCTGGAGGAACTCCATGCAGAACAGTATCGAGAACATCGCCAGGAATGGCATCGACAGCAGAAGCACATGCGTGTGAAGAAACGGTGCGCCCGGGTAGATGTGCTGAAGTGTATAGCCGCGCACAGCGGCGAAGAACAGGAAGTAGCCGGAAATGGCCAGGGCGTAGAACAGGTACAGCTTTTCTCGCAGGGTCAGGAACACGGCCAGGTTGATCAGGATGATCACTGCCAGACTGCCGTAGTAGAAAAAGTGCAGTTTCTGCTCGTTGGCAGCGGCTTCGTAAAAATCATTCTGCTGCCAGATCTGCAGCGGCACCACCATCGTGCCCTGGGTGGCGACCCGGATATAAAGCGTTTTCGAGGCGTCCGGGGCTACATGGAATCGATATAGCATGTTGGGATGGTCGACATCCCTGGGGTAGAAAGAGCGGGTGTCCCCGGTGGCGAATTCTCGGAGCAGGGTGCCGCCGGAGAGCTCGTGAAACACCACGTCATCAAGCTGGGAATAGCCCAGCTCTGCAATCAGAAGCTGGTCGCGGCCGGTCTGGTTTTGCACCTCAACCCGCAGCCAGTAGGCGGAATCGGTAATCCCGAAGGTGGCCTTACCCGATGGATTGGTCTGCCAGGCGCGATCGGGAAGGGCGCGAACATCGGCCAGTTCCGCTTCGGCGCTGGCGTCTTCCCAGTACTGGAAATGGCTTTCAATCGGTTTTCTGAGGCAAGTGTGACCGGGGCGCTATTCGCATGCGCAAACTGCGACGTGAAAGTCGCCAGACTCAGTAAAAAGATACGCAGAGCAGTGCTGAGGATCACCAACAGTAGACCCCGTTATATCGCCATCAGGCTTTTTTATTTTCCTGATCATCAGCTTAACAGCCTTTCTTCACCGGAAAAGCCGAGAACCAATATTTAATGTAGCGAAATGTCTCATATCTGCAGATTCTCCGCCTTGCCCACCCGTCCTTTTGTGCTCCCCGTAGCCCTCAAGCACCTGTCTCGATAGCGGCCCATCTGCTACGTTGAAAGGAGACATTCATTCCCAAGGAGGCCTCTATGTTCGTCGCTGAAAAAGCAACCGGGCACCTGATCGAAGTTCTGGATACACAGGCGCTGTTTGATCCCCATAGCCAGCAGGTGCGAGGCAGCCTCCATTACGGAGAGGAGGCGCAGGATCCTGAATTGTTTAAAAAAGCCGAACTCGCATTTCCCTCCGGTGAAGCGCTTCCTGTGTGCTGGACAGACCCGGATTACCGTCGCCATAGCTGATATTTGCTTGCCCTTCCTGCCGTCACAACCGCGCCATATCAGAGTGGCGCGAGGCTTCCCTGCTTTCTGATCAGGTTTGAATTTCCCGCCTCGCTTCTGTAAGATTTTTATTAATTGAACGTTCAGTTAATAAAAAGCAGGGCTGATTGGTGCTGCTTTCAACACCGGAAACAAGACGAGTAACCGAAGCCGCCATGCCAAAAGTTGGGGTCAAAGACACACGCAAGCAACAGCTGATCGAAGCCACCATGCATTCGATTGCAGAGCTCGGAATGCAGAACACCACCATTGTGAGCATCAGCAAACGCGCGGGGATGTCCTCCGGGATTATCAGCCATTACTTCGGTGGCAAGCAGGGGCTGATTGAAGCGGCCCTGCGTTATCTGCTTGATCAACTGGGCAAGGAACTGCGGGAGCGCATGGCCAAGACCGACCGCTCCCCGGAACAGCGGCTCAACTGCATCATCGAGTCGAACTTTTCCGAGTTTCAGCGCTCGGCGCTGGCGGCCAAGACCTGGCTGAGCTTCTGGGCCCGGTCGATGCATGAGCCGGGGCTCAAGCGGCTGCAGCAGATCAACAACGCTCGGCTGTACAGCAACCTGCGATATTCCTTCGCACAGGTGCTTGAACCCGGCGCAGCGACTGAGGCCGCCCGGCAAACCGCGGCAATGATCGATGGGTTCTGGTTGCGCAGTGCCCTGAGCCTGGACCCGGCAGAGAGTTTTGAAGCCGGTGAGCGGCTCTGCAAGAAATTTGTCCACGAGACACTGGCGCAGGCAACCGCCTGAGCCGGGATTGATTCGAACGGCCCACAAGGCCTGAAGACACCGAACCGAGGTTAATTACCGACTATGTCTGCATCTCTTCCTGTTGTTCAGAATTTCGTCCATGGCCGTTTCCTGGCCAACAGCACCGGCGAAACCTTCCCTGTGGTGAACCCGGCCACGGGTCAGGTTATCTACGAAGTGGAAGTGGCGGATGAATCCGTGCAGCAGGCCGCCATTGAAAGTGCCCGCGCCGGTTTTTCCGAGTGGTCTGCCATGACTGCCATCGAGCGCAGCCGGATTCTGCTTCGGGCGGTTGCGCTTCTGAGAGAGCGTAATGATGAATTGGCTGCCGCAGAGGTGCGCGATACTGGCAAGCCCTGGCAGGAAGCAGAAGCCGTGGATGTGGTCACCGGTGCCGATGCGGTTGAGTTCTTTGCCGGCCTGGCACCCTCCATCGAAGGTAACCAACAGGACCTGGGCGGTGATTTTTACTACACCCGCCGGGAGCCCCTGGGCATCTGTGCCGGCATTGGCGCCTGGAACTACCCGATCCAGATCGCCTGCTGGAAATCCGCGCCGGCCTGGCCTGCGGTAACGCCATGATCTTCAAGCCATCCGAGGAAACCCCCATGGGTGCGGTGAAGCTGGCGGAAATCTTTACCGAAGCGGGCGTGCCGGCGGCGTGTTCAACGTGGTGCAGGGCGCCGCCGAAGTTGGCCAGTGGCTGACCCACCACCCGGAGATTGCCAAGGTCTCCTTCACGGGAGAAGTTGCCACCGGCAAGAAGGTGATGGCAGCGGCATCCTCCACCCTGAAGGACGTCACCATGGAGCTGGGCGGGAAGTCACCGCTGATCATCTTTGACGATGCGGATCTTGAGAACGCCATTTCCGCCGCCATGGTCGGCAACTTCTACACCCAGGGTGAGATCTGCACCAACGGCACCCGGGTGTTTGTTCATGAAGATCTGTACCCGCGCTTTATCGAACGTCTGCTGGAGCGCACCCGCAACAACATCAAGCCCGGCGACCCCATGAACCCGGACACCAATTTCGGCGCGTCATCTCCGCAAAACACCGGGATCTGGT
>Ga0064014_10304_pt1 | contig 10833 bp, 11 predicted proteins | sample CrowatWCoCulture_2_FD_61584 | JGI IMG/M metagenome (GOLD analysis project Ga0064014, IMG submission 61584) | Marine cyanobacteria communities from the University of California, Santa Cruz, USA, analyzing cyanobacterial DNA methylation -... | ecosystem: Host-associated > Microbial > Bacteria >... | reverse complement strand
TGTTCGTCCGACATCCGGAACGCGATGTTCAGCACACCCTCCTGCACTTCTGTAAGTTCCATCAGCCGGGCGAGAAGCAGTGGCCCCATCTCGGACACGGTGGTGCGGATCGGATGCCCTTGGGCGCCGAAAATGTCCCAGAATGTTACGGGAAACCCAGCATAGGTGTAGTCATCGAAGCCGATGGTGGCTGCGCGAGATTGGAAGGCCTCGTGCAATTTGAAGTCGCTGCGTCCCGGCGAGGCAAGCCCCGAGAGATCGCCTTTGACGTCTGACAGGAAGACGGGCACACCGGCGGCGGAAAATCCTTCGGCCAGTATTTGCAGCGTCACCGTTTTTCCGGTGCCGGTTGCCCCGGCGATCAACCCGTGGCGATTGGCATTGTCCAACCGCAACCCCTGAGGCGTGCCGTAGCCTTCGCCACCGCCCCCTACAAAGACATGTCCGTCCATCACTTTTTCTCGATCCTCATATCGTACGGTCCAACCATAACTTGTTAACTAAGTTGCGCCATAACGGATCGTGTTCAGGCGGCGCTTTGTGTGGCTTGAACGATTTCCTCCCTGTCTACTGGCCGCGCCGCATCTAAGGCGCGGTTTTTTTTTGGTTTTGCTGTTGACGCATGGCGGCAGTTTTTCTAGCGTTCAGGCCAATGATAAGTCGGCCAGTCCGGCAGGGAGAACACGGAAAAAGGAACCTCGATTTGGGGTTCCTTTTTTCTTGTGCGGATCGGCGGTTTTCCGCAAATGATGGCGGGGCGTTTGCACCTGACATCCCTGCGCCCGCGTGCTAGGGCAATTGCAGAGCAAAATCGCATAAAAGCAAACACAGGTTACTGGCATGAAAAGTTACGGTCTGGCACTTGCCGCGATCATGGCGCTGGCGGCGCCCGCGGCGCACAGCAGCTTGGCACCCCGCCGCCCCCCGCATCGGGCACGTTTGGGGCAACCCCACAGGCTGGTGGCGGCGCAGCGGCACAGCAACAACCCGCGCCGCAACTGCAAACCGGCGAAGTTGTGTCTACAGAGACGCCGGTCGGGCAACCCTATGTGCGTGAAAGCCACGGCGATTGGCAGGTTGTCTGCATCAAGGCCGAAAGCGGCCCGGAGCCCTGCCAGATTCGCCAGACGATGTTCGACACGCAGCGCAACGCGGTCTCCGAGATCACGATGTATGCGTTGAGTTCCGAGGCGCAGCCCGAAGTGGCAGCCGGTGCAACCATCATCACACCGCTCCAGACGCTTCTGACCGAGCGTGTGGGCCTCACGATCAACGAAGATCTGAGCAAACTGTATGATTTCCAGTTTTGCGATCCCAACGGCTGCGTGGCGCAGTTCGGTCTGACAGCGGAAGAAGTTCAGGCGATGCGGGATGGCTCACGGTCGCTGGTGCGGATCGTGCCGGTTCTGGCCCCGGATCAGCCAATCGTCGTAAACCTGTCGCTTTCGGGTTTCACGGCCGCGTTTGAAGCTTTGGGCAGCTAGCGGCGTAAGCGCGCACACCTCCTTTTTAGGGAAATTTGCGCGTCAAACAGCGCGGAGGGCCAACACGGCGTTGAGCCCTCCAAATGCAAAGGCGTTTGACAAAACGGCACTGACCTTGGCCTCGCGTGCGGTGTTTGGCACCACGTCCAACGCACATTCAGGGTCAGGTTCTTCGTAATTGATCGTGGGCGCGATGATTCCGTCGCGCAGCGCCATCAGACAGGCGATCAATTCAATCGCTCCGGTACCGCCGATGACGTGGCCATGCATAGACTTCGTCGATGATATCATCAAACGATCGGCATCCGCCCCGAATACATCTGACACCACGGCGCATTCGGTTTTGTCATTGGCGGCGGTGCCAGTTCCGTGCGCGTTGATATACCCAACCTCTGCGGTCGACATGCACGCGTCCGTCAACGCGCCACTGATCGCGCGGGAGGCGCCCTGACGCGATGGCATCACGATATCCGCGGCATCCGAGGTCATTGAGAAACCCGAGATTTCGGCCAGAATCTCGGCGCCCCGCGCGCGCGCGTGTTCATAGTCTTCCAACACGAAGACCGCTGCGCCCTCGCCTGCACCATCCCGTTGCGATTGGCCGAGAACGGGCGGCAGGCGTCCTTGGACATCACGCGCAAGCCTTCCCACGCCTTAACCCCGCCAAAGGTCAGCATCGCCTCCGAGCCGCCGGCAAGCATCACACGGCTGGCCCCGGAGCGGACAAGCTGAAACGCCTGCCCCATCGCGTGGTTCGAGGATGCGCAGGCGGTTGCGACGGTAAAGGTTGGCCCTTTGAGGTTGTGGGTCATCGAGACGTGGCTGGCCGCCGCGTTATTCATCAATTTCGGCACGACGAAGGGGTGAACGCGGTTCTTCCCCTCTTCATAGACCATGCGGTAATTCTCATCCCAGGTGTTCAGGCCACCGCCTGCCGTCCCCAGTACAACCCCAGCCTCTGCCGCCAGCGCGCCGGAAAACTCTAGCCCGGATTGCGCCAAAGCCTCATTCGCGGCCATCAAGGTGAACTGTGTGAACCGGTCATAAAGCGCCAGTTGCTGGCGGTTGAAGTGATCTTCGGGAACGAACCCGCGCACCTGCCCGCCAATGCGGATCGACAGGCGCTCAACATCGCGGATCTCAAGCGGTCCGATCCCGTTGCGTCCTTCCTGCATGGCGATCATGGTCTCGGGCACGGAGGCGCCGAGGGCGTTGATCGTTCCCGCCCCGGTGATGACGACACGTCTCATCGCGGGGCGATCAGGCGGCCTGTTCGGCGATCAAGGCGGTCACTGCCGCAATGATGGCCGAGACCGAAGAAATATCGAAGTCTGATTTTTCAGGCTCGTTGGCGTTGAACGGCACTTGAATATCAAACGTCTCTTCAATCGCGAAAATCGCCTCAACCAGCCCGAGGCTATCGACGCCGAGGCCCTCCAACGATTGATCGAGCGCAACTTCAGACGGTTCAAGAAGCGCCTGTTCTGCGATGATTTCTATGACTTTTTCGCTGACAGAGTCCGACATCCCGTGCCTCAACGGTTCCTTGGCCCTATATTTAGTCGCTCGGGTCGGTCTTTGAAACCGCTTTTTGCAATTCTGCGACCTGACGGAACAGGCGGGGAAGACGGCGCAAGCCCTTCATCGCCTCGACATGGGTTTCCATCTTCATCGCCGGACTGCCCAACAGAACCCGGCCCGCAGGTGCGTTGGTAAAGATCTTTGTGGCACCGCCGGCCACAACATCATCGCCCACGAAGATGTTGTCGCTGACCCCACATTGACCGCCCATGACAACGCGGTTGCCGATGCGCGCCGACCCAGCGATGCCCACCTGACCGCAAAGCAGGCAGTCTTCGCCCACGGTCACGTTGTGGCCGATATGCACAAGATTATCGAGCTTGGTGCCCCGCCCGATGCGCGTGGACCGGATCGTGCCCCGGTCGATGGCGGTGTTTGCACCGATCTCAACATCATCGCCGATCTCCACCGCGCCGAGCGAATGGATCCGCTCCCAGCTTTGGCCCGTGATTTCGCCCTGATCGCCCAGGCTCTCACGGGCTTTCTCGACCCCCGATTTCTCGGGTGTAACGAAGGAAAACCCGTCTGACGCGATGACCGCACCGGGTTGCGCAATGAGACGATCCCCAATGCGCACGCCGTGGCCGATTTTGACCCCTTCAAGGATCAACGCATCGGCACCAATCTGGGCACCTGCGCCGATGGTCGCTTGCGCCGCGATGCGCGCGCCCGTCCCGATATTCGCACCCGCGCCAATGACCGCGAACGGACCAATCGCGGCGTCGGGCGCCACGTCAGCCGTGTCGTCAATGACGGCTGTTGGATGCACACCAGCGAGCGCCGGTCCGGGGTCGAGAAACTTCGTCAGACCAGACAGCGCATAGCGCGGGCGCGGTACGACAAGCGCCGCCTCAAGGCCCAAGCCCTCCCAATCGGCACCGTCCCACAGGATTGCGGCGCGGGCGTTGCCATCCTTCAACTGCGCGGCATAGTCGGGCTTCATCGCCAGTGCCAGCTGATCCGGTGCCGCATCGCCCGGTTCAGAGGCGCCGGAAATGGCGATGTCGCCACGCCCAAGGAGCGTGGCGTTCAATGCCGATGCAATGTCATCCAGTGTGTATGGCATGAGACGGACCCGTGTTACCGGGTCCGAGGTCTAGCCCTGAACCGCGCGCAACGCCACCCCTGCATCCTGCAAGGCGCGGAAGACTTTGGCGTCGCGACCATAGAAATCGCGGCGGAACTGAACGCCCTCTTTGCCGTTTACGAACGCCGTGCGGTACACCAGATGCACCGGGATCGGCGTTTCCAGATTGATCCGCGTCAGCTGGCCCGAATTCAGGATGCGGTTGAAGTGCGACTTACCGTCCGAGCGCTGTCGCGATAGCAACTCATAGGCAAAGTCGAACGGATCGTTCAGGCGGATACAGCCCGAAGAATAGGCCCGCAATTCCCGCGAAAAGAGATGCTTTTGCGGCGTGTCATGCAAGTAGATCGCATGCGGGTTCGGGAACATGAACTTCACCCGCCCCAATGCGTTGGCGTCGCCCGGTGCCTGCTTGACCTTGTAGGGGAAATTCTCGGCCGTGTAGGCGTTAAAGTCGATCGCATCGCGCGATACCTGACGCCCGCTCGCGTCGATCAGTTGCAGGTAACGCGCCGCGTTGGGGTCTTTCTGCATTTGCGGCAGGTAGTCGCGACCAAGGATCGAGCGTGGCACGGTCCAGTCAGGATTGACCTCCATATAGGTCATCTGGTCCGAGAATTCGGGCGTGCGTTTATCTTTGAGTCGTTCACCAACGACCGAACGCGTCTGGAACGTCACGCGGCCATTGTCGATAAGGCGCATGTGGAAATCTGGCAAGTTCACCCAAATGTGGGTCTTGCCCCGCCCCTGCGGCGTGTTCATCCAGCGTTCCCGCTCCATCGCAGTGACAACCTGCGCCAGACGGTATTGAACAGACTGGTTGATTTCCGACAGCGTACCAGGTCCGACCACACCGTCCTGGCTTAGACCATGGTCGCCTTGGAACTGCTGAACGGCGCGGGTCAGCTTGGCGTCGAATGTCTGCGAGGCAGAGCGGTTCATATAGCCCATGCGCGTCAGACGATTGCGCAGTGCCACGATCGCGGCACCGCTTTCACCGGGGCGCAACGTGCGCCCCTCAGGCACGGGTGCACCCCAACCACCGCGCCCAAGCTCTTTTTCAAGTTCAAGCTTGGCCTTCATGAGGCCCGAATATTCCTTGGTGCTGGGCGGAAGCTGTTTCATGTAGGCCGCGGGCGAGGACTTTGAGAACCCCAAGAGGAGACCACCATCCGAGCGCCGCGGTGCCTTGCGATAAATGTCCTGATCGATCCGACGTGGCACCAGAATGCCGCTTTGCACGTCATGGGCATAGGCCAGGAATTGGAGCGTCATTTCGACTTCAAGCTCGCCCAGTGTCTGGTTGTCACGCACACGGCGCAGGTTGGTGGCAACGAGGTCAGCGTCATACTGCGCCGTCGGAAGCCCGTGATCGCCCGCGCGGCTGAGCGCGTCGGCCAGCGCTTTGCGTCGGTCACGCTGTTTACGGTCCGCCCCTGTCCAGAGCGGTTCATAGCCGCGCGCCTGATAAAACGCGCGAATATCGGCATGACTTGATGCCGCTGCGGCAATTGCCTGCCGATGCAGAACGTCTGCGTTTTGTGCCCATGTCGATTGGGGCGTTGCCGTTATCAGCGCCGCCAATGCGGCTGCTGCCAAGGTCTTAATTCCGATACGTCCAAATGCCGTGTGCATAACAAAAAATCCTATAACGGCCCCGCGCGTGCCCGTTAGAAGTAAACCGGGCGCAAAGCGTGGAAGTCCATTCACATTTTCAACAGCAGAGCGAAGTTTTTAAGGGTGTTGACGTCCTGCCACGCTCAGACTCCGCTGATCCGGTGGCAGCAGTTTGGCAATTTTTTGCCGATTTTCGCGACGGTTGGCTCGGAATCGATCAAAGCGGTTGGCGGTCGTTAACCCCTATGGCATATCAAAGGCGCACCTGGGGATGAGGTGAATGATAGCTGCAGCCAAGCGGCAGACATACAGGTAAGCGCGGGACGACTGAAGAATTCATGTCAGACACTGAAACAACGAGCCTTTCGCGGCGCGCACTGCTTCGTGCGTTCGCGGCCACCGCTGTAGTTGCAGCCCCCACATATGCAAATGCCTTTGGCTTTCTCCGCGGTGCGGGAGATATCCGTCGCATCCGGTTCTACTCGGGCCGCACCGGCGAAAGCGTCGACACGATTTACTGGATCGAAGGCGAGTACATCCCCGAAGCGATGAAAGAGATCAGCTATTTCATGCGCGACTGGCGATCGGATGCGGTCAAGAATATTGACCCCCGCGCAATCGACATCATGGCGGCCACGCACGCGCTTGTGGATGCCGACAACCCCTACACGATGCTGTCGGGCTATCGTTCGGCGCAGACAAACGCATTGCTGCGGTCCCGTTCGCGTGGCGTCGCGCGTAATTCGCTGCATGTTAAGGGTCAGGCCGCTGACCTGCGCCTGCAGGGGCGCAGCGTGAAACAGGTCAGCTCTGCTGCCGCGTCCTGTTCGGCGGGCGGTGTTGGGCGGTATTATCGCGCGAACTTTGTTCATATGGATTCCGGCAACGTTCGTACCTGGAACGGGTAAACGCGCCGGGCTTGACCAGAGCCACCATTCGTCCCCAAATCTGACCGATCAGTTGATTGATCGGTTGTTACGCGTATGGACCCCAAAACACGCCGCATGTTCCTGACCGTCGCCGGTTTCGGCGCCGCAGGTCTGGCATTGAACGCAGGGCAGCGCATCCTGCCCTCCAGTGGCGGGCTCGACTTTGTCGAGATGGCCTCGCCGGCTGGGTTTCGACGATTGCGGGGTGGTGGGGTGTCGGCAAACGCGGCGCTTCTTGCCGGGCTCGACGAGAGTGAGACGCGCCCCGGCTATGTGCCGGACAGATCGATTTGTGAGTTGCTCTACGGTGAGCACGCCGAACAGGGGCCGGGCATCGCGATCTTTACCGACGTGAATTGCGCAATCTGCCGACGCTTTGAACCGGAGTTGGAGGCGTTCGCCGCCGACCAGTCGCCAGCACTGACCACCACCTATCACGAGCTTCCCCGTCTCGCGCCCTCGTCCGAAGTTGCCGCCCGGGCCGCTCTGGCGGCAGGTCAGCAAGGGGCATATCGCGCGTTTCATCAACGGCTGATGCGCACCCGCTTTCAGGCTGATCGGGCCTTTGTCGCCCGGCTGGCCGACGGGATCGGGCTGGATCCGGACCGACTGATCGCGGACATGGACACGCCACAGGTCGACCGCGCACTGGCCCGAAGCGCCTATCTTGCCGAAGCGTTTGGCGTGCCGGGGACACCAACGATGGTCATGGGGCGCACAATGGTGGTGGGGCCGCTGTCAAGACCGGACCTTAACCGTCTGTTAAGAAGTGAAAAAAGCGATCCCGGCGTTTGCTAGGCGCAAATTTGCGCTTGCCAAACGCGCCCTCGCGCGCCTCTGATCGGGTTAAGATGTCTGACACAGCGCCCAAGCCCCTTTCCGGGATCCGTATCCTTGATCTGACGAATGTACTGGCAGGGCCTTTTGCCTGTCATCAGTTGGTTCATCTGGGGGCTGAGGTCATCAAGATCGAGGTTCCGGGCCGCGGCGATCTGGCCCGGCAGCTGGGTCAGGATGAAAGCTTGTCCGAGCAGAATATGGGTGTGTCATTCCTCGCCCCCAATCCGGGCAAAGCGTCGGTTACACTGAACCTCAAGGCGCCCGAAGGCAAAGACATCTTCAAGCGTCTGGTTGAGACGGCGGATGTGGTTGTCGAGAACTTTCGTCCCGGCGTGATGGACCGTCTGGGACTTGGGCCTTCGGTTTTACGGGCGATCAATACGCGTCTGATATATTGTGCGATCTCGGGATTTGGGCAGGACGATCCGCTGCGCGACCGACCTGCCTATGACCAGATCATGCAAGGGATTTCAGGTGCGATGGCAATCACGGGCACACCGGAGAGCGGTGCGTTGCGCGCAGGGTGGCCCGTGGCGGATACAGTTGGGGGCCTGACGGCGGCGATGGCGATCTCGGCCGCGTTGAACGCCCCGGACCGAGGATGCGTGATCGACATCTCGATGCGCGATGCGTTGATGGCGACCATGGGATGGGCGGTGTCCAATTACCTTGTGGCCGGGGTCGAAGCGGTACCGGCGGGCAACGAAAACCTGACCTCGGCCCCGTCGGCGGCCTATGCCTGTGCAGATGGTCCGCTGAACATCGCTGCCAACAAGCAAGAGCAATGGGAGGCGTTGGCGCGGCATCTGGGGCTAGAGGCGTTAGTGAACGATCCGCATTTTGTGACGCGGGCGGCGCGTAAGGCAAACCGCGTGGCTTTGAATGCGGCGATTGAAGATGTTTTGCGCACCCGACCCGCGGCAGCGTGGGAGGATGAATTGAATGCCATCGGCGTGCCTGCGGGGCGTATCCTGAGCTTGCCCGACGCGCTTGAGCAAGCCCGCGCGGCCGGACAAATCGCCTCCTACACGCTGGAGAGCGGTCGTGACGCGGAAGTGTTCCGCACGGGCGTTCGCATGGACGGAGCACCGTTAGTGGTCGAGAGCGGGCCCCCAGAGCTTGGTGCGGATACCGCGCGGGTGTTGGCCGAAATCGGGCTGAGCCCCGAAGAGATCGCCGAGATGCGGCAGAAAGGCGTGCTATGACCGAGACGCGATCAGACGTTTCCGATTGGTGGCGAACATTGATCATCGACATGGAGCCGGGCCGCATCGACATTCGCGGACGGCCCATTCAGGACCTGATCGGCACCCTCAGCTTTCCCCAGATGATCTGGTTGATGTTGCGTGGCGACGTCCCGACGCCCGAACAAGCCAAGCTTTTGGAGGCGGCCCTTGTCGCCTCGGTTGATCACGGACCACAAGCGCCTTCGATTGCCACGGCACGCATGGCGGTAACGTGTGGTGTGCCGCTCAATGCCGCGATGGCCAATGCGGTGAACATGCTGGGCGATGTGCATGGAGGTGCCGGGGAACAGGCGGTCGAGCTTTACTACAAGATCGCAGCGAGCGCGGATATCGCGGGTGAGATCGCCGATTGGCAAGCGGCGCATGGCAAGCACATCCCGGGCTTTGGGCATCGCTTTCACAAACCAACCGATCCCCGCGCGCCGCGCCTGATGCAGTTGGTGCGCGAGACGGCCGAAACCGGCGCCTGCCCCGGGGCCTTTGCCGAGATCGGCGAAGGTGTTGAGCGGCACCTGAGCGACCGCGCCGGCAAACCGGTGCCGATGAATATCGACGGTGCGACGGCGGTCGTGTTTGCGGAGCTTGCTTTGCGCCACCGCTCGCACGCGGCTTTTTTGTCTAAGCCGTTCGGTTGGCGCGTTGGCCCATGGGTGGGAACAAATGCAGCAAGGCGGTCGTAACAAAGGCCCTACCCCGCCTAACTACAGATGGACCTATGACGGTGTAAAGCGCGACCGCTGACACCTGCAACCGGTTTTCAAAAAACTGTTGCAAGTTATTGCGAAATCGGGCGGACTATCCCCAGAGGATCCGAAGAACGGACCCCTTGGGAGGATTATTATGATCAAAACAATTCGCGCGCTCAGCGTGAGCGCAGTTATTGCGACCGTCGGCTCCACTGCCATGGCCGCGGAATGTATTGCTCCGGCGAACCCCGGTGGTGGTTGGGACTTCACCTGCCGCCAGATTGGCAAGATCCTGTACGATATCGGTCAGGTCGATAAGCCCGTTCAGGTCACCAACATGGCTGGTGGTGGCGGCGGTCTGGCATTTGCCAGCGTCGTGAACGAGCGCAACGACGATGCAGACCTGATCGTGGCGGCCTCACAAGCGACGGCGACCCGCCTTGCCCAGAACGCCTATGGCGGTGCGACCGCGGATCAGGTGCGTTTCGTCGGTGCCATCGGTGCCGACCCCGGCGTGATCGTGGTGGCGGCGGACAGCCCGCTCAACAGCCTCGATGACCTGATGAACGCGATCAAGGCAGGCGAGGACGTGTCCTTTGCAGGTGGCTCTGCTGCCGGTGGGTTTGACCATCTCAAGGTGCTGATGCTCGCCAAGGAATCCGGGATCGATGACATCCGTTCGATCAAGTATATCGGCGTTGACGGCGGCGCAGACGCCATCACCCAGACGATCGGTGGCTTCACCACCGGTATGACCGGCGACATGTCGGAAATCGTGGGCTTCCTGCAGTCGGGCGAAGTCAAGGCGCTGGCTGTTCTGACCGAAGACCGTGTGCCGGGCTTTGAGGACGTGCCGACCGCCGTTGAGCAGGGCTATAGCACCGTCGCGGTGAACTGGCGTGGTCTGTATGTGCCCAAAGGCATCTCGGACGAGCGCTTCGAAGAGTGGGGCGCAAAGCTGGCCGCGGTTGCTGAAAGCGACGAGTGGAAAGAGGCCATGGCCGCAAATGGTCTGGCGCCTTTCACCAAGGTTGGCGGCGACTTCCAGAGCTGGGTTGATGGCGTGATCGCCGACACCGAAGCCCTGAGCCGCGAAATCGGCGTCATCCAGTAAGGCGTCCGACATGCTACGATCTGACCGCATCTTCGGTCTGGTCATTATCTGGCGGCGCTCGCGTATATCGCGAGCGCCTACCAGCTTCAGACCAGTTTCTTTCCGACCCGATGGGGTCCAAGACCTTTCCGATAGGTCTGGGTATCGTAGCCATCCTGTGTGGGCTGGTGATGATTTTTCAGCCCGACGACGAGGCCGACTGGCCCAGCCCGGTGGCCTTCGTCAAAATTGTGATCTCTGTCTTTGTG
>Ga0064014_10303_pt1 | contig 10979 bp, 9 predicted proteins | sample CrowatWCoCulture_2_FD_61584 | JGI IMG/M metagenome (GOLD analysis project Ga0064014, IMG submission 61584) | Marine cyanobacteria communities from the University of California, Santa Cruz, USA, analyzing cyanobacterial DNA methylation -... | ecosystem: Host-associated > Microbial > Bacteria >... | reverse complement strand
CCACAGTCATCCGGCGCGAATCGAACGGAAAGGGGTCCGAGCAAGTGCCGCAATCAATGCTCCGTTCACCGTCCGGTCAGGGCGTTTCTGAGAATTCTACGGCGGTTCTCGTCCCGGTCGTTGCGGCATCTGCGGCTTGTTTTGCGGGGGCGGGGATCGCACCTGCGGGACTCTTATCATTGGCGCTCACTGGTGCTGGCGCGGGGTTAGCGGGCCTTGCCGCGATACTCAAAGTGCGCGAACTCGCAGCCGACCGCGCAAGGAAAAGCCGGTTCGCTGCAATTTCTGAGTTCGTGGAACGCGATGCTTCTGCGACGATGGCGACAGACGGTGACGGCGTTGTCGTGTATCAAAACAAGGCTTCGATAGAGAGATTTGGTGAAAAACCCGATAGCTCGCTCATCGGGTTGCTGGATACACTTTTTGCGTCGCCGGGCGCCTTGGTCAGCCGGCTTCAGACCAAGGCGCAAGCCATTGGCGCGGCGAGAGAAGATGTCGTCACGCGGCGGGGCCATGTCCGTCTTTCGGCCCATCGTGTTCTTGGCGATGGGTATTTGTGGCGACTTGAAGAGATTGCGGATCGTACAGGCGTTGGACGCGGCGCCGACGGGATCAGCGTTCCGATGATGACGGTGTCCAAATCGGGGACAGTGCTTTTCATGAACGAGGCGCTGCGTAGACTGATCGGAGGGCGCGAGACCTCCCTAGATCGCATCGTCAACGACTTGCCGCTGCGGCCGGGAGGAATTCATGAGATTGCGGCGATCGACGGTCCGGTCGAATGCCAAATGTTTGAGATTTCCAGCGCAGCGGGTCGGCGCGAGCTTTACATGCTTCCGGCGCCCGAGGCGCGCAACGTGTCAGATCGGGAATTTCTCGACGTGCTTCCGGTCGCCATGCTCAAAATCGATGAAACGGGCCGGATTGTGTCCGGCAATGCCGGAGCGCGCAATCTGTTGGCGAGCAGGTCGGCGGGCAAATGCTCTCTGATGTGCTTGAAGGGCTGGGACGCTCTGTGGCCGAATGGATGGCGGATGCCATCCAGGGGCATGGCCTGAACCGCCCTGAAGTTGTTCGCGCGCGGCGCGCCGATCACGAGACATTTGTGCAAACGACCCTGTGTCGCGCCGATGCGGCTGACGACGCAGCGCTCTTTGCGGTTTTGCAGGACGCGACTGAGTTGAAGACTCTTGAAGCGCAATTTGTCCAAAGCCAGAAAATGCAGGCAATCGGTCAACTTGCCGGCGGTGTGGCACATGATTTCAACAACTTGCTGACCGCGATCAGCGGTCATTGTGACTTGTTGCTGCTGGCGCACGACGAGGGCGATCCTGATTACAGCGATTTGGTTCAAATTCGACAAAATGCGAACCGCGCGGCGAGCCTTGTCGGACAGCTTCTGGCGTTTTCGCGCAAACAGAACCTGACCCCTCAATTGATCGACATGCGCGATGCGATGGGGGAGCTGGGCCACCTGCTCAATCGGTTGGTTGGTGAGAAGGTTTCCCTTTCGGTGCGCCATGATCCCGCGCTCAAACTAATCCGCGCCGATCGTCGGCAACTTGAACAAGTCATCCTGAACCTCGTGGTCAATTCTCGCGACGCCATGGCGGAAGGCGGTGCGATCACGATCGAAACCGAGTTGCAGAGCTTTTCCGAACCGTTCGCGCGCCAGAATGCGGCCGTGCCCGCAGGGCAATACGTTGTCATAACCGTTGCAGACGAGGGCACCGGGATTCCCGCCGAAGACTTGCCCAAGATTTTCGAACCCTTTTTCACCACCAAGCGCGCCGGTGAGGGAACTGGCCTTGGTTTATCGACTGCCTATGGGATCGTTAAGCAGTCGGGCGGGTTCATCTTTGCCGACAGCGTCGAAGGGCAGGGCACGACATTCTCGCTCTTCTTCCCGGCACAAGAAGCTCTGCCAGAGACCGAAACAGCGCCCGTTGATGCCGCCCCCCGCAAGGCGCTGTCGATTGGGCAGGGCGTGGTTCTTCTGGTGGAAGACGAAGCCCCAGTACGCGCCTTCGCGTCTCGCGCGCTCAGAATGCGTGGCTATACGGTGATCGAAGCCGAGAGCGCGGAAGATGCGCTTGAAACGCTCAAAGATGATGATCTGAAGGTCGACGTCTTTGTGACAGATGTGATCATGCCCGGTCGAGACGGTCCGAGTTGGGTACGAGAAGCGCTTGAGACACGTCCGGATGCGCGTGTCGTCTTTGTGTCCGGTTATGCCGAGGATAGTATCCGCAACAGCGGAAAAAAGGTTCCGAATTCCACGTTTCTGCCGAAGCCGTTCACGCTGGCCGATCTTACCGAGACCGTTCACCGACAACTTCACTGAAGTTCGATCTGTCGCGTCGCGCACTAACGCTTCCTTAACACTCCGCTCGTACGTCTTAGATAAGATTTGAGTTGATTTGTTCACGTTTTGGTCTCATAACTCATATTGAGAACAAGAAGAGAACATTCAGCAGGCATTGCCGCTTTTCGAGTGGTGTGGAATAAGGTGAGAAATCAATGAGCACAGCAAAACTATTGAGCATGACGGATAAGCGGGACGACAACAAAGAAAAGGCGCTGTCCTCGGCGCTGGCGCAGATCGAACGGCAGTTCGGCAAAGGCTCGATCATGAAACTCGGTGCCGATAATCCGGTGGCCGAAATCGAATCGACTTCAACGGGTTCATTGGGTTTGGACATCGCGCTCGGTATCGGCGGCTTGCCCAAGGGGCGGGTTATCGAAATCTACGGTCCGGAAAGCTCAGGCAAGACCACGCTGACACTTCACTGCGTTGCGGAAGAACAGAAAAAGGGTGGCGTTTGCGCCTTTGTGGATGCGGAACACGCGCTTGATCCCCAATATGCCCGCAAGCTGGGTGTGGATCTGGATGAGCTTCTGATTTCGCAGCCAGATACCGGCGAGCAGGCGCTTGAGATTACCGACACGCTCGTGCGCTCAGGCGCGGTCAGCATGATCGTGGTCGATTCGGTCGCCGCGCTGACGCCGAAGTCCGAGCTTGAGGGCGACATGGGCGACGCGCAAGTCGGCGCCCAGGCCCGTTTGATGAGCCAGGCAATGCGCAAACTCACCGGGTCAATCAGCCGTTCGAACTGCATGGTGATTTTCATCAACCAGATCCGGATGAAGATCGGCGTGATGTTCGGTTCGCCAGAGACCACTACGGGTGGTAACGCTTTGAAATTCTATTCGTCCGTCCGATTGGACATTCGCCGGATTGGGTCGATCAAGGACCGCGACGAAGTCATTGGGAACACAACGCGTGTCAAGGTCGTCAAGAACAAGGTCGCGCCGCCGTTCCGGCAGGTCGAATTCGACATAATGTACGGCGAAGGTATATCAAAAACCGGCGAACTTCTTGACCTTGGTGTCGCGGCAGGTGTTGTAGAAAAATCCGGGTCCTGGTTCTCGTATGGCGATCAACGGGTCGGGCAAGGCCGGGAAAACGCCAAGTCGTTTTTGGTTGATAATCCGGACATTGCGCACGACATCGAAGATAAGATCAGAGCGTCCCACGGGCTCGATTTTGAAATGTCCGGCACTGAGCGCGCTGAGGTTCTCGAGGACTAGAACGACTAGGAATAGCCGTCGCACGGATGTGCGGCGGCTTTCGCAGGTGGACAGCACCTTGCGGCACGGCTACATCCGGCAGGTCCAGAAATTTCCTATGCCGTAAGGAAGCCGCGCAAGCCAATGTCCAGTCTCAATGAAATTCGCCGCACATTTTTGGATTTCTTCGTCAGTGCGGGGCACGAGGAAGTTGCGAGTTCACCCTTGGTGCCGCGAAACGACCCCACGCTCATGTTCGTCAACTCGGGCATGGTGCAATTCAAGAATTTGTTCACAGGCGTGGAGCATCGCGATTACAGCCGCGCGACAACGTCTCAGAAATGCGTGCGGGCGGGCGGCAAGCACAACGACCTCGACAATGTTGGGTACACGGCGCGCCACCACACATTCTTTGAAATGCTCGGAAATTTCTCTTTTGGCGACTACTTCAAGAGCGACGCGATCCCTTTCGCTTGGGATCTGATCACCAAGGAGTTTGGGATCAACAAAGACCGGCTGTTGGTCACCGTCTATCACGACGATGACGAGGCAGCAGAGATCTGGAAAAAACATGCCGGCCTGACGGATGATCGGATCATTCGTATCGCAACTGATGACAATTTCTGGATGATGGGGCCAACTGGGCCGTGCGGGCCATCGTCTGAGATTTTCTATGATCACGGCGACCATATTCCGGGTGGACCTCCGGGGAGCCCGGATGAGGACGGCGACCGGTTCATCGAAATCTGGAACCTCGTCTTCATGCAATATGAGCAATTCGAGGATGGGTCACGCACAACGCTGCCCAACCAGTCAATCGACACTGGGATGGGGCTGGAGCGCATAGGTGCGCTTTTGCAAGGCAAGCACGACAACTATGACACGGACCTGATGCGTGCCCTTATCGAGGCATCGGCAGATCTCACGGATGGCGCGCCGGATGGTCCCGGCAAAATTCACCACCGGGTGATTGCGGATCATCTTCGGTCCACTTCGTTTCTTCTGGCCGATGGGGTGATGCCGTCGAACGAAGGCCGCGGGTATGTGCTTCGCCGGATCATGCGCCGCGCCATGCGCCATGCGCATCTCTTGGGGGCCAATGACCCATTGATGTACCGCCTCGTCGCGAAGCTCGTGCAGGAAATGGGTCAGGCCTATCCAGAGCTCGGTCGTGCACAGCCGGTTATCGAAGAAACGCTGAAGCTTGAAGAGACGCGCTTCCGCGAAACGCTTGATCGGGGGCTGCGTCTTCTGGATGACGAACTTGAAAAGCTTGGCGAAGGCGCTGAACTTCCGGGCGAAGCTGCCTTCAAACTTTACGATACGTATGGGTTTCCACTCGACCTGACGCAGGATGCCCTGCGCGAGCAAGGCCGCACGGTCAATATTACGGGGTTTGACGCTGCGATGGCCAAGCAGAAGGCCAAGGCGCGCGCGGCCTGGGCGGGATCCGGCGAGATCGCCAACTCGGGCATCTGGTTCGATATCGCCGAAACCGACGGCGTGACCGAGTTTCTTGGCTACGAGACCGAAGTCGCTGAGGCTCAGGTGCTTGCCTTGGTGATTGACGGCGCCAAGGTAGAGCAGGCGTCCAGCGGTGCCGCGGTCCAGATTGTGGTGAACCAAACCCCCTTTTACGCCGAAGCTGGTGGCCAAGTCGGGGATACGGGCGATGTTCGCTGGCCTGACGGAAGTGCGCGGGTGACCGACACGCGCCGGGTGGAAGGCGTGACGATCCATAGTCTGGAGATTGTTGAAGGTACGCTGAGCGTGGGCGATGGGGTCGAACTGATCGTTGAGCACGCGCGCCGCAGCCAAATCCGGGCGAACCATTCGGCGACGCATTTGTTGCATGAGGCATTGCGCGAGCGGCTCGGTGATCACGTTGCTCAGCGCGGGTCGCTCAATGCACCGGATCGTCTGCGGTTCGATTTCTCGCATAACAAGGCAATGACGCCTGCAGAACTTGCGGCTGTTGAGAGTGAAGTGAACGCCTACATTCGCCAAAACAGCCTGGTGGAAACGCGCATCATGACACCGGACGCAGCGCGAGAGCTCGGGGCGCAGGCGCTTTTCGGGGAAAAATACGGCGATGAGGTGCGGGTCGTCTCGATGGGCCAAGCGCCAACGGGTAAAGGGTCGGACGGGAACACATATTCGCTTGAGCTTTGTGGTGGGACACACGTTGCCCGCACCGGAGACATTGGTGCGTTTGTCGCGCTGTCAGACAGTGCGTCTTCTGCCGGGGTGCGACGCGTTGAGGCTCTCACGGGGGAGGCGGCACTTGCCCATCTTCGGCGCAGGATGCGACGCTGCAGCAAGTTGCCGGAATGCTAAAGGCTCCGACGTCTGAGACGGCGTTGCGCGTTCAGGCTATTCTTGAGGAACGTAAGGCATTGCAGGCTGAGGTGGCCGAACTCCGCCGCGCTGCCGCCCTGGGTGGCGGAGGTGCTGCGGGTCCTGCGATCCGCGATGCCGGCGGCACGTCGCTTATTGCGCAGGTTCTCCAGGATGTTCCTGGTCGTGATCTTCCTGGGCTGATCGATGCGCACAAGGCGACAATGGGCTCGGGTGTCGTGCTTCTGATTGCTGACACGGATGGCAAGGCAGCGGTGGCTGCTGGGGTCACGGACGACCTGACGGGTAACTATTCGGCCGTTGAGCTTGTGCGCACGGCCGTAGCGGCGCTTGGCGGAAAAGGCGGCGGAGGACGCCCGGACTTGGCACAAGGGGGTGCCAAAGATGCCCAGGCCGCAGACGCCGCAATCGAAGCGGTCGCGCAACAGTTGGGAGGATAGGCGAATGGGTGCACTCTGGATTGCTAATGTTGAGGTGACCGATGAGGCGGCTTATGGCGAATACGCCAAGCTCGCCACAGAGGCGATTGCCGCGCATGGCGGCGTGTTTCTTGCGCGGGGCGGGACCTATGTTCAGCTTGAGGGCAATGACCGCGCGCGGAATGTTGTGGTGCGGTTCCCGTCGTTGGAGGCGGCGGTCGCGTGTTATAACTCGCCAACCTATACCGAGGCGCGCGGCTTTGCTCAGGATGCCTCGATCCGGGATCTTGTTGTCGTCGAAGAGATAGCCTCCTGATCACGCTTGCCGAACTCACAAGCCGGTTTCCAAGGTCTGGTCGCGTTGAGTGGATAGGTGTTCGTCCTGAAAGACGTGCAGCGGTCGTGTCTATTGGGGCTGTAGAGGTCGAGGCAAGCGGACTGTCAGGCGACCATGGTCGCGCGGGGAAGCGCGCCCTAACGCTCATTCAAGCGGAACACTTGCCGGTCATCGCGGCCTTGCTAGATCGGGACGGGGTGGAGCCGGAGATATTGCGCCGCAATCTGGTCGTGTCGGGACTTAACCTCTCCGCGCTGCGTGGGGCGCGTATTTCAATCGGCAACACGGAAGTGCGTGTTACCGGCCCATGCGCGCCGTGCTCACGCATGGAAGAGGCGCTCGGCGAGGGGGCGTATAACGCCATTCGCGGGCATGGTGGCTGGTGTGCCGAGGTTCTCACGCCTGGGCGCGTGGTGGTGGGTGATGTTGTGTCCTACTGCGACGCAGGCGCGCGCACCCTTGCCCAGCCCGGCGGGTCGGCCTAGGGTCCGCGGCAATCAAATCAGACGAATAAGTAGGCACGATGGCAGATAAGCGCAGCATCTTTGAAGAGGTCAGCGCGACCCCGGTAAATGAGACCCCGAAAGGCGGCATAATCTCTTCCCGTGCGGATGTGGGACGCGGTGCAGCGCGGCTGTGGTTGATGTGCTTGTTCGCGCTTGTCGTCATCATGATTGCCGTGGGCGGATTGACTCGTCTTACCGACAGTGGGCTGTCGATCACGGAATGGGCCCCGATCTCGGGCGCTATTCCGCCACTAACTGCAGCCGACTGGGAGGCTGAATTCGACGCCTATCGTGCCATCCCTGAATATCAGTTGCAAAACAAGGGCATGTCGCTTGCCGAGTTTCAGTTCATCTATTGGTGGGAATGGGGGCATCGCCAGTTGGGGCGCGTTATCGGTCTGGTCTGGGCGGTGGGTTTTGCCGCCCTTTGGGCCACGGGTCGTATACCGCACGGGTGGACAGGACGGTTCTTTCTGATCGGGGCACTCGGCGGTCTGCAGGGGGCGATCGGTTGGTGGATGGTTGCCTCTGGTTTGACGGGCGAGATGTTGGATGTCGCGTCCTACCGGCTCGCTACACACTTGGGATTGGCCTTTGTCATCCTTGGCTTTATCGCGTGGTACATCAACCTTCTTGGGCGCAGCGATGTTGAGCTTCTTCAAGCGCGCCGAGGTGGAAACGCCAAGCTTTTCTCGATGTCGACCGGGCTGATGCATTTCGCCTTTCTCCAAATCCTTCTTGGCGCTTTGGTGGCGGGAATTGATGCAGGTCGCTCGTATCCAGAATGGCCGTTGATGGCCGGCGGCGTGTTCCCACCGGACATGTTCGGGATCACACCGTGGTGGCGCAACTTCTTCGAAAATGACGGTTTGGTCCAGTTCATGCACCGCACGGCTGGGTATCTCCTGTTCATTTTTGGCATCATCGTCTGGCGACGATCGCGGTCGTCCGGGAATGTGCAAACGCGTTTCGCGTTTAACCTCATACTCGCGGTAATGGTGCTTCAGATGGTGATTGGTGTCGTTACGGTACTTTACAGCGCGCCATGGCAAATCGCGATCGTCCACCAATTTGGGGCAGTGTTCTTTGGACGGCCATTTTCCGCGGCCGTTACCTGGCCCGGTACCCACTTGAGCAGAGCATTCGAGGAGCGGCGGCATGAGCGTGTATGATGACCTGATGGCGTTTCAGCGTGAGACCGAGGCGTTGGGTCAGGTGGCCGGGCGTCTTGGTTGGGATCAGGAGACCGTCATGCCACGCGGCGCGGCGCCGCAGCGGGCGGAAGAGATGGCCGCGCTGACCGGTGTCATTCACAACCGCCGCACTGATCCACGGATCGGGACCTGGCTAGAGACTGCGGAGGCCTCAGACGAAGTCGAAGCGGCGCAGTTGCGTGAGATCCGGCGTGGATTTGAGCGTACGTCGCGCGTTCCGGCAGAGCTGGCAGCCGAAATCGCCAAGGTGACATCCACCGCACAGGGTATCTGGGCAGAGGCGCGTGCGGCAGATGATTTCGGTGCCTTCTCGCCGACGTTGGATCGCGTGCTTGAACTGCGGCGCGAAGAGGCCGCCGCCTTGGCAGATGGTGGCGATCTCTACGACGCGCTGCTTGAGGATTACGAACCCGGCACATCAGCGACCGAGATCGAAGCACTGTTTAACGAGCTGCGTCCCCGACTGGTCGACCTGCGCGCGCGGGTTTTGGCATCCGGGACGCAAGTTGAAAAACTGACGGGCGACTTTCCCGAAGATGGGCAGCTGAAGATCAGTGAGCAATTGGCGCGTGCTTTTGGCTATGATATGTCGTGCGGGCGCATTGATCGGGCCGTTCATCCGTTCTCGTCCGGGTCGGGTCTGGATGTTCGAATCACCACACGCACATCACTCGGTGACCCGTTCAATTGCTTCTACTCAACAATCCACGAAGTAGGTCATGCGGCTTATGAGCAGGGGATCTCGACAGACTTCCTGCTGACGCCGCTGGGGCGTGGCGTATCTATGGGAGTTCATGAAAGCCAAAGCCGGATCTATGAAAACCAGCTTGGCCGTGGACGCGCGTTTACTGGTTATCTCTTTGGCCGAATGAAGGACGTGTTCGGAGACTTTGGTGTTGCGGACGAGGATGCGTTCTACCAAGTTGTCAATCGCGTCGCACCGGGCATGATCCGGACCGAGGCGGATGAGATCCACTACAACCTCCACGTTATGCTGCGATTTGATTTGGAGCGTGCTCTGATCTCAGGCGACTTGTTGGTGAAGGATCTCCCGGGGGCATGGAACGACCGGTTTGAGGCTGATTTTGGCGTCAAGGTCAACAAGATGTCTGATGGGTGTCTTCAGGACGTGCATTGGTCGGTGGGCCTTTTCGGATACTTCCCGACGTATACTCTGGGCAATGTTTATGCGGGGTGCCTTAACCAAGCTTTGCGAGCTGCTGTTCCGGACCTCGATGCGCATCTGCCCGGGGGATACCGCGCCCGCGACAGGTTGGTTGAGGGAAAACTTGCAGCAGTATGGTGGCACTTACCTTCCCAGCGACATCATCGAGCGCGCGAGCGGACGGGCTCCGTCGGTCGAGCCGTTGTTGACCTATCTTGAAGCAAAATTCGCCGAGATCTATTCTCTCTGATCAGGTCGGTTCAATCGTTGCGTGGTTGGCGAGATCGGCTAATCCTGCCTGAATGAGATCGCGCAGTGCGGCTTCGTCAATGTCGGCAAGGCGTTTGATGTACCAGCAACTGCGTCCGCGTTTGTGCGGTCCCAATCTTTCAGCAATTGAGGACAGATCGTCGTTATATCCGGGCAGGATGTGCAGAGAGAAATCGCGCGCGCGGATGTTGATGTTAAAGCCGGTGGCGAGGAAATCACCCTCCAGGCCGCTTTTGGTTTGTAGTGATATTCCCCGTATCCGATGATCTGTCCTTTTTGCCACAGTTTTGGCGCCAACCGGTCTCTTCCGAAAAGATTGCATGAAGGCGTTCGGCATCAGCGCGCCGGGCAGGATCGGTGACGTCCAGGATTGGGGCGGGTAGGGGTGACATGGTTCTCGACCTCGCGTTTGCGACAGTTTAGCAAGTGTCCGATTGGACGCCTAGGAGCTTGATCAGAATGAAGATGACCGCTGAAGAACTGACCGCTCTGCTGGCCGAGATATTCCACAAGTTGCTGACGAATTTGTTGTTGAACATGTGGCCCCCATGAAGGCACGGATCCGGCAAAAGGTCGAAACTCGGCACTTGCGACCCGGTGGGACTGTGTCGGGGCCAACGCTGTTTGGGTTGGCGGATGTCGGAATTTATGTGGCCGTCATGGCCATGATCGGGCCCGAGGCGTTGGCCGTCACCACCAATGCGAATATCGACTTCATGCGCAAACCTGAGGCGGATCGCGATCTGATCGCCGAAGCAGAATTGTTGAAGCTCGGTCGTGTTCTCGCAGTGGGTGAGGTCAAAATCCGCTCGGAAGGCAAAGATGACGTCGTCGCGCGTGCATCGCTGACCTATTCCATTCCACCAAAATCAATTGTGCGCGGATGACGAAAACAGGTTGATGACGACGACGCCCGCAACAATCAGTGTGATGCCTGCGATTGCGGCGAGATCGAGCGTTTGGCCAAATAGCACCCAGCCGACCAATGCGATCAGCGCAATTCCAAGGCCCGCCCAGATTGCATAGACGATCCCACGGGCATGAACTTGAGTGTCAGGCCGAGGAAGTAGAAGGCCAGGCCATAAGCGATCACGACAATGACTGACGGGATCAGCTTCGAGAATTGGTCAGACGCCGCAA
>Ga0064014_10302_pt1 | contig 10993 bp, 10 predicted proteins | sample CrowatWCoCulture_2_FD_61584 | JGI IMG/M metagenome (GOLD analysis project Ga0064014, IMG submission 61584) | Marine cyanobacteria communities from the University of California, Santa Cruz, USA, analyzing cyanobacterial DNA methylation -... | ecosystem: Host-associated > Microbial > Bacteria >... | reverse complement strand
GCGACCCCTTGGGGGCCCCCTTTTCGCGGTTGTTCAAGCCGGGTTTAGCTTCTGTTCATGCGGTTTTCGATCAACTCGTCCACCACTTGCGGTTCGGCAAGGGTCGATGTGTCGCCAAGTGCGCCGAAGTCATCCTCGGCGATCTTGCGCAAAATACGGCGCATGATCTTGCCCGAGCGGGTCTTGGGCAAACCGGGCGCCCATTGGATCAGGTCGGGCTTTGCAATCGGTCCGATCTCGGCCCGGACCCAGGTCTCCAGCTCTTTACGCAGCTCTTCGGTGGGCTCGACACCGTTCATCAGCGTCACATAGGCATAGATGCCTTGCCCTTTGATCTCGTGCGGGTAGCCTACGACAGCGGCCTCGGCCACTTTTTCATGGGCGACAAGTGCGCTTTCGACCTCAGCCGTACCCATCCGGTGGCCCGAGACGTTGATCACGTCATCAACCCTGCCGGTGATCCAGTAATAGCCATCCTTGTCGCGGCGGCAGCCATCGCCAGAGAAATAGTACCCTTTGTAGTCCGCGAAATAGGTCTTTTGGAACCGCTCGTGATCGCCCCACACCGTCCGCATCTGGGCCGGCCAACTGTCCTTCATGCACAACACGCCCTCGGCTTCGGTTGTGGTGATTTCTTCGCCGGTCTGCGGATCAAGGATAACGGGCTGTACGCCAAAAAACGGAACCGTGGCCGATCCCGGTTTGGTCGCAATCGCGCCGGGCAGGGGGGTCAGGAGGTGACCACCTGTTTCCGTCTGCCACCACGTGTCAACGATGGGCGCTTTGCCTTTGCCGACGACTTCATTGTACCAGTTCCACGCTTCGGGGTTGATCGGCTCACCCACGGTGCCCAGCACTTTGATGTCGCTCAGATCGTATTTCTCAACGAATTCCGGGCCCTTGCCCATCAGTGCGCGGATTGCGGTGGGGGCGGTGTAAAACTGGTTTACCTTGTGCTTTTCGCACACAGCCCAGAACCGGCCCGCATCCGGGTAGGTGGGCACGCCTTCGAACATCAGCGTCGTCGCGCCGTTGGCCAGCGGTCCATAAACGATATAGCTGTGCCCCGTGACCCAGCCGACATCGGCCGTGCACCAGAAGATGTCACCGTCGTGATAGTCAAACGTGTATTGGTGGGTCATTGCCGCATAGACAAGATACCCCCCGGTCGTATGAACCACGCCCTTTGGCTGACCGGTTGAGCCGGACGTGTAGAGAATGAACAGGGGATCCTCGGCGTTCATCTCCGCCGGGGCTGAAACGTCAGAGGCCTCCAGAAACATCTCGTTATAGTCGAAATCGCGGCCGTCGACCCACGTGGTTTGACCGCCTGTGCGGCGCACCATCAGGCATTTGACCGTGTCCTTACAGGCCAAAAGCGCCTTGTCGGTGTTTGATTTCAACGCCGTCTCGCGCCCGCCGCGGGGCGCGTAGTCTGCGGTGATGACAACCTTGGCATCGCAGCCGTTGATGCGGGCGGCCAATGCGTCGGGGGAGAAGCCGGCGAACACGATCGAATGGATTGCACCGATGCGTGTGCAGGCAAGCATTGCATAGGCTGCTTCAGGCACCATCGGGAGGTATAGCACCACGCGGTCGCCTTTGCGCACGCCCAGTTCTTCCAAAATGTTGGCCATCTTACAGACCGACATGTGCAGTTCTTTGTACGAGATGTGCTTTGCATCATCGTCAGGATTGTCCGGTTCCCAGATAATCGCGGTCTGATCTCCGCGTGTGGCCAAGTGCCGGTCCACACAATTGGCCGAGACGTTCAGCGTGCCGTCCTCGAACCATTTGATACCGACATTGCCAAACTCATAATTGACGTCTTTGACCTTGGAGAACGGCTTGATCCAGTCGATCCGCTGGGCTTCACGTGTCCAGAACGCATCCGGGTCCGAGATGCTTTCGGCGTACATTTCATCGTATTTGGTTTTATCGGCATGGGCCGCGCCAGCAAATTCCGCCGACGGCGGGTAAAGCTTTTCAGCGTCATTAAGCATGACTGTTCCCTCGGGTATTTGGTCTTTTGCAAAAACGCCGCCCCGGGGGTCGGGGCGGCGTCAAATCAGATGGCCAGGTATTCGGCGCGCAGCGCTTCGTCGTTCAGCACCTCTTCGGCTGAGCCGTCATAGACGACAGATCCGGTATCAAGGATCACTGCCCGGTCCGCCAGTTTCAGCGCCGCAACCGCGTTTTGTTCAACGATCACCGTGGTGATGCCCTGCTGTTTGATGTGCGTCAGGGTCTTTTCGATCTCCTGCACGATCACCGGTGCCAGACCTTCGTAAGGTTCATCAAGAAGCAGAACCTTGATGTCGCGGGCCAGCGCGCGGGCGATGGACAACATCTGCTGTTCCCCACCGGACAGAGTGACACCTTCCTGACGGCGGCGTTCGCCGAGCCGCGGGAAGAGATCATAGAGCCTGTCGATCGACCAACCCACAGGCGGCGCGATTTGTGCCAGTTGCAGGTTTTCCTCAACCGTCAGGCCCGGAATGACCCGGCGATCTTCGGGGACAAGCCCCAAACCGGCCTGCGCCGCCTCAAAGCTCGACATGTTGTGAAGTGGCTGGTGGTCCAGCCAGATCTCACCATGCGTCACAAGCGGCGAGCCGATCCGCGCGATGCCGCGCAGGGTCGAGGTTTTGCCCGCGCCGTTACGGCCGAGAAGGGCAAGGATCTCGCCTTCGTGCACAGTAAAGCTCACACCCTGGACGATGTAGCTTTCCCCGTAATACGCGTGCATGTCGTAGACCGAGAAATAGGCAGGGGCCGTCTTGGCCTGATTGGCATGGGCCGAGAAATCGGGACGTTCGTTCATCGTTCCGTCTCCTTAATGGGCCTGACCGAGGTACGCTTCTTGTACCTTCGGGTGGCCCTTGATGTTGTCAGGCGTGTCTTCGACCAGCGGCGTCCCTTGCGCCAGAACGGTGATCCGCTCGGCCAGGCTGAACACCACGTGCATGTCGTGTTCGATAATCGCCATGGTGATGTCGCGCTTTTCCTTGATCTCCTTCAACAGGTCGATCGTGTTGTTGGTATCGGCGCGCGCCATGCCTGCCGTGGGTTCGTCCAACAGCAAGAGCTTGGGTTGCTGAACCAGACACATTGCCATCTCAAGCCGCCGCTTGTCGCCACGGCTAAGGGCCGCGGCATGCATGCGGCGTTTGTCGATCATGTTCATCTCGGTCAGCATCTCTTCGGCCTGCTGAACAAGATCCTTTTCCTTTGGCACGCTTTCAAAAGCATGCAACCGGAAGGCCCCATCGCGCTTGGCAAAGCAGGGGATCATGACGTTTTCGAACACGGTGAGATCACCGAAGATCTCGGGCGTTTGAAACACCCGGCTGATCCCCATCTGGTTAATCTCATGCGGCTTGCGCCCCAGGACCGATTGACCGTCGAACATGACCGAGCCGGTATCCGGGATCAGTTTGCCGATGAGGCAGTTCAAGAGCGTCGACTTGCCCGCGCCGTTCGGCCCGATGATCGCGTGGACGGTGTTTTCCTGAACGCTCAGGTTCACGTCGCCCAGAGCTTGCAGACCGCCGAAGCGTTTGCCCACACCTTTGACTTCAAGGATTCCCATTGTCTCAGTCTCCTCTTACTCAGCCACGTGCGGGGCAGGTTTCGGGTGATGTTCCGGGTCGCCATCGCCACCCGATGTCTTCTTGCGGCCTTTGAGCATCCGACCGATCCGCTGGCCACCTTCGACCAGACCACCGGGCAGGAAGATCACGACCAGCATGAACACGATCCCCAGTGTCAGGTGCCAACCTTTGCCGATGAACGGGTGGATCAGGAAGACGGTAAAGTCCTCAAGACCGTCCGGCATCCATGCAAACCACTGGTGCAGAATGTTGTCGTTGATCTTGGAAATGATGTTTTCCATGTACTTGATCATGCCCGCGCCAAGAACCGGGCCAATCAACGTGCCTGCACCACCGAGGATGGTCATCAGCACAACTTCACCCGAGGCTGTCCAGAACATCCGCTCAGGACCCACCTGAGTGTCCATTGCAACCAGCAGGCCACCCGCAAGACCGGCATACATGCCCGAGATCACGAAGGCCGCCAGCGTATAGGGTTTGGCGTTCAGACCCGTATAGCTCAGACGGTTCTGGTTCGACTTCACCGCGCGCAACATCATGCCAAATGGCGACCGGAAGATGCGGATCGACATATAGAATGCCAGCAGCATGAACACGGCAGCGATGTAGTAGCCAACGTTGAACGTGAAGAGCCACGCCCCCGCCTCAAGCTCAAAGCTCGTCCGCATGTCCATGCCGAACAGGCTCGCCCGGCCAATCTCACCTTCCGCAAGGTTGTTAAAGATCGGGTTGTCCGTCGACTTGAGCTGAAGCCCCGTCTCACCACCCGTGATCGGCGTCAAAACCGAATAGGCGAGCGCATAAGACATCTGAGCAAAGGCCAGCGTCAGGATCGAGAAGTAGATGCCCGACCGCCGCAACGAGATGAATCCGACAACCACCGCGAAGAGACCGGCAAAGATAACGGCCATGATGATCGCCGGGATCACGTTGAGCGTCACCAGCTTCATCATCCAGATCGCGCCATAGGACCCCACACCCAGGAAGGCCGCGTGACCAAAGGACAGGTAGCCGGTCAGACCAAAGAGGATGTTAAAGCCAATCGCGAAGATCCCGAAGATCACGAAACGCTGCATCAGGTCGGGATAGCCCGCGTTGAATTGCGCCAGTTCTGATCCTTCAGGAAAGGGGTTCAGGATGAAGGGGGCCAGCATCGTCAATGCGGCGACGACCAGCAGAAGGGATGTGTCTTTGGAGTTCAAGCCCAGCATTTCTTATTCCTCCATGACGCCCTTGCGGCCCATAAGGCCACGCGGACGGGTCAGCAGAATGACGATGGCGACCAGATAAATGATGATCTGGTTGATGCCCGGAATGATGTCGATCACCTGCGGCAGCGACGCAAAGCTCTCCAGAATACCCAAGAGGAACCCTGCCAGAACCGCTCCGGGGAGCGAGCCCATACCGCCCACAACCACCACAACGAAGCTTAGGACGAGGAAGTCCATGCCCATGTGATAGTTGGGAGAGTTGATCGGCGCATACATGACGCCCGCAAGCCCAGCCACCGCTGCAGCAAGCCCGAACATGATCGTAAAGCGCTTGTCGATATTGATCCCCAAGAGGCCCACGGTCTCGCGGTCGGCCATCCCTGCGCGGACCACCATGCCAAAGGTCGTGAACTGCAAAAAGCCGAAGACCGCGGTGATGATCGCCATGGAGAACAAGAAGTAGACCAGACGCCAGTAGGGGTAGATGATGTTTTCAAGTCCTATCAGCGCGCCGAAATCGAAGGACCCGGTGAAAGCCGGAGGGGCCGGGGTCGGGATCGGGTTCGCGCCGAAGAAGTACTTGATGATTTCCTGAAGAACGATGGCCAGACCAAAGGTTACAAGAATCTGGTCGGCGTGGGGACGCTTGTAGAAATACTTGATCAATCCACGTTCCATCGCAAAGCCAGCCGCGACCATGACCGGGATCGAAAAGACAATTGCCAGCGGCACGGACCAGTTGATGATCGCCTGTCCCGCGGCCTCGCCGAACCAGTCATAGACATAAGGCACATCGACCTTGAGCGATTGCCCAGAAAGTCGGTCCGCGTCTCATCGACGACCTGATGGCTCAGGCTTAGAAGGCGCTGCAGGATCACAGCGCAGAACGCCCCGATCATGAACAGCGCGCCATGCGCAAAGTTCACAACGCCGAGCGTCCCGAAGATCAAGGTCAGACCAAGAGCGATCAGCGCATAGGCGCTGCCCTTGTCCAGCCCGTTCAGAATTTGAAGGATAATGGCTTCCATGTCCCCACCTCGATGGTTCTGGGTGTGCAGCTTTGGCCTGACTGGCCAGGGGTGCCGGGCGAGGGGATCCCCGCCCGGCGATTGTCTTATGCGCCTGGGTTACAAGCGCCCAGTTCACCGCCGAAGATCGACGCGTCATAGGTGACCTGGCTAACCGGGGTGATTTCCACGATCTCAAGAAGGTCAAATTCTGACGTTGGGTTCTCTTTACCCTTCACGACCAGCACGTCCTTGAAGCACTGGTGGTCTTCGGCGCGATAGAGCGTCGGGCCGTTGCCCATACCGTCGAATTCGAAGCCTTCGAGAGCTTCGCCGACGGCGCATGGGTTGAACGAACCTGCACGGTTCACCGCATCTGCATAGAGCAGCGCCTGTACATAGCAGGTGTGTGCTGCCTGGCTCGGCGGGAAGCCGTACTTCGTGCCGAACGAACGGACGAATGCCTGACTGCCTTCGTCCTGCAGCGACCAGTGCCAGTTCGTCGAGCCAAAGATGCCCTTAACGTTGGCGCCAGCACCACGGGCCATCAGGCGCGAGTAGAGCGGAACGACGATTTCGAAGTTCTTGCCGTTGACTAGCTTGTCGCGCAGGCCGAACTGAACAGCGTTGGTCAGCGAGTTGACCATGTTGCCGCCGTAGTGGTTCAGAACCAGAACGTCTGCATCTGTCTGCAGAACCGGTGCGATGTAGGACGAGAAGTCAGTCTGCGTCAGCGGTGTCTTAACGGCTGCAACAGTCTCCCAGCCCACAGCCTCGGTCGAAGTCCGTACGGCCTCTTCCGTGGTGTAGCCCCAGTTATAGTCGGCGGTCAGGTGATAGGCTTTACGATCCGAGCCATAGTTGGCCTGCAGGATCGGTGCCAGCGCTGCACCCGACATGTAGGAGTTGAAGAAATGGCGGAAGCCATTGGCCTTCTTGTCCTTACCCGTGGTGTCGTTGGAGTGCGTCAGACCCGCCATGAAGATGACGCCAGCCTCTTGGCAGAGCGCCTGCACAGCCACGGCCACGCCCGAAGACGAACCGCCGGTGATCATGATCGCACCGTCTTTTTCGATCATCGACTTTGCCGATGCGCGTGCCGCGTCCGACTTGGTCTGTGTATCGCCGGTGACGTATTCGACCTTCTTGCCAAGAATACCCGTGCCGTCGAGAGTCTTCGACGAGAACGTGTTGATCATGCCGCCGTCGCCGCCACCATTCAGGTGCTCGACTGCAAGCTCGTAGGCGCGAAGTTCGTCAGCACCCTCGTCGGCATAAGGGCCGGACTGGGGTACGTTGAAACCAAGCGTAACGGAGCCGCCGGTCGGTTCGTTTGTGAACGCAGAAGCCGATGACGCCGTAAAGATCGTCGGCACTGCAAGACCGGCACCGGCTACGGCACTCGACTTCAGCAGTCCACGACGCGTGAGTGAGGTGTTGGACATGTATATCCTCCCATTTGAACAACCGTCATGCGCTCCTCAACGCAAGACAGGCCCCTTTACAGGGCGGTGCCATTATCGCGCGTCGGCGGAAAACAGTTCAACAAGCCGTTTGGTCTAAAGAGTTTTTTTGTTAACCGATCAACACGCGCTTGCGGCATTTTGTAAAATTCTTTACGCTGCGCCTGCAACTGCCTCTTTTGAAAGGATGTTAGCGCTGTCGCGACAGGCTCTCACAGGAAGCCGAATCCGGGCTCGAAGGCTGGACCTTGATCTGCGTCAAGCCGACGTTGCCCGATCCTGCGGCATATCGCCAGCCTATCTGAATCTTATCGAACACAACCGCCGCAGAATCGGCGGTAAACTTCTGGGCGATCTCGCGCGGGCGCTGGAGACGGATATCGGCGCGCTCAGTGAAGGGGCGGAAGTGGCGTTGGTCGGCGCCCTGCGGGCCGCCGCCGATGCCGCCCGCGACGCCAGTGTTGAGCTTGACCGAACCGAAGAATTCGCAGGCCGTTTTCCGGGATGGGCAGCGCTCGTCGATGAACAGTCCCGGCGCATTGCCACGCTCGAACGCACCGCCGCCGTTCTGTCGGACCGCTTGTCCCACGACCCCGACCTATCCGCGTCCCTGCATGACGTGATCACCACCGTGACCGCGATTAACGCCACCTCCTCAATTTTGACCGGGGGTGAGGATGTCGACCCAGAATGGCAGGCCCGGTTTCAGCGCAATATCCACGAAGACAGCGAGCGTCTGGCCGAGGCCAGCCAGCACCTTGTGCGCTATCTGGATGCGGGAGACCCCTCTGTTCAATCGAACCGCACGCCGCAGGAAGAGCTTGAGCGGTGGCTCGCGGCGCGGTCTTTTCACGTGGCCGAACTGGAGCGCGCGATCGCCCCCGATCCCGAAGGCCTGCTGAAGGGTTCGGATGCCCCCGCCACACCGGCGGCTTGGGCCTTCACGCATGCCTACCTGACGCGCTACCGGGCCGATGCCGAACGTGTGCCGCTCGGCGCGCTTCTCGAAGCGCTGGAGGCCTTTGGTCCGGATCCCTTGCGGTTGGCCGAGGCGTTTCGCAGCGATCTGCCCACCGTTCTGCGCCGCATGGCCTGCCTTCCGCCCGAGGTCGATGCCCCGCCTATGGGCATTGCTGTGTGCGACGGATCAGGCTCGCTGGTTTTCCGCAAACCAGTTGAGGGCTTCGCATTGCCAAGGTTTGGGGCGGCCTGCCCACTCTGGCCGCTCTATCAGGTCTTGGGGCGTCCGATGGTGCCGCGACGTGACGTTGTGGCTCAGCCCGGCCGCCTGCCGCGCGCCTGTCTGACCTATGCCATCGCACAACCGGCACAGGCCGACGGCTTTGACGGGCCATCGATCATCGAAGCCACTATGCTGATCCTGCCTCAAGATCCGTCTGGCAGTGATCCACAACCGTCTCAGCCCGTGGGCACCACCTGCCGCGTCTGTCCGCGTCGGACCTGTCGTGCACGGTCTGAACCATCGATCTTCGAAGATCCCGTCGCCCCGCAAGCGTGAGAGTTTTGACACGGCTTTCGCCTTGGGCGATAGTCCCGTGAAAACGCGCGCTTACGGGAGGAGACCGGGGATGAGCGGGCACGTTCTGTTGATCGAAGATGAGCCTAATATCATTGAGGCCATCCGCTTCATCCTGTCGCGCGACGGATGGACGGTGGACACGCATTCCGACGGCTCGACCGCGGTGGACGAAGTGCTGCGCCGCAACCCCGATCTGGTGATCCTTGACGTAATGCTCCCCAACCGCTCGGGCTATGACATCCTCAGCGATCTGCGCGCCAGCGACACCACCCGCGATCTGCCGGTGCTGATGCTCACCGCGCGCGGGCAGAAAAAGGACAAGGAAATGGCCGAACGCGTGGGCGCGAGCCGGTTCATGACCAAGCCTTTCTCAAACGCCGAGGTGCTCGCCTCGGTGCGCGAGCTTGCTGGCGGATGAGCCAGCCCCCACGCCCCCCGGTATTTCTGGCGCGCGAAACCTATCGCCGGCGGCGGTTGATGGATGCCGCGCGACTGCTGCCGTTTCTCGGGGTGTTTGCCTTTGCGTTGCCGGTCTTGTGGTTCAACAGCCCCGCAACGTCGGGGGCAAAGATCTATCTCTTCGTTGCGTGGCTGGCTTTGATCGTGATGACCGGTGTGTTGGCAGCGCGGCTCAACCGCGAACCTCCCGAGGACGAGGACGGAGGCAGTCGCTAGATGCTGTCGTTCAACCTTCTCGTCGTTGTCTGTCTTGCCTATGTCGCACTGTTGTTTGTGGTGGCGTTCGTCGCAGAGAAGCGCGCCGAACGAGGGTTGAGCGCGTGGCTGCGCAGCCCATGGGTCTATACGCTGTCGCTCTCGATCTATTGCACCGGCTGGACCTTTTATGGCGCGGTTGGGTACGCCGCGCGCTCGGGTCTGGAATTTGTGACGATCTACCTTGGACCAACGCTTGTCATGATTGCGTGGTTCACGCTTCTGCGCAAACTCGTCCGGATCGGACGGTCCGAGCGCATTACTTCTATCGCTGACCTCATTTCCTCGCGCTATGGAAAGTCCAACACTCTTGGCGTGCTCGTCACGGTTTTGGCGGTCGTCGGGATCACGCCATATATCGCGCTTCAGCTTCAGTCGGTCACGCTTGCCTTCTCGGTCTTTGCGCCCGGTGAGGTCGACGAGATCGATACGATTGCGACAGGGTTTTGGGTCGCGGCGGGTCTGGCGCTCTTCACCATTGTGTTTGGCACCCGCAATCTTGACGTGAATGAACGCCATCACGGCGTGGTCACAGCCATCGCCGTTGAAGCTGTGGTCAAACTCATGGCGTTGATGGCGGTTGGCGTATTTGTTGTTTGGGGGTGGCAGGTGGTCCGTTTTCGACACTTGTTATGATCGACGCGTCCAAGATCGCGGATTGGGATGTGCGCCCTGACCGCTGGATCACGCTCACCTTTCTCGCGGGCGCGGCTTTTCTGTGCTTGCCGCGGATGTTTCAGGTCATGGTGGTCGAGAATTCGGATGAACGGCATCTGGCGACGGCAAGCTGGGCCTTTCCGCTCTATCTGTTCCTGATCTCGCTCTTTGTCGTTCCGATCGCTGTGGCCGGTCTCGCCACGCTGCCCGATGACGCCAACCCCGACCTGTTCGTCCTGACCGTCCCACTGGCTTATGATCAGGACTGGCTTGCGATGCTCTCCTTCCTTGGAGGGTTCTCATCGGCCACATCGATGGTGATCGTGGCCGCGATCGCGGTCTCGACCATGGTGTCGAACCATATCGTGATGCCCATCTGGCTGCGTGCCTCATCGGGTGGGGCGACGGTGTCGGGCGACGTGCGGCAGGTCGTGCTTGTCTCGCGCCGCCTGTCCATCGCGGCGGTTCTGGCGCTTGGCTACCTTTACTATCGCGTCTCGGGCGGGGGGGAGGCCTTGGCCGCCATCGGACTGATCGCATTTACAGGGGTTGCTCAAGTACTGCCCGCGCTTTTGGGCGGTATCTATTGGCGAGGGGCCACGCGGACCGGCGCGGCGGCGGGCCTGACGATCGGTTTCGCACTTTGGCTTTACACGAGCTTTCTTCCCTCGTTCGGGGGCAGCTTCATCCTCAGCGCGGAAGCATTGGAGAACGGACCGTTTGGGATTGCGTTCCTCAAGCCCACCGCGCTCTTTGCCGTCTCGGGGCTCGACCCGCTGGTCCATGC
>Ga0064014_10301_pt1 | contig 11043 bp, 13 predicted proteins | sample CrowatWCoCulture_2_FD_61584 | JGI IMG/M metagenome (GOLD analysis project Ga0064014, IMG submission 61584) | Marine cyanobacteria communities from the University of California, Santa Cruz, USA, analyzing cyanobacterial DNA methylation -... | ecosystem: Host-associated > Microbial > Bacteria >... | reverse complement strand
CGCGTGATCAACTGACGTTTGAGCGGTTTGAGATAGTCGATAAAGAGCTTGCCATCGAGGTGGTCGATCTCGTGTTGGACGCAGGTGGCCCAAAGGCCGGTAAAATGCTCGGTCTGTTCTTTGCCGTCCAAATCCGTCCACGTAACGGTCACCTCAGAGGGGCGTTCCACATCTGCGTACTGCTCGGGGATCGACAGGCAACCCTCTTCATAAGTGTTCATGTCTTCCGATGTCTCGGTGACGACTGGGTTCAGCAAAACCATGGGGCGCGGCGGAGCCTCGTCGTCTTTGACGCAATCCATGACCAAAATGCGCTTCATCACACCGACCTGTGGTGCCGCAAGGCCGATGCCGGGCGCCTCGTACATGGTGGCAAGCATATCGTCTGCCAATTCACGCAGATCCGGTGTGATCTCATCGATCTCGTCGGCGCGTTTTTTAAGGCGTGGGTCCGGATGAATAAGAATAGGAAGAACTGACATGGCCCCGATTTAGGCCAGAGCGCGCGCCACTGCAATCCGCTCTGGCTGGATCGGAGACGTGCTTCGTGGCATTACCTTGCCATCAGGAGGATGGAGACCCCCATGCGCATACTGCTTTTGCTTTTCTCGCACCTTGCCGTCGGCGGCATAGGGTTCGCCTTGGGCATATATCTTTTACCGATCCTGACGGCTCCGCCCGCCCCTGACGCCGCCGCGCTGGAGGCGGCGCGCGCGGATGCTGCGTTCTCAGCCGAATTCACGCGGGACCTTCGGGGCAGTGATCGGCTCCACTGGGGTGAAGGAACTGTCAGCGTGTCTTCATCCCAAGTGGTGCATGAAGGGCGGCTGGCCCCCGGGCCTGACTATAAGCTTTATCTGACGCCAGAATTTGTCGAACACGAGGATGAGTTCGACCGATCAAGGATCAGGCTCTGTTGGTGGGAGACGTAAAGTCCTTTGACGGTTTCATTGTCGATGTGCCGCCGGGGACAGATGTCACGGCCTATACCACCGTCGTCGTCTGGTGTGAGAGCTTTGGCGAATTCATCACTTCCGCCGAATACAATTGACCCAGTGTCACGCAGGCACGGGCTTTCCCCTGACGTGCATACAGGGTATGTGGCGTCTGCACGATAGCTTGAACGATTATGACCGACACACCTCTCTTCACCGTCGTTATCCCGATGAAAAATGAGCAGGACAACATTGCCCTGCTGGCCGATGGGCTTGCGAGGCCTGTGCGGGCATGTCGTTCGAGGTCATCATGGTCGATGACGGATCGACGGATAACACCGCGGATGTGATCGCGAGACGGCCAAACGGCACCAGTTTCTGCGGATGATCCAGCACCCGGAAAGCGGCGGGCAATCCGCAGGTGTGCATTCGGGTGTACATGCCGCGCGCGCACCCATCGTCTGCACGATGGACGGCGATGGGCAGAACCCGCCGGCCGAAATTCCACGGCTCGTCCAACCTTTGATCGAGGCGGGCGCGCCTCTGGATCTTGGAATCGTGGCGGGGCAGCGCGTGGACCGGCAGGATACCCTTTCAAAACGCTATGCGTCCAAGTTCGCCAATGGCCTGCGAAGCTGGCTGTTGAATGATGGAACCCGCGACACGGGCTGCGGGCTCAAAGCCTTCCGCCGGGACGCGTTTATCGAGCTTCCGTATTTCGATCACATGCACCGCTATCTCCCGGCGCTGTTCAATGCTTATGGCTGGAAGGTCGCGCATATCGATGTGAGCCACGCCGCGCGCAACGCGGGTTCATCCAAGTACACCAACTTTGGCCGTGCGATTGTGGGCGTGTACGACCTGATCGGCGTTGTATGGTTGATCAAACGCCGCAAAAAGACCCGGCCCCTGCCCGAAGAGCAACTTTGATGGACGCGCTTTACGAGTGGCTTCGGGTCGACACGCCGCGTGACTTGATCTGGTTGGCCATTGGCCTGGTGGCGCAGTTGATGTTCTCGGCACGTTTTCTTGTGCAGTGGATAAGCTCAGAGCGCGAAAAGAAGTCCGTTGTGCCCGTATCGTTCTGGTGGCTGTCGCTCTTTGGTGGCGCGATGCTGTTCATCTATGGATTGGAGCGCGGCGAGCCTGTGATCCTGCTTGGGCAGTCCTTTGGCATCATCGTCTATGCCCGAAATCTCTGGCTGATCTATGCCCAGCCTGCGGAGTGAGTATCGCACAGCGCTGATCTTCATCGTGGCCGTCACGTTGTGGCGGCTCGTGCTATTGCCGTTCAACTCCGCCGATATCAGCTTTGACGAAGCGCAGTACTGGCTCTGGGGTCAGAACCTTGACCTTGGGTATTACTCCAAACCGCCGATGATCGCGTGGCTTGGGCGCCTGGTCACGGATCTGGCTGGTTCATCTTCGCAATTCTGGGTGCGCGCTCCGGGTCCGATCCTGCACGGGATCACGGCTGTTTTGGTTATGCTAACGGCGGGGCGGCTTTTCGGACGACGTGCCGCGGCGTGGGTGGGCGCGGCTTATGTGACGCTTCCCTTTGCGGCGCTGGGATCAGCACTTTTCTCAACCGACACGGTCATGCTGCCATTCTATGCGGCGGCCCTGTTTGCATATGTCGGACTCACACGGCAATCGAGCCTTGGCTGGGCAGTGGCACTGGGCGTTTTTACCGGACTGGGTATGTTGTCCAAATACGCGATGACCTATCTGCCGCTGACGATTGCGCTGGCAGCGTTGTTGCTGCCGATGGCGCGGATCGCATGGCGCGATGCATTCATTGCAGTTGCAGCCGGGCTGGTCGCCCTTTCACCCAACATCTACTGGAATATCCAAAATGCGGGTGCCACCGTTCGCCATACCGTCAACGACAATGCAAATTGGGATCAGGCAAGCCTTTCATTGACACGCGGGCTTGAGTTCATCGGCAATCAGTTTGCGGTGTTTGGCCCAATCCTGTTCGGTGCATTTCTGGTATTGGCGATTGGCGCGGTTTTGCGCCGTACGGCCCCTGTGACGACGTGGATGATGCTTTTGTCCGCGCCCGTCGTCATTTTGATGACGGCGCAGGGCATCCAATCCCAAGCACATGCCAACTGGGCGATCACCGCATATGTGGCGGGAACCATCGGTGTGGTGAGCGTTCTGCATTTGCGCGCGCCTCTTTTAAACAAAGTCAGTCTTGGCTTTCACACCGTGATAACCCTCGCATTTCCGGTCTTTCTTATCTTTGTGGCCGATCTCACCGGACCGGAGGGACGCCCGCTGGCCAAGCGCTGGGTCGGTGTGGATGAGATGAGTGAAGCGATCTGGCAAGTGGCACAAGATGAGGGATTGAACGTCATCGTGGCGGGCTATCGCCCGATCTCGGCAGATTTGCATTATACCCTGCGCGATCGCGGAGCGGCGATCTTTACGCCTACACCGCCGGGATATCCCGCCAATTACTATGAACAGGTTTTCGCACTCCCTACCGCGTATTCTGGCGATGCCCTTTTTGTTGGATACAACGCTGCACTGCCCTGCGCCCCGGAAAAAGCCGAACTAATTGCTACCTTGCCCGCAACACCCGGACTTTATCAGGACAAACCCACGCCGCTTTATCGGATCGGGCTCGCATGTTTTCTAGACTAGAGGGGGCGCTGCCCCCGCAGTCCTGACGGCCTGCCCCCCGGAGTGTTTGAAAAACAAAGAAGCATGGCTGTCAGGCGGTGCGCTTTTTAGGTTCCTTCTGCCCAGCCTTTGAGCTAGGACGCCCGCGTTTGTGACCAAAGGAGGGCCCAATGGGCTATAGAGTCGTCGTCGCAGGCGCCACGGGGAACGTGGGCCGCGAAATGCTGAACATTCTGGCAGAACGCCAGTTTCCCATGGATGAGCTTGCCGCGCTTGCATCGCGCAAATCGCTCGGCACCGAATGCAGCTTTGGCGACACCACGGTCAAAACCCAGGATCTCGACACGTTCGATTTCACAGGATGGGATATCGCGCTCTTCGCTATCGGGTCAGAGGCCACTAAGAAATATGCACCCGCTGCTGCGGCAGCAGGCTGTGTGGTGATCGATAACTCATCGCTCTACCGCTATGACCCGGACATTCCACTGATCGTACCGGAGGTTAACCCGGACGATATCGAGCGGTATTCGAACAAGAACATCATCGCCAACCCCAACTGCTCAACCGCACAGATGGTCGTTGCGCTAAAGCCCTTGCATGACCGCGCAACGATCAAGCGGGTCGTCGTGTCGACCTATCAGTCCGTTTCTGGCGCGGGCAAAGACGGTATGGACGAACTGTGGGAGCAGACCAAGGGCATGTACGTGCCGGGTCAGGAGGTCGAGCCCTCAAAGTTCCAAAAGCAGATCGCGTTTAACGTCATTCCGCAGATCGACGTCTTTATGGAAGACGGTTCCACCAAAGAAGAGTGGAAGATGGTGGCCGAGACGAAAAAGATCGTGGATCCGGCGATCAAGGTTACCGCAACCTGTGTTCGCGTGCCGGTGTTCGTCGGTCACTCCGAGGCGGTGAATATCGAATTTGAGGATTTCCTGGACGAGGATGAAGCGCGCGAGATCTTGCGCACGGCCCCTGGTATTCTGGTCGTCGATAAGCGCGAGGACGGTGGGTACGTCACCCCGGTCGAAAGCGCAGGGGACTTTGCGACGTTCATCAGCCGCATCCGACAAGACACAACAATAGAGAACGGTCTGAACCTGTGGTGTGTCTCGGACAACCTGCGCAAAGGGGCAGCTCTCAATGCCGTTCAGATCGCGGAGCTGCTCGGGAACCGGGTACTCAAAAAAGGCTAATCGCGCAATTTGCGCGTGCGCTACGGGCCGCCCTTAAGGCGGCCCGTTTTCGTTCCGGGCTTCAGTTAAGTTCTTCTGAATATCCACATTCTTAAAATTTGATTCGAGAATCGGCCTGTTGGTCCCATTGGTTGTATGGCGGAATCACGCCGATTCCGTCTGAAACGATCAAAACGCCTTCGAATGACTGTTTCCGGATTAGGGCGAAAGCAAGGCGTTTAAGGCAGGATTGTGCCCGATCTGAGGTACGACCGGGGAAAGCGCGCGTCAAAAAAGCGGAAAAACACAAAATTGACACATTTCGGCACGATTTGCGCCCAAGTCCGTCACAAGTTTTCCTTTCAAGGAGCGAACGACACCGCCCCGATCGAAAGGAAAACACAAATGATCAAGAGCCTTGACAGACGCGATGCACACCGCCCTGCGGTTGTATTTGCCCTGCTTGGCGAGGCGTCGATCGAACCCCCGTACAAAAGTATTGAGTGCGAAAGTCTAAACCGAATGCTCCCCCGCAATTCAGGTCATTCTGTTGGTCTGATGCGCAAAGGAGCAGGCCTTGGCAACACCGAAACACACACTGGCCCAGGCCGTTTCGCAAACCTCAATCAGGGGATGTCACCCATGAAAAGCAATGTACTGCCATTTACGCCACGCAACACAGTCTCGGAGGTCGCTGCGACCAAACCCGCGACTGACAACGTGGTTCAGTTGTCCCAGTTCAAGCAGCAGGCGCGCGTGCGTCGTGTTGCAACCGGCGTGTTCTTCGTAACGCCCGGTTCGTTCGGATCAGACGGCGCAACAGCCGCCTGACCCACCCCTCGTGCTGGCGGGTCCGCGTGTTGGACCCGCCAATCCAGAAACCAAAAAAGTGACGAGTGTTCTTCAGCGTATCCACACCCGCCTAAGGAGAACCAAAATGACTGCTGCTACTGAAAACCTTCTCGCAAAAGCTCGTGCCCGCCGTGTTGCCGCTCTGGCCTCGTTGGAAAACCGCGAAGACAACCTTTTTGCGATTGCTGACTACCGTCTGCAAAACCGCGCGGAACAGCGCAAGCCCATGCCTCTTTTCGTATCCACCCGCTCGGCAGAGGTGGTGCGCGAGGTGATCGGCGCCGACGTCAAAGTCGCCGCCTGAGCTCTCACAAACGACTGTTGCGTTCGCGCCGGACGCACACCGGGGAAATAACAAGAAACACCCACGGGCCGTGCGCGAACCGGTCGTTAAGAACACGGGCCAACCCACCTGGCCCGTGTTCTGCGTCAAAACCTTTCGGCGCGCAGAACCTCAGCATCGGTGATCGACACGACGCCAATGTGGCGTTCAACCACCGCAAAGGCCGCCTCCAGCATTGCATCGAGGCGCTCTGGCTTAATCAGGCACACGACCGCGACCATGCCTCCCGCCGGACTGATCTGACCGGCGCGGCTCCATTGCCCGGACCGACCTGAGCCACCCCGCACCGGCAAAACCGTAAACCCGGTTACGCCCGCTTCGACCAGGGCCTCTGTCAGGCGGCGCTCCATCGGGGCTTCGATCATGATTTCAACGCGCTTGGCTTGGTGTGTTTGCATGGCTCAGCCCCCCACGACGGCAGTTGCAACGGCGATATAAATCGGGATGCCAATCGTCAGATTGAACGGAAATGTAATCCACAAAGAGAGCGTCAGATAAACCGACGGGTTCGCTTCAGGAAGTGCGACACGCATCGCTGCAGGAACTGCGATATAAGATGCCGAGGCCGCCAACGCCATCAACAGCGCGACGCCCCCAGCGCTCAGTCCCAAAAGCAACCCAGTCCCCAGCCCGAGCGCAGCACCGATCAACGGCATGGTTGCGCCAAACAGCACCGAGCCGCCCCCCAAGGTACCCAAACTGTTCTTGAGCCCGCGTCCGGCGATCAACCCCCATATCCAGCAAAAACAGGCACAAGACACCTTGGAACGGCGACACAATGAATGGCGCGATATCGGCCAAACCATCTTCGCCGGTGATCACACCAATGGCAAAGGAGCCCACCAAAAGCACGATCGACCCGTTGAACAGAATCTCGCGCCAAAGATCCGAGTCCATTTTGGCCCCATCCCCCCGGCGGCTGATCAACCAAAGTGCCGATAGTATCGCTGGTGCCTCCATCGCGGCGGCCACCGCGACCATGTAACCTTCGGAGGATATCCCCCTGTCGGCGAGCACTGAGGTCGCAGCGACAAAGGTAACGATCGAAATCGAGCCATAGTGGCCTGCAACCGCGGCGGCGTCGACGACGCTCAATCGCGTGACCGCCCGCACATAGGCGAACGCGATAATTGGCAGTGCAAAGGACAACACAACCCCCGCAACCAGCGAGGCCACAAGCGTCGCATCCACGCCATGCGCCGCCACGCCGGCGCCGCCCTTAAATCCAATTGCGAAGAGCAAATAGATCGACATGCCTTTGGCAACGGCTTCGGGTATGGACAAATCGGACCGCGCCAGCGCCGCAAGAAGCCCAAGCACAAAAGACAGGATGATTGGTTAGACAAGGTTGGCCGCAGCGAGCGACAGGATTTCGGTCATCGTTCTTTGTGAACCCCGTTTACTGACCTGCGACATAGCACCCGCAAGGCCCGATTAAACCAAAAAGCACCCATTTGTCCAAAGCGCTGGAGTTGAGCCACGCGAGGCCCAGTGTTTCGCTCAAATCCAACGCATTTTCTTGTTCATGCTCAACGGTTTATTTGCCGGGCTCTGTCATTCGGAGCTTGGTGAGAAATTATTGGGTGTGTGATCATGGGGACCGTGACACGCTTGTTCGTCGTGGATGACGTCGAACTTGATGAAAGGCGGATGCAACTTTTGGTGCGCGAGAAGGGTATGCGCGTGGCCGAGTCCATCGTCTCGCGCGCGATGGAAGAAATTGCGACGCGGCTCACGCATTTGGAGACGCTTTTTGCAGCGGGCGATTTTGGCGAGGTTGAAAAAGCCGCGCGGGCTCTTGCGGCGATTGCTGCCGAAACCGGTTTGGTCTCGGTCAGCCGGTCGGCCTATGACCTTGCCGGGCTCGTTCGCGCCTATGATAGCGCCGCAACCGCCGCCGTGCTAAGTCGTTTGATCCGCGTTGGCGAAATGTCCCTCGTCATGGCTTGGGATACGCATGACGCACAAATTTGATATGCGGCTTGCGGCTTGGCTGTGCTGGCGTAGTCTGGCGCAATGACCAACACGACTTTCACGCCCGCACCTGACGACAGCCTACGCCTTTTCCTCGTGTCACAATCACAATTTGATGCGTGGAAACAAGGGCTTGATGAAACAGCGAGCCATTGGATCGCTGAGCACAGGTTCAAAGGACAGGCGGGCCGGACAGTGCTGGTACCTGACGCGTCCGGACGTCCCTGCTTTGCGGCAGTTGGTATGGGGACCGATACCGACCAGCGCCGCTCGCGCTTCCGTCTGGGTGGCGCACGCGCAACCTTGCCCAAACGGCACTTTCACCTCGGTTCCCTGTTTGCGGATGTTGATCTTTCGAACGAAGCTTTGGGGTGGCTTCTTGCCGGCTACAAATACACCACCTACGCTGGCGGAGCGGCACCCGATTCGGCACAGTTGTCCTGCCCCGATGGCGTCGACGGTGCGCGTTTGGAAAAGATCGCGCACGGTGAGTGTCTGACCCGCGACCTGATCAACACCCCCGCCAACGACATGGGTCCGCCCGAGCTAGAGGCGGCTGCCCTTCAATTGGCCGAACGTTTTGGCGCAAAGCTGTCGGTCACGCATGGCGAAGACCTCCTCGAGAAGAATTTCCCGTTGATCTACACCGTCGGAGCCGCCTCACCGCGGGAACCGCGCCTCATCGACATGTCATGGGGGACGTCTGGCCCGAAACTCGCTTTGGTGGGCAAAGGCGTCTGTTTTGACACCGGCGGGCTGAACCTCAAGCCTGGCGCGTCGATGGGTTTGATGAAAAAGGACATGGGGGGTGCCGCGACGGTCTTGGGCCTTGCGCAGATGATCATGGCGCTGGACCTGCCCCTTCAATTGCGCGTTCTTATCCCGGCGGTCGAAAACTCGGTTGCAGGCAATGCGTTCCGACCCGGGGATATTCTGCCATCGCGGAAAGGACTGACGGTCGAAATCAACAACACCGATGCCGAAGGGCGCCTTGTCCTTGCCGATGCACTTGCGCTCGCGGATGAGGACGCGCCTGACCTAATCGTGTCCATGGCCACGTTGACAGGCGCCGCCCGCGTTGCCGTCGGGCCGGATTTGGCCCCGTTCTACACGGACGACGAAGACATAGCGACCGCTCTCACCTCGGCCGCAGAACGCATCGCGGACCCTGTGTGGCGGATGCCGTTCTGGGACCCGTATGAGTCGATGATTGAGCCCGGGATCGCCGATCTGGACAACGCCCCGAAGGGCGGTTTTGCCGGATCCATCACGGCGGCGCTGTTCCTTAGGCGCTTTGTCACCAGCACTCAGAGATACGCGCATTTCGACATCTACGGCTGGCAACCCAAACCCGCGCCGGCGCGCCCGATTGGCGGCGTTGGCCAAGGCGCACGGGCCTTGCTTGAAATGTTGCCAACGGCCCTGAACCTGTGACCGACAGACGACTGCACCCCACCAACGGACGAGTTGCGGCACGCGAACTCGAAGGCACCGTGTCGGCGGATCGGTTTGTGGACGGCGTCACAATGTGCGTCGGCGCGAGCGTTGCGGACCTTTGCGCCGCACCAGACGGACCGCGCGACCGGCAAGTGCTTTTTGGTGAACGGGTTCGTGTACTGGAGACCGTAGGGGCACATGCCTTTGTTCAGGCCGACAAAGATGGCTATGTCGGCTATCTCGACCACAACGCGTTGATGGATCCGTTCGATGCGACGCATGTCGTGTGCGTTCCGTCCACGCACTTGCTGGAGCGGCCAAAGGTGCAGGCGCCCAACATCCGCGCGCTGCCCTTTCTATCGCGGATCCGGATTGTCAGCGGGGCGGAAGGGTATTTCGAAACACATGACGGGCTGTTCGTGCCGCGTGGCCACGTTCGCCCGGCCAATCGCCCTTTCGAAGACCCGACTACGGTTGCTCAACTGTTCTTTGGGGCACCCTATTTATGGGGCGGGAACACTGTCTGGGGCCTCGACTGCTCGGGCCTTGTTCAGGCCGCTCTGATCGCATGCGGTCACACCTGCCCCGGCGACAGCGACATGCAAATGACGCTTGGAAGACCCGCAGAGTCACCGTTTAAGCGTGGTGATCTTTTGTTCTGGACGGGGCATGTGGCGATCTGCGTGGACGCACAGGTGTTGATCCACGCAAACGCGTTCACAATGTCTGTCGCTTATGAAGAAATTCAGCCGGCGATTGACCGCATCGCGGAACAGGGCGACGGCCCCGTCAAAGCACACCGGCGCCTTTAGTCAATCGCCCGGATGAGTTTGCGCTCGAGGACACGTAGAACAATCCGCAAATCATGCCCACGCTTGAGCACCTGACCATCCATGCCGACAACCGCGTACATACCCTGACGATTGCGAAGTTTGGGCCGCTTTTCAATGCGGTAGAGTGCGTGTTCGGCCGTGTGACGGAACACCGAAAAAACAGCAACTTCCTTGAGAAACGACATGCCATAATCGCGCCATTCACCCGCAGCAACCATGCGGCCGTAAAGGCCAAGGATCACACCCAATTCCAATCGGTCGAAAGCGACCTTCTCTGGGATGTGCTGAGACTTCGGGAATGGCGTCGGAGACTGAATGGTCATGGCAAAACTCTGTCTTGCGCCGGATGTGAAATCAAGCCCTGCCTAAAAATTGCCGTAAAATGAACGTGGGACAGGCCTTGTTGCTCCCTGTTGTGGCCCTGTTTCCAAGCGATCAACGGCTTGTAGCGAAGACGCTAACCCCCGGTGCCGTGGATTAACAGCCCCCACCCAGCCCGCGGCATCGGGGACTTCTCTTCAGATGAGACCAGACCGCTCGGCTTGCCCGAGGGGTTTGTCGTTTTAGGGCCTCGTGGCCCACAACACCCAAAGGCATCGGCGACGAATTGCACAGTTGGCCGCGCCACCTCGGATTCGCGGGGATTGCGCTTATATTGCCTGTACCGGTCCAACACAGGGTATCTGACCATGTCTCAGAACGGATTGACGCGACGGCGCGTGCTTTTGACTGGTGCTGCGGCAGCAACGGCGGGAACCGCCGGTCTCTTTAGACCCGCCGCGGCCCAAGGCGTGGCCCCAACCCCGTCGATGCGCGGGGGATCCAATAACTATCGCCCCGGTGCGCCAATTGTGGATCGGATTGGC